>Ga0182012_10000389_pt1 | contig 49663 bp, 45 predicted proteins | sample 612S2SmetaG_FD_120486 | JGI IMG/M metagenome (GOLD analysis project Ga0182012, IMG submission 120486) | Permafrost microbial communities from Stordalen Mire, Sweden - 612S2S metaG | ecosystem: Environmental > Terrestrial > Soil > Wetlands > Permafrost | place: Sweden: Stordalen | collected... | reverse complement strand
GTTTCTCCTGCCCTCAGGGTAGAGCGGGGAAAACGGGCTGGACGGGGGAATTGGGCTGGGCGCCTTTGTTTATGGGGGAAAATATTTCTTTTTTCTCTGTGACCGGCGGGTAGTGTCAATCATTTTGGCGGGTTTCAGCGGGCCTTCAGCGGCATAAGCGAACCACCTCGTGGGCCAGTGAGCCGAGTGGCAATACACGGTCTACGCCGCCGAGTTTGATGGCTTCCGCGGGCATGCCAAAGACGACGCACGTGGCTTCGTCCTGCGCGATGTTGGTGGCGCCGGCCTCTTTTAACTCCAGCATTCCGCGGGCTCCGTCGTCTCCCATGCCGGTCATGATCACGCCCACGGAGTTCTTGCCGGCATAGCGGGCGACGGACCGGAAGAGCACGTCCACGGAAGGGCGATGGCGGCATACCAGAGGGCCGTCCCGGATCTCCACGTAATACCGCGCCCCGCTGCGCTTGAGCAGCAGGTGACGGTTACCGGGAGCGATGAGGACCTGCCCGCGTATCACGGAATCATTGTCGGCAGCCTCCTTTACGGAAACGCGGCAGAGCGAATCGAGCCTGGCGGCGAAACTGGTGGTGAACTTTTCCGGCATGTGCTGCACGATCACGATGCCGGGCGCGTCCTCAGGGAGCGACATCAGGAATGTCCGCAGCGCCTCGGTGCCGCCAGTGGAAGCGCCCACCGCGACCACTTTTTCGGTGGTCTTCAGCATGGCGAAGGACGCGGGGCGGGCGATAATCGCGTCACTCGTCAGTTTTGGCGCGATCTTCGGCGGGATGGGCCGGGAGGGTCCGACGCGGACGCTGGCGGCCGATTTCACGACGTCGCAGATGCGAATGGCCGACTCGCGCAGAAAATCCACGGCCGCAATTTTGGGCTTGGTGATAACTTCGACTGCGCCGCTTTCGAGAGCCGCCATGGCGGTCTCCGAACCCTCGTCGGTGAGGGAAGAACAGATGACGACAGGAATGGGGTGCTGGCTCATGATCTTCCGCAGGAAAGTGAGCCCATCCATGCGCGGCATCTCGACGTCGAGCGTGATGACATCGGGAATCTCGCGCTTGATGTGTTCCACCGCAACATAGGGATCGGACGCCGTTCCGATCACCTGGATATCGGGATCTGAGTTGAGGACTTCGGCGAGGGCCTGGCAAACCGACGCAGAATCGTCCACAATCAAAACGCGTATTTTCTTTGGTGTGCCCGACGCCATCATGCCGCCCGCCCGTAGACCGCAGGCGCGATCAGAGTGAGGGGCACGTCGAGCCCCGCCAGCGATTCCGAATGGCCGGTGAATAGAAACCCGCCGGGCTTGAGGTTGCGGCACAACTTGTTGATGACCACCTCCCTGGTGGCTTTGTCGAAATAGATGAGCACATTCCGAAAGAAGATGGCGTCGAACTTGTCTCTCACAAAATAGTCTTCGTCCATGAAGTTCAGACGGTGGAAGCTGATCTTGCTCCTCAACTCGGGAACCACGCGAACCAGATCCGACTCGGTATCCCTAGCGCGCCGGAAATAACGGCTGCGGAGCTCAGGCGGCACAGGTTCCACTCGCGCACTCTCATAGATGCCGGCGTGGGCGTGCTTCAGGACCTTGCTGGAAATGTCGGTGGCGAGGATGGCGAAATCGAACCCAAAGCGCTGTTTTCCGTACTCGCTGAGAACGATCGCCTGAGTGTACGGTTCTTCGCCAGAGGAGCAGCCGGCGCACCAAAGGTGAAAGCGATGGGCCGCTCCCCGATTGTTTCGTTCCACGTGCGGCAACACCACCTTGACGAGGTAATCGAAATGCGTGGGCTCGCGGAAGAAATCCGTCTTATTGGTGGTGACGGCGTCGATGAAGTGGATGCGCTCTTCCTCGATGTGAACCGGATTGAACAAATACTCGCGATAGTGCTCGAATGAGGGAAGGTTGAGATCGCGCATACGGCGGGCAAGGCGGCTCCGCAGCATCGACGCTTTCTCGCCGGTCATCTGAATGCCGAGCTCTTCGGTGACGAAGGCGGCGAACTCGTCGCAGCTTTCGGGGGACAATTCGAATAGATCGGGCCAGAACTCGGTTGGGTCCATTGATTGAATCAGGCCGCGGACACGGGTTCCGCGGCGTCGGTTACGGATGCAAGCTCGTCGAGCGTAAAGACGGCGGCGATATCAAGAATGATGATGAAGTCATCGCCGCGGCGGCCCATGCCCTTGATCAATTCCGTGCGCCAGCGCATGGCGATGCGGGGCGGCGGGTTGATCTGGCCGGCGTCGAGTTCAATGACTTCATGGACAGAATCGGCGATTCCGCCGACCACGGTCACTTCCCCATCCAGTTCGAGTTCCATCACGACGATGCGGGTATGGACGGTCTCGGCCGTTTTCGGGAGCCCGAACTTCAGGCGCAGGTCAACTACGGGAATGGCCTTGCCGCGCACATTCACGACGCCGCGCATGTATTCGGGCGCCGTGGGGATGTGGGTGACCTGGGATACTTCCAGCACTTCTCGAACCTGGGCGACATTGATGGCGAAAAGCTCGTCACCCAGCTTAAACGTCATATACTGAGCCATTTCGGCGATAGCAGCGCTCATAAAGGTCTCCTGGTTGTTAGTAAGCCGAGAACTCTTTGTCCTGGGTGTCCGGGCCGCCGGTGCCGCCGGCAAGATCGATGATGGCGCCAGCGGGTTTGAGATTGCGATTGAGGTTGGTGAGCGACTTGGCGGTGGATTGGGGCCGGGGGGCTCTTGACGCCGCAGGCTTTGCCACGGCTTGGGCGCGGGGCTTTGGCTGGAAGCTGCCGCGGCGCGCGGCGTCCGTATCCACCTTGAAGAAGCCGATGGACGATTGCAAGGATTCCGCCTGGCTGGATAGCTCGACCGAGGTTGCCGCCATTTCTTCCGAAGCGGAAGCATTTTGCTGAATGACCTGATCGAGTTGCTGGATGGCCTTATTGATCTGCGCCGCGCCGGTGCCTTGTTCGGTGCTGGCGCTGGCAATCTCACGGACCAGCTCGGCAGTCTTGCGAATGTCGGGAACCAGTTTGAAGAGTAACTGACCAGCGCCCTCGGCTACATGGACGCCATCTTGCGTGAGGCGGCTGATTTCGGCGGCCGCGGTCTGGCTGCGCTCGGCCAGCTTACGCACTTCCGAAGCCACCACCGCGAAGCCACGGCCGTGCTCGCCCGCCCGCGCGGCTTCCACGGCGGCGTTCAACGCGAGTAAATCCGTCTTCCGGGCGATCTCCTCGATGATGCCGATCTTCGCGGCGATCTCCTTCATGGCATTGACGGTCTTGGCTACGGCGTCGCCGCTGGATTTCGCGTCATCGGAGGCTTTCGAAGCGATCTTGTCCGTTTGGCGCGCGTTATCCGCGTTCTGCTGGATACTGGCGGCCATCTCTTCCATGGAGGCGGTGCATTCTTCCGCGGAGGCCGATTGCTCGGAGGAACCCTCCGAAAGCTGTTGCGAGGTGGCGCTCATCTCGGAACTGCCGGACGCGACATTGTCCGCCGCCGTCGAAACCTGACCTACGGTGGTACGCAGGTTGAGCAGCATCTTTTCAAGGGCGTTGCCCAGAGCGTCGCGTTCCGATTGCACTACCGCCTGACCGGTGAGGTCGCCATCCGCGATCTTGACGGCCAGCCCGACGGCGGCCTGAAGATTCTCCACCATCGCCGTGAGGGCCTGACCGAGTGAGTCCTTCTCAGAGAGAGTCCTGGGCTTGACGCTCAGGTTCCCTTCCGCGATGCTGGCGGCGATATTGGCGGCGCTCTGCAGGTTCGCGACCATGGTGTTCATGCTGCCCATCATCACCCCGAGTTCGTCGGTGGATTTGACCTGCACCGTATGGGTGAGATCTCCCAGGCAGACTTTCTCCACCAAACCAACCGCCTCACCGAGCGGCCGCGTGATACTGCGGGTGACGAAAAGCGAGATGCCGACAGCCAATAACATGGCGATAGCGAGGCCGATGACGAGACCGGTCTTCGCGCCGCTCACGGCGGTCATGATCTGAACGCCCGCTTCGTCGGCTCCGGTCTTATTCAAATCCACCACCGCCTGCGTGGCGTCGAAGTATTTCTGGAAGGCTGGTTTTTCCTGCGACGCGAGTACAACGAGGGCCTGCTTCTTCTGACCGGAGGCGCTGAGGCTGATTACGCCATCGTAGCTTTCGGTGAAAGCGGCGCGGGCCGCGGTTATCGCCGCGAACGACTCCCGATCCTTCTCGGTGGAGATGGTCTTTTCATACTGGGCAAGCAGCGCGGCATTCTCTTCGCGGATGGTTCTTTTTTCACTGTCGATTCTGGCCATCTCCGCAGGGTCCTCCGACATTACGTGCGACAAGAGGAGCGCGTTGAGGGCATGCGCATGGGAGCGGATCTGGCTACTAAGATACATGCCGGGCAGCGAATCCGCCGTGATGCGCACAGCGCCTTTGTTGATGGATGTGAGCTGGATGTAGGAGAACACGCCGAGAGCGACGGCGATGCAGATCACCGCGCCGAATCCGGCGACGATGCGGGTTCCGATTTTTAGATTATTCATTTGATTTCGTTTGAGCTCCGTTGGAAATTTGTTCGGTCACGCGGCCATTTCCACGCGCGACCGAAGATCCGCGAACCGCACCAAACCGGCGACATCGACGATGAGCGCAACGCGGCCGTCGCCCATAATGGTGGCGCCGGAAACGAGATCGATATTGCGATAGAAAGAGCCGAGGGACTGGATGACGGTCTGGTGGCTTCCGAGCACACGGTCCACAACCAGCCCGACGCGCTGTTCCTCATAGCGCACAATGACTATTTTTTCGATCTCGTGTTCCTGGCCCCCAATACCAAAGACTGCGCGCAGGCGAATGTAGGGGACCAGATCACCGCGCACGGCGACCACGTTGCGGCCATTGTTGCTCGCTCGCTGCGTGCGGTTGAGTTCCACGTTCTCGGTGACCACGGACATCGGCACAATGAACTGGTCTCCACCGATTTCGACGAGCAGCCCATCGATGATGGCGAGGGTGAGCGGGAGCGTGAGGGAGATGCTGGTTCCAGCGCCCGGTTGGGTGGAAATCGCGACGGAGCCACGGAGAGCGTCGATCTGGCGCTTCACGACGTCCATACCGACGCCGCGGCCGGAGACATTGGTCACCTGCTCGGCCGTGGAGAAGCCGGGGAGGAAGATGAGGTTCAAGATCTCTTTCTCGGAAAGGCTGGCTTCGTCCGCTATCAGCCCCTTCTCAACGGCCTTGGCCCTGATGGCGGAAGGATTCATGCCGCGCCCATCGTCCTGAATCGCGACGACCACATTGGAGCCCATGTGGGACGCGGTGAGGCGGATGGTTCCGCGACGGGGCTTGCTGGCGGCGACGCGCTGGTCCGGCGGCTCCACGCCGTGCCCGATACTATTGCGGATCAAGTGGACCAGGGGATCTCCGAGCTGGTCGAGCACGGTTTTATCCAGTTCCGTCTCTTCGCCCGAGGTGACCAGATCGATTTCTTTTCCCAGTTCCCCGGAAAGGTCGTGAACGAGACGCTTGAAGCGGCTGAACGTCGTTCCGATGGGCATCATGCGGATGCCGAGAACGCAATCGCGCAGTTCGGCCACAAGCCGCTCCAACTCTTCGGCCGGGACTGAGATTGTGGCGAGATCGACGTGGGCCGCGGCTTGCGTCAGGCGCGACTGATTCATCACCAATTCACCAACGAGATTGACGAGGCGATCCAGCTTCTCGGAGGGAACTTTGACGGTGCTTTCCGCAGCCGCGGTTTTTCGGGCGGCGGGCAGACCTTTCAGCTTGTCGCCGGAAGCCGGCGCCGCCTCGGCGAGGGGCCGCGCGGGACCGGCCTCCGCGATTGTCTCCCCGATGGTGAGTTCGAGGCTATCGTCAACGAAGATGAAAACGTCCTTGATCGCGTTGGCCGTGACGCCGGCGGGAACGGTGAATTCCCACCAGAGGTAGCAGTGATCGGGTGACAACTCTTCAAGCGAAGGGATCGCGTCGTGGTGCGCAATCATTCCGCAGGCTCCCATCTGCCGTAACTCATCGAGCAGGAGCAAAGGATTTGTCCCGCGGATCAGGATTTCCGGATGAGGGCGGAATCGAACGTGCCAAGCGCCCTGAGGGACGGAAGTATCCTGCTGCGCCTGAGGGGCAAGCGCGTGCGGAGAGAGCGGCTGCTCGAGAGCCTGCAGAGCGGCGGTGATCCGCTCACCCGCCAGCATCACATCGGCGTCCGTCTCTTGTTCGTCCCGCAGCAGGATTTTCAGGTGATCGCTGGAGAGCAGCACTAACTCCACCAGTTGCGGCGAAAGAGCCAACCGGCCCTCCCGAACGTGATCCAGGGCGGTTTCCACGTGGTGGGTGAAGGCGGCCACGAGATCGAACCCAACCATTCCACCGGAGCCTTTAATCGTATGAAAGGCGCGGAAGAGATCGTTGATGGCGTCCACACCGGGTTCATCGGGGTTGATGTCGAGAGCAATCTCTTCGATGCGCGCGAGAAGGTCTTGCGCTTCCTGGCGGAAAAGATCGGTGACGTTTTGCTGTGCCATAATCGCTGACCCGTTTGCTGACCGAATCCGTTACCCCAAAAGCTTTCTGGCTACGGCCACGAGTTGTTCTCCCTTGAAGGGTTTTACGACCCAGCCGGTGGCGCCCGCCGCGCGGCCGGCTTGCTTCTTCTCCTCTTGAGACTCCGTGGTGACCATCACAATCGGGATGTACTTATAGTTGGGGAGGGCGCGCACGCGGCGGATGAGCTCAATGCCGTCCACCTTCGGCATGTTGAGGTCGGTGACCAGCATGTTTATGGAGGCGGCCGATATTTTTTTCAAGGCATCCTCTCCATCCACGGCTTCGACCACCTGGTATCCGGCGGTGCGCAGAGTGAAGCCGATCATTAGGCGCATGCTGTCGGAATCGTCCACCAGCAGGATTGTTTTGCTCACGGGGTGGTCCCTTCCGCCAGTAAGTCAGGCGGCAGGCCGAACGCCTCCAGGTGGTCCAGCAGGATTTGCGGGACGGCGCGGATGCGGAGGGGCCGACCGGATTGCGAGGCCGTCCGCCGGGCGGAACAAAGAAGTTGCAGGCCCGCTAAGTCACACGCTGTAGTCCCCGACAGATCAAGCACCGGATCGGCGGCCGTTTTCAGATAGTCACTGAGGGTCTGCCGCAAAGCTTCGCAGTTATAGATATCGAGCGTGCCCGAAAGTTGGTAAGCTGTCTCGGCTGTGGCTAGTGGGTTCGACATGGGTTTCTCAAAAAATGATTTCTAAAAAAACTCGACGTTGTCATCCGGGCCAAGGTCTGGGCGAAGATCGGGTTGCTCCAGGGGGTTCGGCAATCCGACCACGCTGCGATGCACATCTCGTTCACTTTCGATGGTGTAACGGGCGGCGACCGGGACAAAACCAGGCTGATCGGCGTCGTTCCCCTTGAGGGATTTCAGAGCGGGTCTCACGCTTTTGGCCTGCTGAATTAATGTGGCGATGCGGTCGGAGAATCTCAGGAGAGTTTTCAGTTTTCCCCGCGTCTCGCCGAGGCGCTCCTCCTCGCCCGCCATCATCCCCTGAGACGAAGTTACTGCGCTCTTGAACTCGTCGTCAATCCGAGAAATCGCCAATTGACATCGCTGTAAGTCGCTTAGCCCTTCTAGGGCGGGGTCCGTAGGTTCGTGCAAACTTTCGCGCTGCGCCGCGATCTCAGCGAGCGCCCGCCCGGTCTCGGTGACGACGCCGGCGGACTCGGCGAACAGCCGGTGAATCTGTTGCGAGAGCAGACCGAGCGTACGTCCCTTTTCGCCCAGCACGGTTGCCTGAATAATGGCGTTCAGCCCGTGGAGGTGCATTTGGCGGTTGACCTTCTGGACATCGCCAAGATGGTCCAGCAGTTCGGAAAACTCGACCATCGATTTCGCGGTCTGGGCTCGCGCCCCCGAAACAAGTTCCACTCCTTGCGAATGCAGAGCTTCCAGTTTTCCGAGCTCGGAGCGCATGCCCGCGAAGGGGTTGCGATCGGGGCCGCCGCGCCGATCCTCACGGTGCATGGTGGCGATGGCTGCGACCAGATTTGCGCCTTCGCGGGCGATCCCGTTGAAGGCCGATTTCAAGCAGTCTTCGGCGGCGTTTACTTCCTTGCGCATCAACTCCAGCTGCGCCACCTGTACGGCAATGAGATGATCCGCCTGCGCGGCCAGATAGCCTGTCTGTCTCTGGTCTGAGCCGGATTCCGGCAGACGCACGACGATGTCCACGGCATCTTGAAAGCCCGACAACACGTGTTCCAGTTTCTGACGGATGATGTCGCCGAATTGAAGATAATAGACACACTGATCCACATGCCCCACAATGAGCCGCACGGCGGATTCCGCGCTCCGCAGGGCGTCGCCGGAGCGGTCCAGCAGCTTCTGGATTTCGTAGGATGCGCCTTGCGCGTTGATCTCACTCTGTTTGGCGAGCAGGTTGAGCGCGGCCAAACTGGAGGTGATCAACTGGCGAACGGAGGCGAGGTTGGCCTGGGTTTTTTCCGCGTGGCCGGCAATCGTTTTGCCCATGCCGGCGATGGTGACGGACAGGTCTCGCAGTTCGACGATGAACCCGGCGAACTCGCGGACGCACTCGGCGTTTTTGGAGCTTTCGGCGGCAAACACGCATCTGGCGATCAGCAGATAACCTGAAATCCGCGACATTTCGTCGGCGCTGCGCTCCAGTTCCGTCAATGCGCTGGAGACACCGGCGAGGAAATGGAGCAGTGCGGCAGCGTCACTTTCACCGGAGCGGAGTTGCTCCATGGCCGTTTCGACAATGCCGCCCAACCCGATTAGCCGGGTTCCTTCCAATTGTTCCCGGAGGGCGTGAATGCGCTCTCCAGTGGCTTTGGTGAGTTCCGTTATGAAGGCGTGCAACTGCTTCAGGTCGGAGGCGAGGTCGACAAAATAGGCTTCCGTTCCGCTCGCCAATTCCGCGACGGAGCCGATGACAGCGGAAATGGCGGCCGCAATGTCCGATCCCGCTGGGCTGGACGGATGCGGCGCAAGGCGGCTGCTGGAAGTCCCGAGATTCACCTGCCGTGGACCGGGCATCGGGAAGGCTTCGGCATGGGTTTACATCTGGGAGTGCGCGCGGCTGGCGTGTTCTCTCCACAGAATATTCGCCGGAGAGAACCGTGCGATTCTGGGACGGCCGGTTGCGAACCCGAACGCCGCGCGCGCGAGCGAGGGCTGATTTTGCAGGACTTAGCGCATCCGAGCTGGGGCCAGCCGATTGCTTCCCCTCACAGGGAATGACCAAGATCCTGATCGCCGACGACCAATATGAAATCCTGCTGGCGCTGAAGCTCCTTTTGAAACACGAGGGCTTTGAGACGACGATGGCGAGTTCCCCCGACGCCGTGATCGCGGAAGCGCAGCGCCAGCAGTTCGATCTGATTTTGATCGACCTGAATTACACGCGCGATACCACGTCCGGCCGGGAGGGGCTCGATCTGATTACGCAGCTCCGGCAAATGCCGCACGCCGCTCCGGTTGTGGTGATGACGGCATGGAGCAATGTTCCGCTGGCGGTGGAAGCGATGCGTAACGGCGCGGTGGATTTCATTGAGAAACCGTGGGACAACCGGCGGTTGCTGTCCGTCTTGAGGCAGCACCTGAATCCCGAGCACCAGAAGTCTGGAACAACGCCCGAGGCGCGCGGGGTGTCAGCCGACCTGGAGATCGCGCGCTCCGTGCAGAATCGTCTGCTGCCGCAAACATGGCCGCAACTGGAAACCCTCGACTACGCGGTGAAATACCAGCCCGCGGGGCAGGTGGGCGGGGACTACTACGATTTTCTACCGGCGGGCGACGGATCCCTGGTCTTCGTGGTGGCGGATGTTTCGGGCAAAGGCATTTCGGCGGCGATTCTGATGGCGACCATCCAATCGTTCTTCCGGTCGCGGGGTCAGCACGAATTTCTGCACTTGAGCGAGCTGATGGAATCGATGAATGCGCTGTTCTACAACTCTTCGCCAGCGGAGCATTACGCGACGCTTTTTGTGATGCGCTACGACGAACAGAGCCGGCGCGTGACGTGGATCAACTGTGGGCACACGCCGCCGTTACTTTGCCGCGAGGGGTATCGCGAGGAGTTGGGCCCTTCGGGGACGGTGCTCGGCATGTTCCCAAACTGGACCGGCGAAATGCGGCACGCGCGACTTGATGTGGGCGACACGCTGCTGATTTTCTCGGACGGGTTGACGGAAGCGGCCGATCGAAGTAACGAAGAGTTTGGACCGGACCGTTTACTGGAAGCGGTGCGGGCCTGCGAGAACAAGTCACCGCTGGAACTGGTGGACTCACTGGGCGGACAAATTCGCGCGCATAGCGAAGGGCAGTTGACCGACGATCTTACGATTCTGGCGATTCGCGGAGTGGCGCGGGAGGCCAATGTGAAAACGCGGTTACCAAACGCATCGCCCGAGTGTGTGGTAGGCGCGTGTGGAAAACAATAGGCAGCTTCGCTGATATCTTCCGTTTGCGGAATATACAGACCATTTGATCTTTAGTTTGTACCGTCCGCTGTTCTTTGCGAACCTTTGAATAGGGACAAACGTCTCATACTATTATGAGCTCGGACTATAACCACGAGCGGCTGGAAACGCTGCAAAAGAAATACCGGTGCGCATGGACAGCATACGCAGCCGAAGTTGAGTGTCTGCAGACGGCGCAGCAGAACGGTGATGGCGAGCACGTTTCGGGTGAGCTGCGCGAGCGCGTGGAGCAGGCCGCGACCACGTATCGCGTGGCTCGTGATGAAATGGCGTTATTCCTACTGGAACTGGCACCGCTGCGCCCGGAGTACGTAGCCGAAAGTGAACCACAGCCTCAGTACGCGGTTTGCCGCACGGCTTGATTCGCTTTCGGCGTCGATCGTCTTCTACGCGGTCTTTCTGATCGCGTTCGCGTGGGTCGGCAGGTATTTCGGAGTCGCCCAATCGTTTTCCATAACCGATATCCTCAGCTTCGCGCTTTTGTGCGCGCCGTATTGGTTCTTCGGCTTCGGGCTGGAGCGGTTCCTGATCCGCGTTTTGGACGGCACGTGGCGGAGGCTTGGCGCGGGCGCGGCGCTGATGATCCCGTGGCTGGTCTTCACGCTTCCGAGAAATGCATTCGATCTCCGGATGTTCGCTGGATTGCTGGCGGTGATTCTGGCCATCTGCGGTGTTCTGGAACTTGGCCGCGGCCGTCGGGCGCCGCACTGGTGCGACTGGGCGGCTCTGGCTTTGCTGGCGTTCGCCGTGGAACTGCCCTATTTCCGCAATGCGTGGCATGCTCCCGGACTGAGCGGCGCATCGAAGCTGCTCTTTGTGGACGCGGGCTTGTTGGGCTATCTGGTGATCCGCCCGATCGGCGGGATCGGGTTCGATCTACGTCCGCGCGGCGTCGATTTTGGCGTAGGACTGCGCGAGTTTTGCTTCTATACGCCCATCGCGCTGGCGCTGGGCTTCGGGCTTGGTTTTCTGCACTGGCAGGCGGCGGGGTTTCCCGTGGCACGGTTCGCGGCTTCATGGATTTTCACGCTCTTCTTCGTGGCGCTGCCGGAGGAGATATTCTTTCGTGGATTGTTATTGAATTTTCTGGAGCGGCAGTGGGGCGCGCGCGCGGCGTTGGTGGGGAGCGCGCTGCTGTTCGGTTTGGCACATTTCCCGAAGCGCGCGGCGTTCAACTGGCGCTATGTGATTCTGGCTGCGATCGCAGGGGTTTTCTATGGACGCGCGTGGCTGGCGCGGCGGCGCGTGTTGACGTCAGGTGTGACGCACGCGACGGTGGATGCGGTGTGGTCTGTGTGGTTTCGCTAGAGAGGTTTCCCAAAACCGGACGCTGAGCCTTGTGCCGTCCCAATCAATTCAACGGGTTTTCCTGGAAGCCAGACTGCATTTCGCACGCCTATGAGGGAACAGGAACGGCAGGTTGTTTCAGAATGGCCGGCGATCGAAGAACTGGTGGAACGCCGGGCCCAAGGGTGGCGATTGACCGCAATTGAATGGGAGCGCGAAACGGCAGCTCCGGAGGTGGCGATTGGCCAGCGACAGGCCGCAATCGAGATTCCTTACGGGTTGCGGGTGACCGGCGGGCATCACCTGGAAGACGAACCACGGGAGCGGCAGGTGCTGATGATGCTGCTGAATTCGATTGTGGACGATCGCCCGCTGTCGCATGCGGCGGCGGATTTGAACCGCGCCGGCTTTACCACCAGAGACGGCGAACCGTGGACGCCGGCGGAAGCTTTCAAACTTCTGCCGCGCTTGATCGAAGCCGGCCCGGCTATTTTTGCAAGCCCCGATTGGATCGAGCAGCGCGAGCGGCGATTGCGCATGGCTTGAGCGCGGCCGCGCGCTTTTTCGAGAAGACTGCGAGGCCCGCGAAGAGAGTGGCCATCAGAACCCAGCTTGCGGGCTCGGGTGTGGCGATTAACACGCCGTCTATCCCGATGCTGAAATCCGCGTCGACAGGGGTGTAGTTTTCGGCCTGTGGCTCATACCAGAGGCCGGACTGGGTGAGAGTGGCATTGATCTCGTTCGCGCCGCTCGTCGTATTGGCAAGGAGCTTGGTGCCGTTGGTCTGCGGCGTAATGTTCATCCAGTATTCACCCGGCGGCAAATCGATATTCAAACCGGCGACGGTGATCTGACTGATGGCGCCGGCGCCCTCCGTCGCGGCGCTGGTACCGCTGTAGAGCACGGTGCCCGGGTTGCCCGGTCCCATGCCCGTGCGGATGGACCATGTGGCTTCGGTGACGTTGCTGGGCCCGAGGTCGGTCTCATTCACGAACAGGGAAGTCACGTTCCAGGGGGCGCCGGGCGCTACGATGAAGTTCTCAAATACCTGCGATTCAGGGATGTTGACCTTGCCGCTGAGGTCCTGGTAGTTCCCATACGCGGCCTGACCGTTGGAATCGCCGGTGTAGTAAAGAATGGCGGCGGGACGGGCCTCGCGCGCGCATAGCAGCGTGGCGGCGGTCACAACCATCAGTAAACGACACTGGCTCAGGTACATAGACTTCTTCTATTCTTGAGGGCTTGACCCCTAGGGGACAACCCAGTATGTACTAAGTACTTATGGTGGTTCTGGTCCGTCAAGGTAAGATAACCGCGGGTGTTTGAATGAAAGCCGTTATTTCCATTTTCGCTGTCAGCGGTTTGCTGGCGGGCGCCGGGAATTGGATGCTGGGGCCGTTTGTGCGGCCGGCTGCCGGAAATCCCGTGATTGCGCCCCGCAAGGAATCCACGTTTCTCTGTCCGCTGCGCAAGGAGCTGGTTCATTGGGAGGCTCTGCATACGTTTAACCCGGCCGCGGTGGTCCGCAACGGGAAGATCTACGTGCTGTACCGGGCGGAGGACGATACCGGGGCGATGATGATCGGCGGCCACACCTCACGCATCGGCCTCGCCGAGAGTTCGGATGGAAGCCACTTCACGCGCCGGGCGGAGCCGGTACTATTTCCAGCGGAAGATAGCCAGCGCGATCGCGAATGGCCTGGCGGGTGCGAAGATCCGCGCATCGCGGAAGCCGAAGATGGCACTTATGTGCTGACTTATACACAGTGGAATTTGAAATCAACCGACGCGGCGGTTGCCACGTCACCCGATCTGATTCACTGGACGAAGCGTGGGCCGATATTTTCCAAGCCGCCCGATGGCAGTTATAAGTCGGCGGGGATTGTTCAGCGGCGTGTGGGCGACCGGTTGATTGCGGCGAAGATTGACGGGACGTACTGGATGTATTGGGGCGAAGGAACAATTCGCCTGGCAAGATCGGCCAATCTGGTGGATTGGACTCCGGTGGAGGGTGACGTATTGAAACCGAGGCCGGGTAAGTTCGATAGCAGTTTTCCGGAGAGCGGTCCACCACCGCTTTTGACGGACCGGGGAATTCTGGTGATCTATAACGGCAAGAACAGCTCCGATCCGCAATTGGCGGTGGGCACTTATGCGGCGGGGCAAGCGTTATTTGATGCGAAAGATCCGAGCCATTTGCTGGAACGCACCAGCCAGCCGTTCTTCCAGCCGGAAATGCCGTTCGAAAAGTCCGGACAGTATGCGGCGGGGACCACGTTCACCGAGGGACTTGTGCATTTCGGGGAGGCGTGGTTTCTGTATTATGGCTGCGCGGATTCGCTGGTGGGCGTGGCTGTGGCCAGATAACCTTCGACGGCGACGTGATAACGTTGCCCTGATGCGTGCTCTTCTACTGCTGCCATTCGCTTTACCCTTCCTTGTCACCGCCGTGGTCACCGGGCAGGAGCCCTACCGGGACACAAAACTCCCGGTAGATGCGCGCGTGAGCGATCTTGTCTCGCGCATGACGCTGGAAGAAAAAGCGTCGCAGCTACTGAGCGATTCCCCCGCCATCGACCGGCTCGGGGTACCTGCCTATAACTGGTGGAATGAATGTTTGCACGGCGTAGCCCGCGCCGGGCGCGCGACGGTGTTTCCGGAAACCATTGGAATGGCTGCCACATGGGACACCGGCCTGCTGTTTCGCGTCTCCACCGCAATATCGGACGAAGCGCGCGCCAAGCACGAAGAATTCGTCCGGCGCGGCAAGCGAGGGATCTATGAAGGGCTCACCTTCTGGACGCCGAACATCAATCTGTTCCGCGATCCTCGCTGGGGCCGCGGCATGGAAACGTACGGTGAAGATCCGCTGCTGACGGGCAAGATGGCGGTGGCGTTCATCAAGGGTCTGCAAGGGGACGATCCGAAATATCTGAAGACCGTAGCGACGGCCAAGCACTATGCGGTGCATAGCGGCCCCGAATCCACACGGCACGTGTTCGACGCGGTGGTGGACGAACGCGACCTGCGCGATTCGTACCTTCCGCAGTTTGAAATGGCGATTCGAGAAGGTGGCGCGCAGTCCGTGATGTGCGCGTACAACAGCGTGGATGGAAAACCGGCCTGCGCGAATCCGCGTCTGCTGCGTGACATTCTGCGCGGCGAATGGAAGTTTCCGGGATATGTGGTTTCGGATTGTGGCGCGGTGGGCGATATCTACCAGGGCCACAAAGCCGCGGCGACCGCGGATCAGGGCGTGGCCATGGCGGTGGAGGCGGGCACAGACCTCGATTGCGGGCTCGAATATACCCACGTCGTGAGCGCTGTAAAAGCGGGCCTGCTGCCGGAGAGCGACGTCAATACGGCTGTGACGCGCTTGTTTACGGCGCGCTTCCGGCTGGGAATGTTCGATCCTCCGGAGATGGTGAAGTGGGCGCAGATCCCCTACTCGGTGAACGAAAGTAAAGAGCACGGGGAGTTGGCTGTTGAAACGGCGCGCGAATCAATTGTGCTGTTGAAGAATGAGAATCATGTGCTGCCGCTCAGCAGGAGTTTGAAAACACTGGCGGTGATCGGTCCGAATGCGGATGACGTGGAAGTGATGCTGGGCAACTACAATGGGCAGCCGTCTCATCCCGTGACGCCGCTCGCGGGGATTCGCGAGAAGTTGGGAGCCGGCACGCGCGTCGTCTATGCGCGGGGAACAGATCTGGCGCCGGGTATGCCGTCTTTTGAAGCGATCCCTAGCGCGGCGCTATGGACTTCCGACGGAGCGGACAAACAGGCAGGGCTGAAGGGAGAATACTTCTCCACCAGTAACTTCAACGGGCGAGCGTATGTAGGGCGCGCATTTGTAACGAATGAGATGCGGAAGGCCGTGCCGGTCCCGAAAAATCCGCAGCCGCTGTTTACGCGCGTAGATCCTACTGTGGATTTCGACTGGCGCGATGGCGCGCCGCGCAAAGACATGGATGACGACAATTTCGGGGTGCGCTGGACGGGGTTTCTGGCGCCGAAGGTTTCCGGCAAATACGAACTCGGCGCGACGGGTCTGAACTCCTACGAGCTGACGTTCAACGGCAAGTTGATTGCGCGCCGCGACAATGTACATGAGCGCGGATACGAATGGCAGACGGTGGACCTGGAAGCGGGCAAACTCTATCCGATTGCGTTGAACTTCCACGAAGTGAGCGGCGACGCGGATATCAAACTGGTGTGGGAACCACCGCATACGGATTACCGCGAAGAGGCCATGGCTGCCGCGCGGCAGGCGGATGCGGTGGTGATGTTTCTGGGACTTTCCCCGCGCCTGGAGGGTGAGGAGATGCGGATCGCAGTAGACGGCTTCGCCGGTGGTGACCGCGTGAAGCTGGGCATTCCGCAGGTTCAGGAGGATCTGCTGAAAGCTGTTTCCGCTTTGGGGAAACCGGTGGTGCTGGTGCTATTGAACGGTAGCGCCGTCGCGATCAATTGGGCCAAAGACCATGTCCCCGGCATTGTGGAGCTATGGTATCCCGGTCAGGCCGGAGGAACGGCGCTGGCGGACGTGTTGTTCGGCGATTACAACCCGGGCGGCCGGCTGCCTGTTACGTTTTATCAGTCGGAGGAACAGTTGCCCGCGTTCGATGACTACAACATGAAGGGGCGAACCTACCGTTATTTTCACGGCGAGCCGCTCTATCCATTTGGCTACGGGCTAAGTTACACAACGTTTTCATATCAGGACCTGAGAACGGCCTTCGGTTCCGGTGATCTCAGCATCTCAGTGGACCTGAAGAACACGGGCAAACGGGACGGCGACGAAGTCGTGCAGTTGTACTGGAAACAGGTGAATGGTGGTCCGGACGCACCCATCCGGTCTCTCGGGGCTTTTGACCGGGTCCATTTTGAAGTGGGCGAGCAGAAGGAAGTTCGTTTGAATATTCCGGCGAAACAGTTTGGGGACGCCCGCGAGATCGAGATTACAGTGGGATCTCTCACCAAACGCGTGAACCTGGTTCAAGTGAGCCACTAAGCGAACTTTGCTCAGGTTACTGGTGTATATGAACCGGGTTCTTTCACCCGATTAAAGCAAATTTAATCACTCATTTCCGGCGGGGCGTTACTGGATACGCAACTACCGCGCCGAAAAAAGCGTTACTAGTAGTAGAGACGTATGTTAACCCGAAGTTTGCCCGCCGCGTGCCTGATGGTTTGCCTGACATTGGTTCCGGCAATTGCGCGGAAGAAGAAAGCAGCGCCGGCCCCGGCAAAACCTGCCCCCATCGTCCAGATGACGAGCGACGAGAAGACGCTGCACGCGCTGAACCGCCTGGCGTTCGGACCGCGGCCCGGCGATTTGCAGTCGCTGGATGCGACCGGGTTGAAAAAATGGATTGAAGAACAGCTTCACCCGGAATCGATTGCCGAGAATTCCGAGTTGGAAGCGAAGCTTGAACCCATGGACACGCTGCGGATGAGCACTCCGGAGATGGTTCAGAAATATCCTCCGAATTTCCTTGTGAAACAAATGGTGGATGGCAAAGTACCGTGGCCGGAAGATCCGCAGACGCGCATGTTGATTCAGAAGGTTGTACAACGCTACCGGGACAAGCTGGGGTTGGCCACCGATCCGAAGGATGAGTTTACATTTGAACAGGCTCTTGCTGAAGTGCCCGAAGACCAGCGGGAATTTCTGAGGAGCGGAACGCCGGAGCAGAAAGTCGCGGTGTTGCAGTCGTTGACGGTGGAGAAGCAGTTTGACGTGGCGACCACCATGCCGAAAGATCAGAAGCGGAAGTTGTTCGAGGCAGCGCCGATTTCCATGCGTCGCCGCATGGAGACGTTCGCCGGAACGCAGTTGGTGGTGAATCAGGATTTGGCCGACGCCAAGCTTTTTCGAGCGGTGTACAGCAACCGGCAACTGGAAGCAGTTCTCACCGATTTCTGGTACAACCACTTCAACGTCTTTCTGGACAAGGGCGCGGATCGCTACATGGTGACTTCTTACGAGCGGGATGCCATTCGGCCTTTCGTTCTCGGCAAGTTCAAAGATCTTCTGCTGGCCACCGCGCAGAGCCCGGCCATGTTGTTTTACCTCGACAACTTCCAGTCCGTCCGTTCCGATATGGATGGGAAGAACCTTGGCGCAAAGCGCGGCAAGCGCGGGCTGAACGAAAATTACGGCCGCGAACTGATGGAACTCCATACTCTGGGAGTGGATGGCGGCTATACACAGAAGGACGTGACCGAAGTAGCCCGCTGTTTCACCGGCTGGACCATTCGCGAACCGCGGCGCGGGGGTGGTTTCGAATTCAACGAGAGACAGCATGACCCGGGCGAGAAGCACGTGCTCGGCGTGACGATTCCGGCTAACGGCGGCATCGAGGACGGATATAAGGTGATTGAAATTCTGTCGCGCCAGCCTGCCACCGCACACTTCATTTCCAAGTCGCTCGCGATTCGGTTTGTTTCGGATGACCCGCCGGAAGCTTTGGTGCAGCGCATGGCGGACACATTCCAGAAATCCGACGGAGACTTGCGGGAAGTGATGCGCACCATGATTTATGCGCCGGAATTCTGGGCGCAGGATGAGTACCACGCAAAAATCAAATCGCCTTTTGAAATGGTGGTGAGTGCGCTGCGCGCGACCAACGCGGACGTGGACTTTACGAATGCGGTTTCCGGACAGTTGAACCAGCTCGGCGAGCCGCTGTATAAGAAACAGGAACCGACGGGCTACTCGAACAAGGGATCGGAATGGATGAATTCGGCCGCCTTGCTGGGACGCATGAACTTTGCGCTGAACCTGGCCTCGAATCACGTCGGCGGGGTGAAGGTGATTCTTCCCGTGACGACCGATCCGGAAGAGATGGCGCGCGATCTGATGGGGACTGGGCTGACCCCGGCATCGCTTGAGATCGTGCAAAAGGGGCTGGCCGCAGAAGCCGCCGCAGTGCCCGTGAAGACTTCGGCGAAGCCGGAGACCGGCGCGGCTCTAGTGGCTGGGTTAACCCTGGGGTCGCCGGATTTTCAACGTAGATGATCCAAACCGAATCGCAAACTCGTAGCAAGGAAAAATATAATGGCTAGCAGTCGCAGAATTTTTTTACGCAACTCGGCAATGGCAATGGTGGGTGTGGGCGCGGCTCCAGTGTGGCTGGAGCGGGCGCTTTACGCCAAGGGTGATCCGGCCGCCATGCGCGCCGGGGATGGCAAGAAGATTCTGGTAGCCATATTTCAACGCGGGGCGGCGGATGGCCTGAACATTGTGGTGCCGCATGGCGACCCCGAATATTACGCGATGCGGCCTTCGATCGGAATTCCCCGGCCAGGGCAAGGCGTCTCGAAAGAAGATTCGGTGGTGGATCTGGACGGCCACTTCGGGTTGCATCCGATGCTGGCCGGCTTGCGGCCCATGTGGGACGCGCGCCACTTGGCCATCGTGCAGGCGGTGGGTTCGCCCGACCCTACGCGGTCGCATTTCGATGCCCAGGATTATATGGAGTCTGGAACTCCGGGCCTGAAGGCGACGAACGATGGGTGGCTCAACCGGGCGCTGCCGCCTGCCGCAGGCAAGGTGTCGCCCATTCGTGCGGTGGCGCTGGGTCCTAACCTTCCCCGGAGTCTGCGCGGGGACAACAGCGCGATCGCAGTGGATTCGGTGAGCAGCTTTCAGGTAAAGGATGCGGGCGCGTCGGCCATTCTGCAATCGCTGTATTCGGGGTCGCACGATGAAGTGCTGAACGGCACGGGCCGGGAGACTTTCGAAGCGATGTCGATTCTGCAAAATCTGCAGAAGCAGCCGTACCAACCGTCCGCTGGAGCGAATTATCCGAAGGGACGGTTCGCCGATAACATGCGGCAGATCGCGCAATTGATCAAGGCGAATGTCGGCGTGGAAGTTGCCTTCGCGGATATCGGCGGATGGGATCACCATGTGAATGAAGTTGGCGCGACAGCCTCGAAAGGCCCTCTGGCGAACCTGTTGAATGAGTTTGGAGAAACGCTGGCGGCGTTCTATCGCGACCTGGGCGACCGTATGGGCGATGTGGTGGTGGCCACCATGTCCGAGTTCGGAAGGACCGCGAGAGAGAACGGAAACCGCGGCACGGACCACGGCCACGCCAACTGCATGTTCGTGATGGGCGGCGATATCGCCGGCGGTAAGGTTTTCGGAAAGTGGCCCGGACTTGCGAAGGAACAACTCTACGAGGGCCGCGATCTCGACCTGACGACGGACTTCCGCGCGGTACTAGGCGAGCTGGTTTCGAATCATCTGGGAAACCGGAATTTGAAAGCCGTGTTCCCGAATTATGACGGGACGGCGAGGGATTTCAGAGGATTGCTAAGAGCGTAGCGCGGCGCTTGCTATTCACTGAGCTTTCGTCCAATCCGCCAACTTCAGATTCTTTACCCTTTGGAAAGCCTGGTCATTGGTTACCAAGATAGCTCCCATCGCAAGAGCGTGAGCGCCAATCATCATGTCGAGACTTCCCATCGGCGTTCCCTCCCGTTCCAGGAACGCCCGTAAGATGCCGTATTCCCGTGCTGCACTTGAGTCCCACGGCAAAATATCGGCGTTGAGCAAAAACTCATCGACTAAATGCTGTAATCGAGTGGCGCCGGGAAGTCGCGCCGTGCCAAAACGCAATTCAGCCTCGGTAATAGCGGAGACAAAGACATGCCCGAAGGGGACTTTTCTTGCTCGCCGGTCCACGGAGGGAATAGTGCCCTTGATGATGTAACCGGCGATGTTCGTGTCAAGGAGATACGGTGCGATCAGAACAAGTCTCTCTTCTGAGGGGGCCCGTCTTCGCGTTCCGACATAAACTCCTCAGGCACGTCCGTTTGATCCCTGAGCTTGAAAAACTTCTCCCATGAGGAGCGCGGCTTCCGCGACAAGATCACATTTCCGGTTTCCGGATCTTTCTCAACGAAAACCTCGGATCCCTCAAAGCGGAAGTCGGCGGGGAGGCGCACAGCCTGACTGCGGCCATTGAGGAAAAGCTTTGCGACACGTTTCATGTGATCTATACCATGGTAAATTACAACTCACAGTCGTCACGGAAGAATCATGTACGTCGCAATCGCGATGGCGATCAGATTTCCGTCGTCATCCTTCAAATCCACACGCCCTGTAATCAAGGTCTTCCCGACCCGAACGAGATAAGATCTCGCCCACAACTTCCCGTCCAGCATGGGCTTGAGATAGTTCACCTTCAGATCGATGGTCGTGGCCGTCTTGGGAGCGACGCGCAGCCTGACGGCGACGCCCACCGCGACATCCGCCAGCGTGGCGGTGATTCCGCCGTGGAGCACGCCGTGGCCGTTGCGGAACTCCGGCCGCATCCGGCACGAGATGGTGAGGCCGTCGTCGTGCTTCTCCTCAATGACGATGCCCAGATGATCGTTAAACGGAATGGCGTCTGAAAAGTCGTTCATGCGAATAGAAAAGCTTCCACCAGCGCCCACATCGGGGGCAGCACGTTGGTCAATTCGTGTCCGGAATCCAGTTCAACCAGTGTCGCATTCGGATGCGACGCGCAGAAACGGCGCGAGTATTCCACCGGTACCACCTCGTCGCCGGCTCCATGCAACACCAGCGCGGGCTGCGAAAAATCGGGATAGGCGGGATAAGCCCGCGCATCTTCAATCAATCCGTAATCTACGTCCCGCTGACGTTTTTCGCCGTAGTGAAACAGGGAAAGCTTGCCGGATTGCCATTCCGGAGATTCCGCCCAGCGCGCCCAAAAGTCAAACGCCGGAGCGAGCAGGACTACCCGGTCCACTTCGGGATGCCGCTCGGCATAAAGCGCCGCCAGATATCCGCCCATACTGGAACCGAGCAGCACGCCGGCGCGACCCCGCATCCGCCGCTCAATCACGTCCAGTTGCCCGGTTATGGTCAGATGCTCGAAATCCCCGCCATCGAGCTCAGGGATATCGAGCGCGATATCATGTTGAGCAAAACGCGCTTTGAAATACTGCGCCTTGGACGATGCGGGAGAAGAAGCGAACCCATGCAAATAAACGTAACTTTTCATCCGGTGCGTCGAATCTCTTCAGTATGGCGGATGAATGAAACGGATTGAGGCGAAGCATCCCTGGGCGGTGCGCTGGACGCACTGGATCAATTTTCCGATCCTGTTCGGCATGATCTATACAGGGCTCATGATTTATTGGGCCAGCGACACCTATAGGATCGGATGGGGAAGTTTCACGCTGTTTCACTTCTTCCCGGATTGGTTCTACGCGCTGTTCGGTTTGTCGCACAAGCTTTCCAATGGAATGGCGTGGCACTTCTTCCTGGCGTGGATTTTCGCCATCAACGGCTTTCTTTACGTGACGTACACGGCTTTGTCGGGCGAGTGGCGCTATCTGGTTCCGGACCGCAATTCCTTTAGCGAGGCGGCGCAAGTGATGCTGCACGATCTGGGAATCCGAAAAAGCGCGCCGCCGCAGGGGCGATTCAACGGAGCGCAAAAAATTGCGTACACGGGCATTGTGCTGATGGGCATGGGAAGCCTGATCACGGGACTGGCCATCTATAAGGTGGTGCAGTTTTCATGGCTGGTGACCCTCCTCGGCGGGTATCGCGCGGCCCGGTACGAGCATTTTCTGCTCACCATGGCCTATTTGATGTTCTTCCTGGTTCACGTTTCGCAGGTGTTGCGCGCCGGCTGGAATAACTTCCGGGCCATGGTGACGGGCTATGAAATCAAGACGGAGGACGCGCATGCCGGAAGAACCCAAGCTTGATCCAGTAGCAGAAGCTGAGGCGCGGCGAATCGCCGATAACGATCGTGCCGTCGAAGCGGAGATGCGCCTTCGGACGCGCCGTGGTTTCCTGGCGGGCGGGGTCGCCGCGGTGGGCGCGTTCGCCGCATGGGAGTGGATTCGGACGCGGCGTCCGGATTCGGGTGAACCGTGGCCGCTGCGGCGCGTGCTCGATACCAACGAAGAACTGGCTCGCGATTACTTTTCGAGACGCCGCCTGGCGCGTGAATTTCCTGTTTCCGAGGCCCCGAAGGAACTCCGGGTCAATGAGCGCATCGGCATGGAAGATCCGCTGGACCTTGCGGAATGGAAGCTCATTGTCACAAATGCCGATCGCGACGATGCCGATGACAGCGGCAATAATACGTTAAGCATGGCCGATATCCGCAAGCTGCCTTATGCGGAACATGTGACGGAACTGAAATGCATCGAAGGCTGGAGCCAGAAAGTACATTGGGGCGGCGCGCGATTCGCCGACTTCGCGGCGGTGTATGCGCCGAAGAAAGGCTGGGGCTATGTTGGCATGGAGACGCCGGATGCGGGCTACTATGTGGGCCTCGACCTGGATAGCGCCATGCAGCCGCAGACACTGCTCTGCTATGAGATGAATGGCGAACCTTTGCCGGAACCCCATGGCGCACCGCTACGATTAGTGATTCCTACTAAGTACGGAATCAAGAATCTGAAGCGGATCGGCAGGATTTTCTACTCTCAGGAGCGGCCGCGGGACTACTGGGCCGAATTAGGGTATGACTGGTACGCGGGGCTTTAGTGGTAGTTACTTCAGGGACGACCAGAGCAGATAGCCAACCAACGTCTTGCCATCGTCGATCTTTCCGGCGCGAATCAGCTTGTTTAACTCCTTGCGCGTAAACCAGCGTTTCTCGATGCGCTCGTCGTCCATCGGCTGCGCTTCGCCTTCAACCAATTCGGTGGCCACGAAGATGGTCATCTTTTCCGCGACATAGCCGGGCGAGGGGTAGAAACTCACCAGCTTCTTCCATTTGCCGGCGCGATAACCCGTTTCTTCGATCAGTTCCCGCTTAGCGGCTTCCAGCACTTTCTCGCCTTCGTCAACTTTTCCCGCAGGCAATTCCCAGAGCTTCTTTCCGGCCGGCAGGCGATATTGCTGAACCAGCAGGATGCGCTTCTTCTTGTCGATTGCCAGCATCACGGCCGATCCGCGATGACGAACAACGGAGCGTTCAATCTTGAAGTCCTTCTCTTTCGCCTCATCTTCGGTAACCCAGAAGAGCTTGCAGCGATAAACCTCTTTGGTGGAAATCAGTTTCATGTCACTTGCAATTGTCTCAGTTGCTCCGCCAGCGGCAATGTGTTCAAGACGTCACCGGGTTCCAGCCACCCCCGGCGAGCGGTAAGCACACCGTAGTGCAGGTTAGCCAGGTGCTGGGGATGATGCGCGTCGGTGTCGACGTAGAAACGCGCTCCCTTCGCTTTGGCAGCGCGTATCAAAGGCGCACTCAGATCCAGCCGCTCCGGGCTGGAGTTAATTTCCAGCGCGACGCCGCGCTGAACGGCAGCCGTCACAACGCGATCGAAATCAAAAGGAAAAGGGTCGCGATGCAACAGCAGCCGCCCGGTCGGATGGCCGAGCAATCGAAGGTGCGGGCATTCCAGAGCCCGCAGCAGCCGGCCGGTCATCGCCGGTGCTTCCATAGTCATGTTGTTGTGGACGCTGCCGATCACAAAGTCGAGTTGCGCGAGCGCGTCCCAGGCCAGGTCCATCGTACCGTCCTTCATGATGTCGCACTCGATGCCGGAGAAGATATGAATTCCCAGATGGCCGGACGCGTTGATTTCCCGTACGCGCGCGGCGAATTCTTCCACGCGCTTTTCATCCAGGCCAAAGGCCATGGCGATGGCTTTGGAATGGTCGGTAATGGCGATATATTCGTAGCCTCGCGCGCGCGCGGCCTCGGCCATTTCTTCCAGAGTGGCGCGCCCGTCGGTAGCCGTGGTGTGCATATGGAGGTCGCCGCGAATGTCTTCCATGCGGACCAGTTGCGGCAGCCGGTTTTCGGAGGCAAGTTCGATTTCTCCGCAATTCTCCCGCATCTCCGGAGGAATCCACGCAAGGCCCAGCGCCTGGTAGACGCCCTCTTCCGTTTCGCCCGCGACGCGCACGTCGTCTTCATTGCGAAACAGCCCATACTCGCTGAGCTTGAAACCCATGCGAACCGCTCGCACGCGCACGGCGACGTTATGCTCCTTGCTTCCGGTGAAATATTGCATGGCCGAGCCACGGCTTTCGTCGGCCAAGGCGCGGATATCCACCTGAAGGCCTTCGCGCCCCACCCTGACGCTGGTCTTGTTGGGGCCTTGTCCCAGCACTTCGGTTACGGCGGGAAACTCCACTGCTCGCGTCAGCGCCGCGGAGGCGCCCGGACCAGTGACCAGCAGATCCAGGTCCCCTATTGTTTCCTTGCCGCGCCGCAAACTTCCCGCCGGAGTGACGGAGGTGACGCCGTCGACATTGCCAAGGAAATCGGTGAGTTCGGCGGCAACACGATATCCATAGCTCAGCAGAAAACGGCCGCTGCGCTGCTTGTACTGTTCAATGGAGCGCAGGATCTTCTCTTCGAGTTTGGCGCCCATTCTGGGAAGCTCGCGAAGTTTCTGGTCGCGGCACAATCGTTCCAGACCGTCCATGGTGGTGACGCGGAAGTGCTCAAAAAGCAGTGCGATGGTTTTGGGGCCGAGGCCCTGGATCTTCAGAAATTCAAGGGCCGTGGGCGGGTATTTCTCGAGAAGTTTCTCCCGTTGATCGAACGTGCCGGTGGCGCGAATTTCCAATAACACCGCCGCCAGGCCTTTGCCGATCCCGGGGATCTCTGTGATCTTGCGGGAGGCGTCGCCCAGAATGGATTCCACTCGCTCCGGGTAGCCCTCAATCACCGAAGCCCCGTTGCGATAACTGCGGATGCGGAAACTGTCTTCACCCGCGATCTCCATCAAATCCGCAGTTTCGCCCAGAATACGCGCGAAATCGCGATTCTCCAGCGCCGCAAGTGATTCGGCCATAAGGCCATTTTAGACAAAGGACTACTGGAGCAGCGCGGCGGTCTTCACCAGCATACCCGTCGTCTGACCGGTGGAATCATACTTGATGTACGCGCCGCCGGCAAAGACAATGTCCTTCGCCACGAGCGCGGTGTAGTAGTTCGTCGTGTTGGTTCCGTTTGCGTAATTCACGGTGGTCGTTGGAAAATAGAGCGTCCCACCCAGTTGCATCGTTGCTCCGCCTTCAATCGACTCTTGAACGGAGGAAGTGATGGTGCGATCCTGATCGAACAGAATGCCCTGGTAGGTTCCCGAAGTGGGAGCGGTCAAGGTGGTGGTGATGCCGTTGCCAATTTGAACTCCACCGAAATTGGCGTTCGTTCCAGTTAGATAAAACGTGACCCCGGTGCCAGTAGAAGTAGTTCCTCCCGCAAAGGTTAACGAGCCGCCGTTAATGATGTAAGTGCCCGGGCTAAACGTGACCTTCGCGCCGTTGTTGATGGATAGGCCTCCGCAATAAACGCCGGGGCTGAGCGTGAACGTTCCGTATCCTGAACTATAGTTGTTGTAATTGCATCCGCTATAGGAGGGCGAGGGCAAAGAAGCAAAGGGATCTGCGCTGGACGCAACGCCGGTGGCCGGCGTGACTGAGATGGAGCCGTTGTTGTTCGTTTCGTATCCGGGAGAAGATCCGACAATCGAGAGTGAAGGGACATTCAGCCTTGCGCTTCCCACCACCGACACCGCATCGGAATTGTTGCTGTTGACGGCCATGCCGCATTCTGAGCTCACCTGGACATCGTTACTGGCGTCTATGGCATTCTGGCCCGTGGGATCGAGGACAAACACACATGTCGCAGGAACGTACTGGCTGACTCCAGCCGTCGCCTGAGCCGTCGATGTGGTCGTGTGGTACCCCATCAAGTACGAAAAGAGCGTGTTGTTCGTTGTGGAAGCTGTAGCCGTGACCCAATAAAGCGCCGTTGCCCCCGTCACCGTCGTGGGAGTTCCCGTTCCCGATGCGATCGTCATGGTCTGGTTTGCGTTCAATCCAAAGCCGTTCGCCTGACCGTAGAGGCACGCGTTCTGAATATTGGTGGTGATGTTTGCCGGATTGATCGACGTCGAGCAGGCGGTGGCCGACTGGCAGACGACATTGGTGCCGCAGCTAGTCGTACCATATGCATCGGCAGCCTCAACTCCGGCCATGGCCGCGGCTTCCACGGCCGACTGGGCTTTTTGCTGTTCATACCGGCCGTAACCAATATCTATCACCAGTCCCATGGCCCCCAACAAGAGGGTGATGGTTGCGGTGATCGAGACCAGGGCCTGGCCTTTTCTATATATCTGACGATCGGCGTGCATAGTTAGAATTGGATCACCTGTTTAGAAGATGCCTGTATATTCGGGTTGGTAAACCTCGTGACGCCGCTTCCGGGTACGAACATGGTAAGAGTCGTCTTCATGGGCGCCGTAGCTGAGACGGTGATTGCGTTGCCCGGCGTTGCCGAAGTTCCGGATGGCCATGCGGTGGTGTTTGTTAAACAGGCGCTCAACACGCAAGTTGTGGATCCGCTTGTAGACGTGAGCGTCAAACTGATGGAACTTGCCGGCAGAGCAGGCCCCGCATTCACCATGTACTGAGCGATGGACCCCACCGTGGTGCTACAAGTATTTGACCCTTGCGTGCAATCGAGCCCATGGACTACCGCATATCTCGCCGTTAGCCTGACGGCATTCGCCATGCTGTCGTAGGAGTACATGATCCGGCTAATTTCAACAACGCCCATGAGGCAGAACAATGTCGGGATGGTGGCCATCACGAATTCCACCATCGCGTTGCCGCGATTCGTTCGACGCTTTTTCATTTCACCCTCATTTCAACCGCACTGGAAATTGTGTTCGAGCTTCTCAGGAGGCCGGGAATCGGGACCATCCCGCTGAGCGTATAAGTCACCGTCACGGATGAAGCGGGTTGGTGATCCGCTCCGCTGGCAAGGGACGTGGCCACCACGGAGAGCGGCGCGGTGCCGCCGCAGGTGGTCACCTGCCCGCCCATGTTCGGCAGATAATAAAACTCCGGTAACGCGTAGGAACAGGCGCCTACGGAATCCGCCGCGCTGGTTGTCGAGGAAGACGTATAAAGCGCCGCCATGCGCGCGCCATTTTGGGTGGCCAGCAGCGCGTACGAGAAAAAGCCCCAGTCGTAGGCTCCGACAAAGAGGAAGAAAAGCCAGGGAAGTGCAAAGGCGGCTTCCACAAGGGCGGCGCCGCGCCTGTTTGAACGCCTTCTAACGGAACTGCCTCGGAACGATGTGCCGTTCTGTGTCATCTTGCTTGAACTCGTTTGTCTGGAACACCTCCATTAGAATATGCGGGTATCTTTCGAGCAATACAGATGTTCTTGCAAAAATGCGTGCCAAATTCTGATTTATTGGAGGGGCATAACTACCTAGTGGACCCGAAAACTGAACTATCGGACTAGGGGAGCGACGCGTGTTCTGGGCCGACAGATACGGGGACCCAGATCTCCAGCCCGCCGAGGCCCGTCCGCGGGTTGAACTTCGCACCATATACTTCCAGCGCCGGCGCCGCGATAGCCCGGTAGCCGGAGTTGGCCATGCCCTCGTTCCAGACGTAATCCATGGTGGCGCGGAGTGAGGAGATGTGGTCGCGGTGCTCGAAGACGGCGTAGGTTCGGCTCGGCAGTTGCAGCCGGGTGAACTGCTCAGGATGCGCCGGAAACTCCAGCACCTCAACGGCGCAGATGTAATCAAAGCCGCCCGCCTCGTCAGGTTTGCAGATCACTCCATAGGTAGTGTTTCCAACCTGTCCGGGAATCTGGTCCAGGAAAGGGACGAAGCGGTTCCACTGCGCGGGAATGCCGGCGATCTTGTCGCACGCGTAGCGCTGGCTGAGCCCGAAGATCAGTTGAGGGTTGCTCTTGATAATGCGCGGTGCGGCGATTGGGGTAATTGTTGGGTTATTCATTCTCATTGGCTCCCATAATTTAAGGTCTTTCAAATGCGCCTTTGCCCGCAGTTGTTCGGGCGCGAGGCCGAAAAGCTGTCGAAATGCGCGCGTGAATGCTTCATGCGATCCGTAACCGGTGCTGAGCGCCACATCCAGAATATCCGGCGCACCCGCCACCAGCGCCTTGGCCGCTTCGCTCAAGCGGCGCCCTCTGACATAGGCCGCGAGAGAAATCCCTGTTGCAGCGGGAAACGCCCGCGACAGATGGAAGCGCGACACGTACACGGCGGCTGAGATCGCCTCCAGAGAGAGTTCGCCGTAGAGGTGAGTCTCGATGTACCACAGTGCTTTCCCGGTGACGTTCACGTACTGGCTTAGAATATCGCTTCGTCCGCGACCGCGCTTGATCGTTATTGCGCTGCTGCACAAGATGAGTTAGACCGAGAGCCGCGTTTTAACGACGCGCGGAAACAGACGGGTGGATCGCTGACGAATGAGGAGCGCGAATGTGCGGACGCGGTTCTTCGTCCGTCGGAAGGGTCTGCTTGAACGCCATCACCCTGGCGGACTGATCGCACTGGCCCAGGCCATTCGTAGCCCCGCCAGACAGGCGCGCCTTTCCCGACTGACCCGGCATAGTCTAGGGCCCGGGCAGCGGTGCCGTAAAGCCGTGCGGCAGGTGACGCTGGAGTTTACGGCGATGGATGTGGCGGCCCGGCGACCGGAAATTGATCCGCAGACGCCGGAATAATCTGCTGGCTCCGGCGCTGCCGCCGCTTGGCATGTCGCCCGGCGGCCGCCGCGGAACGCGCGCCTGCTTCGCTTAGCATTCTTCGGCGGTTTCTGCTTTCAATCTCGCTGGTCGCCATCTTGGGGCGCATCACGACCTGCGCCGACAGCGGGTTCATCTACGCCACGGCGGATTCCGTGGGTACTCCGGAGCGCGATTCACGCGCAGAAAACATCTATTTATTTGCCCTTTCCCCTGAGCGCTTCCGTCAATCGCCCGCCCTGCAAGCGATCCGGCGGCTCTAAACTGAGGTCGGATGAGACTGCTCGATCAAACTTCGCGATCTTCCCAGAACGACGGGCAAACTGGGTTCTTCCGAAAATTAGTTTGGCCCCACGCAGAATCAATAACTTACGATCTTGGCTGTCGCGGGCGGAAACGTGCTTATCAATCGCAATTTTCATCGGTGGGGGTGAGACAGCGGTCTCATAGACGATTCGTTCCACACATTCCTCCCATCACCCCAAGACTGGTGGCTCCGCGCATTCCACCGCTCACCCCACAAAACTGGGTTTGGTTCCGTTCGTTCCCCACATTCCACCCATCACCCCAAATCTGGCTTCGTTCCACACATTCCCCCACACACCCCAATTGCCTCCATTCCCCACGTCCCGCAAAGCTAAAATGAAATTTCCCATGCAAATCGAGAAAGTCTATGAACCCAAGCGGTTCGAACCGCACTGGGCACAGTGGTGGATTGACTCCGGCATCTTCAAAGCCTCCGCCCGCACCGGCCGCAAAGTCTTCTCGCTCGTCATCCCGCCGCCCAACGTCACCGGTGTCCTACACATGGGACACATGCTGGAACACACCGAGATCGACGTGGCCATCCGCTGGCACCGCATGCTGGGCGAAGAAACCTTGTGGCTGCCGGGAACCGACCACGCCGGCATCGCCACCCAAATGGTTGTCGAGCGCAAACTCAAAGCCGAGGGCCTCGACCGCCGCGCCATGGGCCGCGAAGCCTTCGAAGAGCGCGTTTGGGAATGGAAGGCCGAATCCGGCGGCACCATCAAGAGTCAGATGATCCGACTCGGCACAAGCTGCGACTGGAGCCGCGAGCGCTTCACGCTCGATCCCGGTCTGTCCATCGCAGTTCGCGAGGCCTTCGTGCGGCTCTACGAAAAGGGCCTCATCTATCGCGGCCAGTACATTATCAACTGGTGCCCGCGCTGCCTGACGGCCATCTCAGATCTCGAAGTCACCCACAAGGAAGTGGCGGGCCATTTGTGGCGGATCAAATACCCGGTGCTCGGCACCGACCGTTTTCTGGTGGTAGCCACCACGCGGCCCGAAACCATGTTCGGCGATACCGCCGTCGCCATCCATCCCGAAGATCCACGCTATCTGGATCTCCACGGGAAGAGCGTGAAACTGCCGCTCACCAACCGCGAGATCCCGATCATTCTCGACCAGATCGCCGATCCCAAGTTCGGTACCGGCGTTGTGAAGATCACCCCCGCGCATGATCCGAATGACTTCGAAGCCGGCAAGCGGCACAATCTGCCGCGCATCCAGGTGATCGATGAAACCGGCCACATGACGCCCGAAGCCGGAGAGTTCGCCGGCCTCGACCGCTTCGACGCTCGCAACCTTGCCGTGAAGGCGCTCGAAGAGCAGGCACTGCTTGAAGGCATTGACGACTACGCGCTAAACGTCGGCATCTGCGATCGCTGCCAGACCATCGTTGAGCCGCTGGTCTCTACGCAATGGTTCGTCAAGACCAAGCCGCTCGCGGAAAAAGCCATTGAAGCGGTGGCCACCAAAGCCATCGAAATCGTTCCCGAAAACTGGACCAAGACCTATAACGAGTGGATGTACAACATCCGCGACTGGTGCATTTCCCGTCAGCTCTGGTGGGGACATCGCATCCCGGCGTGGTACTGCGAGAAGTGCGGCGAGACCATCGTGGCGCGGGAAGACCCCAAGTGCTGCACGGTTTGCGGCTCGGCGGAGTTGAAGCAGGACCCTGACGTACTCGACACCTGGTTCAGCAGCGGGCTCTGGCCTTTCTCCACGCTCGGATGGCCGCACCAGACCGAGGATATGAAGACGTTTTACCCCACATCCTTGTTGATCACCGGCTTCGACATCCTGTTCTTCTGGGTGGCGCGCATGATCATGCTCGGCATCGAATTCATGGGCGAGGTTCCTTTCCGCCAGGTCTACATCCATGGCCTCGTCCGCGATGCCGATAAGCAGAAAATGTCCAAGACCAGGGGCAACGTGATCGACCCGCTGGTGGTCACCGAGAAGTACGGAACCGACGCCGTACGCATGGCGCTGCTCAGCGGCGCGGCGCCCGGCACCGACATCGTGTTCTCACCGGATCGCCTGGAAAGCGCGCAGGCATTCGCCAACAAGATCTGGAACGCCGCGCGATTTCTGTTCTTCCATATGGAGCGCTGCGCGGTGGAACCGTGGACTCCGGCCGACCCCGCCACTTATCAGGTGGAAGGAGATGCTCTCGAAGACCGCTGGATTTTCTCCCGCCTCAACGCCTGCGCGGCGCAGGTGAATCGCGCCATCGGCCTGCATCGTTTCCATGATGCCGCGCAGGCTGTGTGGCATTTCTTCTGGGGTGATTTCTGCGACTGGTATGTCGAATTGAAGAAGCTCCGCTTCGAGGAAAACTCCGGTCTGAATGCGGATTGGCGTAATGCGCTGGCGTTTTTTGAGGCCGCGCTCAGGCTGTTGCACCCGGTAATGCCATTCCTCACCGAGGAGTTATGGCAGCGCCTGGGCAGTGCAGACGTCGAACGGCCGATTTCCATCGCACTGGGTTCGTTCCCCACATTCCGCGCGGACCTGGAAGACGAGGCTGCCGAGCGGGAGATGACTTTGATTCAGGACGTGATCGCCGCCGCCAGAAACCTGCGCTCCGAACTGAAGCTGGACCCGAAACTTCCCGTGGCCGCGCGCGTGTTCGCGAAGTCCGAAACACTGGCCGTGATCGGACATCAAAAGGCCGCGGTGGAGAAGTTAGCGATAGTCACACTTGACTTACTCGAAGGCGCGGCCCCCAAAGGCATCGGCGCTGTTTCGTCCACGCCGCAATTTGACTTAGTTCTCGAAATCCCCGCCGCAATGCTAGGCGTGCTCCAAGCCGGAATCCAAAAGGAGAAAGAGCAACTCGAAAAAGTGATCGCCAACCAGGAGCGTCAACTGACCGACGAGACGTTCCTAAGCAAAGCGCCGGCGAAAGTAATCGACGGGATGCGCGCCAAGCTAGCCGAGTACAAGGCGCAACTGAAGAAGCTCAACGACCGTGACCTGGCAAGTACACCGGTATAAGACGGCCGCATCCACCATGGATCTGGCCGCGCCCCTGCACGTCGGATCGGTCGTCGTTGCCGACGAACAAACGGCCGGCGTCGGTCGCCATGGCCATAGCTGGAATTCAGAGAAAGACACCGGCCTCTACGTCTCCATGGTGCTGGAACCGCATCCGGTTCTGACGCTCGCTCTGGGTCTAGCCGCGCAGGAGGCGCTTCGCAAAGTAACCAGCCTGGAGTGCGATATTCGCTGGCCCAACGACCTGATGCTGTCCGGCCGTAAACTCGGCGGAATTCTCGTCCAGCTACACGAGGGCCGCGCCGTGGCGGGTATCGGAATCAACATCGGCCAGCGCCGATTCCCCAAAGAAATCGCGGAAATCGCGACTTCGCTCTTCATCGAAACGGGTCTCGAATTCCGGCGTGACGACTTACTCGACGCGCTGCTCCAGGCCGTAACCTCCCGTTCGCAAGAGCAAGTCATCGAGCAATGGCAAACGCGCTCCACCTGGGCCAGAGGCAAAGCCGTCCATGTCGAGGGAGGCGTCACCGGCGTAACCGCCGGCCTCACCCCCAGCGGCTATCTCCTGGTGCGCACCCCGCAAGGCCAAATGGAAACCATCATCGCGGGTGGAGTTCGCGAAGCATAGGTGGCATGCCCACGTATAATGAATCCCTGCAAAGTTCGAGGAGACAAAATGTCAACCGCCCAATCCAAGCTAAGTTCGATTCGAAGAGCAGTCACGGCCTTGATCACGGCTCTGGCGGTGTTCGGAGCCACGCCCGCGCGGTCTCAGCCCCAGACGTCCGGAAATTCCATTGATTACACCTACATCCAACCGCCCTTTACCTCGAGCGTCGCGAACTGCATCACCGTTGGACCCGACGGCGCGCTCTGGTACACCGACCTCTACAACGGCATCGTCCGGATGACAACGGCCGGAGATTTTACAGCCTACAGCGTGCCTACACCCGGCTCCAATCCGCAGGGAATCACAACGGGGCCCGATGGCGCCCTTTGGTTCACCGAGGCGTGGGCCAACCAAATCGGGCGAATCACTGTGTCGGGCGAGGTGACGGAGTATCCGCTCCCGGTATTCGGAACGTTGGGAAACGAACCGTGGAACATCGTCGCCGGACCGGACGGAGCTATGTGGTTCGCAGAAAACAACAATGCCAACATCGGGCGGATCACGACTTCCGGCCAGGTTACGCAGTTCCCAACCGGGACGTCCTCCGACTACCTCACGGTTGGGCCTGACAACGCCATCTGGTTCGCTGGGTACGGAGGCGTCATCGGCAGGCTGACTACCGAGGGTGCGCTCACCTCCTATACGGCGCCGACTCCAAACAGTTGGCCTGACGGAATCACTGTGGGCTCGGACGGCGCGCTCTGGTTTACGGAATTCAGCGCGGCGAAGATCGGGCGAATCACAACTCAGGGAGCTTTCACAGAGTATCCGCTGCCCTCGAGCGACAACGCCTCTCCAGCGCCTCAAGCAATCGCCTCAGGCGGGGACGGCGCGTTGTGGTTTACGACGTTTATCGCGACCACCGGCGCACGGGGTTTCTGGCGCATGACGACCGCGGGGCTGCTGACCGAGTACGGAGTAGTCGGCGGCTATTCGATAACGCCGGGGCCGGAAGGCGACCTGTGGTTCACCGGCCCGAACGACGGAGTCACGCTGGGTAAGCTGCCCGCTTGCGGCACCGGACTCAGGGCCTCTTTCAGCGACGGCACTCTGACCATGAGCTTCGCTCTCGGGACGGATTTCGCGTCGAACTTCACTGTGGAGATGGCGAAGGGCGCGGGGCAGTCGGGAACTCTGGCCAGTAGGAACATCGGGCCGGTCACCCCGCCGGCCACGTTTACGCTGACCAAGACTGGCGTGGCGGATCTGGGAGTAGTGAGGGTGACCTCCCGCGTCACGGCCGCCGACAGTGTGCGGTGCGTGGAGTGGATGGACATAAACACGTCCGCACCGTAACGGTGCGCTTCCCATACAATCATCAAAGCCATGCTGCTCGCACTGGATGTCGGAAACACAAATACGACCATGGGGGTTTTCGAAGGCACGCGCCTCATCGACCATCGCCGCCTCCGCACCGTCCGCGATCAGACATCGGACGAATGGGGCATCCTACTCCGCAATCTGTTTGCCCTGGCGGAGATGGACATCGCCAATATCCGCGGCATCATTGTCGCCAGCGTTGTGCCGCCCGTGAACCGCTCGCTGGCCGAGATGGCCCAGCGCTATTTCGCGACGGAGGCCGTGTTTGTTACGCATGAAACCGACACGGGAATCAGGATTTGCTACGAGAGTCCACAGGAAGTGGGGGCCGATCGCCTGGTCAACGCGGTGGCCGCGTTCCACAAATACGGCGGCCCTTGCGTAGTCGTCGACCTGGGCACGGCCATTACGTTCGATGCCATTTCCCATCGCGGAGAATATCTGGGCGGCGTGATTGCGGCGGGCATTGGAATCTCCGTTGAAGCCTTGTTTGCCAAGACGGCGCGGCTTCCGTTCGTGTCTTTTGAAACGCCGGCGAAAGTGATTGGCACCAACACCGTGGCGAGCATGCAGTCCGGACTTTACTACGGCGCGCTCGGCGCGATCGATGCCATTGTGGAGCGTCTGCACGCGGAACTGGGACCTGACACAAAGACGATTGCGACCGGCGGACAAGCCAGCCTGATCGCCCAGGAATCGCGCTTCCTGCACATTATCGATGAACATCTTACGCTCGAAGGGTTGCGCCTGATCTGGGAGCGGAATCACGCCCAGTGAGCGAGTTTCGAAACTACTTCAATTACTTCACCGAGATTGAAGAGCATTTTCAACGCGCTCGAGGAACAAGCTTATTCCTGCTCTCGCCTCTCGATTGGGCGTTGATTGAAACCTGGAAGAATTCCGACGTGCCGCTCGAAGCCGTGCTACGCGGAATCGATGTAGCGTTTGAGAAGTGGCGCGCGAAAAGAAGTAAGACCCAGGCAGTGAATTCACTGGCGTTCTGTTCCCAGGCGGTGTTGACGGAAGCGCAACGTAGTCCCGGCGCGCCGGCCCCCGCACCATCAACGGAGCCGTTCAGCCGCGAGGAGATCGGGGAATTCCTCCATGCCAATATCGCGGCCTTGCGTAAGCAGTCGGGGTATGAAGAAATCGCACAATCTCTTGAGAACTTGTTACACGAGATTCCCACTGACTTAGAAGAGCTGGAAACACTGCTCACCGTGCTGGAACAAAAATCCATCGCAATCGCACGCGCCAAACAATCCGAAGAAATGGCGCTGCAGGCAAGAAGAGAGATGGATTCCCACCTCGCTCCCTATCGGCGCAAAATGGCGGCCGCCCAGATATCAATGTTAGAACACCAGTTTCTTGAGAGAAAGCTGCTGGAGCAAGAGCAGTTACCCAGACTTAGCTTGTTCTACTTGAAGTAAACTTGGCAATCGTCTCAATGTGATAGGTCTGCGGAAATAAGTCAATCAGCGTCAACCTATCCAGCGAATACCCCGCGGCTAACAACCCCTGCGCATCCCGAGCCAGAGTAGCCGGGTCACAAGACACCACCACAATCTCCCGCGGCTTCAATTCAGCGAGGTGCCGGACCACCTGCTTACCCAATCCGGTTCGCGGCGGATCGGCAATGACCAAATCCGGCGCGCGACTAAGCGACCTGAGGAACAGATCCACATTCTCCGAATGCGCGTCAATCGAAACACCCGCGCGCTTCGCGTTGAACTCCAGATCCCTGGCCGCTCCGACTCCGGATTCCACCGCCGTGACCCGATCGAAAACGCGCGCCAGCGGAATACTGAAGAACCCGACGCCGGAGTAAAGATCGAGCGCGGACTCCCCACGCGCGTCGCCGATCACCGCCCGCACTAGCGGGTCCGCCAGAAACCGGTTCACCTGGAAAAACGATCCGTAGCCGACTCTGTAACCGTCGTACTCAATCACTCCCGTCGCGAGCCCGGGAATCTCGACCGCGCACCAATCGAAGAAGCGCTGCGCCAGTGGACGTCCGGTCTCAAGAACGTTCATCTGCACATCGGTTTCGTTAGTGAAGAACTCGGCGGTCTGTAGGAAATCCGGCCAGCGTCGCTCGCGCACCATGCGATTCAGCGCGCCAATGCACTCGTTGAGCTTCGGTGAGCTGATGGGGCATTTCTCGATGGCCTGCAACTTCCGAGAGCGCATCTCGCGGTAGCCCAACTTACCGTTCTCAAAATGCAATTGAATGCGATTGCGATAGGCCCAGGGCTCGCCGGAGGTCACTTCGATCTCCGGCAGCGCTTCGATGTGGCCCGTACGCGCCAGGGTTTCGGCCAGGATGGAGCGCTTGGCCGCGAGCTGCGCCGCGTAGCTCGCGTGCTGGTAGTGACACCCTCCGCAGCGCGTGAAATAAGGGCATGGCGGGGCAACCCGATCGGGCGATTCGCGCAGCACCTGCCGCACCCGGCCTCGCGCGATTCCGGAGCGCTTCGGCTCGCGCTCCACCTCAACCAGTTCGCCCGGAAGGACGAACGGCATCAGCATCACTTCTCCCTCGGCGCGCGCCAAACCGTCGCCGCCGTACACCAGTTTTTCTACTTGTATCTGCACTGTTACGATGGTTTCTTCCCTATCCAATGAGAGCACGAGTCCTTTCAGGCATACAGCCCAGCGGCAATTTACACATCGGAAACTACCTGGGCGCGCTCAGAAACTGGGTGCAGAGTCAGAAGGATTACGAGTGTTTCTTCTGCATTGTCGACTTGCACGCCATCACGGCCTACCAGGAGCCCGCGGAGCTGCAAGCCAAGATCCGCGAACTGGCGGCGCTGTTTCTTGCGGCCGGAATCGACCCCAAACAATCGGCCATTTTCGCGCAATCCGATGTTCATGCGCATACGGAGCTCGCGTGGATGCTCACCTGCGTGACGCCCATGGGCTGGCTGGAGCGCATGACTCAATTCAAGGCCAAGTCGGCAAAGCAGGAGTCGGTGGGCGATGGCATTTTCCAATACCCGGTGTTGATGGCCGCGGACATCCTGCTCTATCAGGCCGCCATCGTGCCCGTGGGCGACGACCAATCCCAGCATCTGGAACTCACGCGCGACATCGCGACGCGCTTCAATTCGCTGTATGGCGACACATTCGTAGTTCCGAAGACGGACTTACCTAGTGTCGGCGCGCGCATTATGGGGCTCGACGATCCGACGGCGAAGATGAGTAAGTCGGCCATCGGCAGTGGACATGCGATCGCGCTGCTGGATGACCCCGCGAAGATTCAGAAGACCATGATGCGTGCGACAACGGACTCGAATCCCGAAGTGAACTTTGAAACCATGGGGCCAGGCGTCGCGAATTTACTGACGATCTATCAGGCATTCGGGGAGAAGACCAATGAAGAAATGCGCGCGGAGTTTGCGGGAATGCGCTATGGCGATCTCAAGAAGCGCGTGGCCGGAATGGTGATCGCAAAGCTGGAACCGTTACAAGCCGAGTACCATCGCATAGTAGCCGAACCAGGCTATCTGGATGGAATCCTGCAAGAAGGCAAAGAGCGCGCCGCGCCAGTAGCCAATCAAACCGTAGCGACAGCCAAATCCCGAATGGGCCTGTACAAAAGTCTCGCCACGATCTAAACCAGAAAACCAGCGACAGTGGGGCAGCCAATCTTGGCTGCAGCCGCCTTTTAGGCGGCCCTCTTGAATTAAGCAGAATCCCCGCCTGTTCAGCCCACTACAAAATTGATGCATCACCACGAAAGGCGGCTACCGCACTGGGATACAGTCGGCCAAGCCCTCTTCGTCACATTCCGGCTGCATGGCAGCCTGCCCGTCAATCGGATCTTTCCACCTCAGCAATGCACCAGTGGCGAATCCTTTGTCGCCATGGACCGCATCTTAGATCGCGCGGAGTGCGGCCCGCGTTCTCTGGCCGTGCCAGAAGTCGCCACCGTGATTGTCGACGCACTGCGCACGGGAGAACGTCACTTTCATCGTTATCAACTACATTCCTTCGTAGTGATGCCGAATCATGTTCACATCTTAGTCACACCTCATGTCGTCTCCACAAAATGGTTAGGACCCTTGAAAGGCTTCACGGCCTACGAAGCAAACCAAATCCTGGGAAACAAGGGCCTTCGTTTCTGGGAGGACGAAAGCTACGATCACCTGGTAAGGTCCAACACCGAATTTGATCGCATTCAATCTTATATCGAGAACAGGCAAGTGAAGGCTGCTCTGGCCGCAACACCGGCTGGGTTCCGTTGGTCAAGTGCCGCCTAAAAGACGGCTGCAAGCCAAGATTGGCTGCCCCACGAGAGAGTTATTATTCGGGTTTGAATCTCATCGTACTCACAGCATTGACGTGCTCGAACGGCATTGGGAAACTAGAGCCGTAATAGTAGGCATTCCACTCATCCTTATAATGCTCCGATAGCACGTGCCCGCTCTGACCAAACGGAATGTTCAGCAACGATTGATCCCAATCACCCACCACCGCGTTCAAACGCTCCGAAGGACCCAGCCTCCATGTGGTCTGCTTCACCGTGGTCGATCCGCCGCTCATCGGCGCCGGATCAATATCAAAGAGGTCGGCCAGCAGCGGAATGCGGCTGCCGATAGGATGATCAACATGCCATTGCAGGTAGTTACCATAGCGCCACTTATCCATGTTATGGCCGTAGGAACGGTCCAACTCCGTCATCGCATCCCGTAATGCCCCGAGCAGCATCTGATCATAGTCGGCGAACCAACCCGCCGGGCGCTCGGCGATCAAGCGATCGACTGCCGCATAAGACATCTGGAACGCCGCATGACTCACCGGCGGATCCATATACTCGCGCCCCATCCCCGGTGCGGCGCTCTCCGCCGCTGCAAGCCTCACGTAGTAATCCGCTCGCACCAGAATCAGTGGCGCAGCAGCGTCCTTATCCATCTGTCCATTGAACGAACGAAGGCGGTCCATGGCTGGCTTCAGATCGGCCTGCCGGCGCTTATCCCATGCACTGACAAGCGCGCGCGCCAGGTGGTCTTCGAAGCCGGAGTAGACATCTTTCTGAATGGCCAGGGTATCCAGTGGAGTAACTTTCGGTTTCGCCTGCAGCCGAGCCAGTATCTGAAGCGACCGGTAGGGGGAAGCGAAGGCTCCGCTCACCTCATACGGATAGTTCGCGGGAAATGGATTCTGGTTCGCGGTGACAATATAACCCGAAGGCGGGTTGAAAGCCTGCGGCAATTGATCATAGGGGATAAAGCCATCCCATTCGTATTTACCAGACGCGCCGTCAACCGGCGTCTCCCCAGTGAAGCCATGCCGGATGGGAAGCTTCCCGCTGGCGTGATACCCGATATTCCCGTCCACGTCCGCATAGACGAAGTTCTGTCCGGGACCGGGAAATTGCGCGACAGCCGCGTTGAACTCGCTCCAGTTGTGCGCCCTGTCGATATCAGTAAAAGTCAGGCGGAACGAGTTATGTTCGGCCGCGGTCCAACGCAGAGCCAGGTGGTCGCCCTGTTCGTTGACGATCACGGGTCCGTGCCGGGTGACCCACTGGCGAAGCTCAACCGCCTTCTGGCGCTTCACCTGAATCAAGTCCCGCTCCATGCGGGCCTGCTCCATCTTGCCTTCAAATTCGTACTGCCCGGTCCGGTCATCCAATTTCTCACGGTAAAGGTCCTGCACATTGAACCCCAGGTTCGTGACTCCCCAGGCGATGCGCTCATTGTGGCCGACGATCACTCCGGGTACGCCAGGCAGTGTCACGCCGTCCACCTTCAAGCCCGGCGCTTCCAGAGACGCCATGAACCAAATGCCCGGAATGGAATAGGCGAGGTGCATGTCACTCGATAGCTGCGGGTGTCCGTGCGCGGTGTGGGCGCCGGAAACTGCCCACGCATTCGACCCGGGCTGAAACTCGTTACCCGCTCGCGCGGAGAACAAGTAAGCCACTTTGGCGGGGTCGCCGCGCTTCTCCAGCTTCTCCTCTTCCGTGTGGTCCGGCCAGGAAGTAGTCAGGTCGCGAAACATGTATAGGCCGATCAGGATCGTATCGACCATGCTCCAGGGACGCGGACCGTAGCCCAGCACGCCGAATTCGAAAGACAGCCGGTTGCGATGGGTGTCGATAAAGTGGTTCACGCCGCGCGCGTAAGCGGCGATGTCGGCGCGATCGTGCGCGGACAGTTCGGTGGAAATGGTTTCCGCCATGCGCCGCATGCGCAGCCGGCGCGAGTTCATATCCAGTTGCAGCGCCGCGGGGCCCACCAATTCGGAGAGCTCTCCGGCGGCGGCGCGGCGCAGCGAATCCATCTGCCAGAGCCGCTCGGAAGAGGTGACATAGCCCTGCACAAAGAACGCGTCATCCTGGTTCGCGGCGTGGATATGCGGAACGCCCAACTTGTCCCATGCCACGGTTGCGCCGGCGCTAACGGGCGCGGCTACTTCGCCAGCGGTTTGCGGTAGCGGACGCCAGAAAAGCCACCAGAATCCGATTGCCAGTGCAATGAGAAACAGAAGAATGAAAGAATTGAAGATGCGGAACAACCGCCGTAGCAGCACCCTAGAATTGTAGCGACAGAATTGTACCGACCGACACGATCCTGATGCCCGTCCCCTATCTTGGCCTCCGTTTATTGCTGCTGGCCTTCATCGTAGCCGTAAATGCCTTCTTCGCGGGCGCGGAGGTGGCGCTGCTCTCCGTGCGGGAATCGAAACTGCGCCAGATGGCGGAGCAGGGGCAGGTGGGCGCGCGCATCGCGCTCGAACTGCTGGCCAATCCGAGCCGGTTGTTGGGCGTCACCCAGGTGGGCGTCACCCTGGCGAGTTTGGGACTGGGGTGGGCGGGCGAAGATACCCTGTACCAACTGGTGCTTTACCTTTTTCACCCGCTGGTTGCGGTTCCCTCGCCGCTCGTGCGCGGCTTCTGCTTCGGCGGCGCGTTTCTGGTGATGACTTATATCCACGTGATCGTGGGAGAGGTGATCCCGAAGAACCTGGCGATCAACACGTCGGACAGGCTGGCTGTGGTGGTGGCGCCGGGATTGATGCTCTTCTCTCGAATTGCCGGACCGTTTCTCACCGTCATCGAGCGCAGCGTCTCCATCATCTCCCGCGCCATGGGGCTGGGAGCAAAGAGGCACGCGGGCGGCCACTCAGCCGATGAAATCCGCCTCATCGTGGCATCCAGCCGCGGCGCGGGACATCTGCCCGAAACGCAGGAGGAGATGATCAATCGCGTGCTCGACCTGGAGGATGTTCTGGCGCGCGAGGTGATGGTGGGACGCAATGAGATGGTGTCGATTTCCATCGAGGCGTCGCTGGACGATGTGCTGCAGACCATGATCGCGGAGGAGCATTCGCGCTTGCCGGTTTGGGAGGATTCACCGGAGCTGATCGTCGGCATGGTCTTCTACAAGGACCTGCTTCCGGTGTGGCAGGAGCGCCGCCGCCTGATTCGCGAAGGCCGTCCGCAGCGCCCGTTCCGCGTGCGTCAAATCATGCGGAAGCCGATTGTGGTGCCCGAGACGAAACCGCTTTCGACAATCCTCGAAGAATTCCGCACGGGCAAGGCTCACATGGCTATCGTGGTGGATGAGTTTGGCACCGTTACCGGCTTGCTGACCCTGGAGGACGTATTGGAACAGATTGTGGGCGAGATCGAAGACGAGTTTGACGAGACGCGCCAGGTACACGCGGAGGAAGCCGGGGAGATGGAACTGGATGGCGCGACAAAGATCATCGATCTGGAATCTTTGTACGGCGTCACGCTGCCTTCCGATGCGGGTTTCGAGACACTGGCGGGATACCTGCTCCAGCGTCTTGGGCACATCCCAAAACCCGGTGAAATCGTGGATTTCGGCGACCGTCGATTCACTGTGGTTACCATGGAGCGTAACCGTATCGCCCGAGTTCAGATGACCCGGTTAGAAGCTGAGAAAGCGAGCTAAACATGCTGGGTTTTGACAAGAAAGCCGCGCGCTGGACGTGGACCGCCGCAATCGTCCTCCTGCTGTTGCGGGCGATCTATGAGATTCGCGAGACGCTATTCGTCCTGGTGATCGCAGTCCTGTTCGCCTACATGCTGACGCCCCTGGTGAATATGGTGAATCGTTTCCTTCCCGGCAAGTCGCGCGCGCCGGGTCTGGCGATTACGTATCTGCTTCTGGTCACGACCCTGGTTGTGTTGGGGATTGAGATCGGGACCACGGTGGCGGAAGAGGCCACTTCGCTCATCGCGAGAGGTCCCGAGTTCTTCAGGAATCTTCAGGGCTCGCACGTCAACATCACGCTTCCCCACTATCTGGAGGAATTAAAGGGAAACCTTCTAGGCCGGATACAGGGCCTTTTGCAGGCGCATTCCAATGACATCCTCGGCTATATACCGAGCGCGGGCCTGAAGCTCCTGAGCTTCTCCGGATACCTTCTCTTCGTTGTTCTGGTGCCGATCATCAGCTTCTTTCTTCTGAAAGATGGCCCCGCCATCCGCGACAGCCTGGTGTCACTGGCGCCCGCTGGACCGCGGCGGGACATGTGGGTGAACATTCTTCAAGATACAAACGTGCTGCTGGGTCAGTATGTGCGGGCGATGGGTCTGCTCTGTCTCGCCACATTCATTGTGTTTTCGATTGTGTTCAGCGTCTTCGGCGTGCCGTACGCAATCCTGCTGGCCGCCATTGCCTTCCCGCTGGAATTCATCCCGATGGTAGGTCCGCTGACGGCGGCAATCATCATCATCGTTGTTACCGCCGCCAGCGGTTATCCGAATCTGCTGGCGGTCGTCATCTTTCTGGGAGTCTACCGGCTGTTCCAGGATTATGTGCTTTCTCCGCGCGTGATGAGCAGCGGAATCGAGTTACATCCACTTATGGTGATTCTGGGCGTGCTTGCGGGCGAGAAGTTAGGCGGCGTGCCGGGGATGTTTCTCTCCGTGCCGGCTATCGCATTAGTTCGGGTATTCTACCGGCGAATGGTGATTGCGGTTGCAGGCGCACCGGCTGTCACCGAATTGCACGAGCAATCAGCCCCAGCCCGCCCACCAGTAGAATCAGCATGATCATGGTGTGAAACAGGGTGGTGGGCTCGAAGTAAAGGTGCATGTTCGCCAGCACTCCCGCCAGGATGAATAGCGCGCCGGCGGCGGTGAGCAGCCAGCCAATGACACTGCGGCCATTCCGGAAAAGGAGACCGATACCAAATAGAATCGGGATCAGGGTGATGCCAAAACTGTTGGTCCCGCGAAAATTCCAGTAACTTCCGGCGATGATGACCTGATTGCTCAGCAGGTATCCGCCGATGCAGACCATGACCACGCCGAGAAGGAAAGAACCGAGTCCGCCGGGAGTGCCTCCAACGTCTGTAAAGCTTTGTTCCATTCGAAACAAGAGTATCAGAGGATGGCGCGCATTACCTGGTCCGCGTCATCTGGAAGAACGATGGGTTTGTTGCCGAAGGTTGGGTGGATTAACCCGCCATCCGGAGCTTTGAGCTGGCCAGTGTGATAGCGGTAGATATAGTCGGAATCCTTGAGAACATTGCCGGTCAGCACAGCGACCACGTCGGCATCGCGGGCGATTACCCCCGCCGCAACCAGCTTGCGAATGCCGGCCAGGGTTGCCGCGGATGCGGGTTCGCAGCCGATTCCACAAAGCCCGATTACCGCCTTCGCGTCCGCAATCTCCTGCTCGGTCGCCCGCTCTACAACGCCACCGGCGTTTTCAATTTCGAACTGGGCCTTGGGCCAGGAAACCGGGTCGCCAATGCGGATAGCGGTCGCCAGAGTCTCGGGACTCTCTTCCGGAATGAACGACCCGCGCTCCGCCGCATGCATGTACTCATAGAACGGCGAAGAACCGTATGCCTGGATCACCGCCAGCCGGGGAATCCGCGCGATCATCCCCAGATCCCGCAACTCGCGCAGCGCTTTCCCGAAGGCCGAGATGTTACCGAGGTTGCCGCCGGGAACCACGATCCAATCCGGCACGCTCCAATCGCGATAGTCCAGCAGTTCCGCAATGATAGTCTTCTGCCCCTCGATGCGAAAGGGGTTGATGGAATTGAGTAAGTAGATACCGAGGCGCTGCGCCAGAGTGCGAACCAATGCCAGAATCCGATCGAAGTTGGCCTCGACCTGAAAAGTGCGCGCGCCATATTCCAGGGCCTGGGCGAGTTTGCCGTAACTGATGTTGCCGTGCGGCAGAAAGATGAGCGCCTCCATCCCCGCGGCAGCCGCATAGGCCGCCATGGATGCGGACGTGTTGCCGGTGGAGACGCAGGCCACGCGCGTCATGCCCAGCTTGCGGGCCTGCGCGACGCCGCATGTCATCCCGTTGTCTTTGAAGGAGCCGGTCGGGTTAAAGCCCTGGTGCTTGAACGTTAGCGCGTCGAGCCCCGCGTATTCGGCGGCGCGCGGCGCAGTGAGCAAGGGCGTCTGGCCTTCGCGAAGCGTGGTGATGTGCACGGGCGCAAAGGGGGGAAGTAATTCGCGGTACCGCCAGACGCCGCTCTGGTCGATCGGATGGTTGGAGGTACGCCGGTTGCGCCAGGTGAATTCCAATGTGGCCGCATGGTCATGCGGCAGTTCGGTACGGGCCTCCAAAAGGCCGCCGCAACGCGCGCAGGCGTAGATGACCTCATCGATTCCAAACTGCGTTCGGCAAGCGGGATTGAAGCAAACCAGAGCGGCGGGCACTTAAGGTGACAATAACAAAATGGCTGCTGTGCATCTGGCTGTGCATCTTGAAAACGGAGCTGTCGAAATGCGCGGCGTGCCGTCGCCCGAACGGCCGCCGGGCTTCGCGCTGATTCGTCTGCTGCTGGGCGGCATCTGCAACACCGATCTGGAGTTGCAGCGCGGCTACTACGGCTTCGCCGGCATTCCGGGCCACGAGTTTGTGGGGGAAGTGGTGGAAGCGGACGATCTCAATCTGGTGGGCCGGCGCGTGGTGGGCGAGATCAACCTCGCTTGCGGTGGCTGTGACTGGTGCGCGCGCGAGCTGGGCCGCCACTGCCCGAACCGCACCGTGCTCGGCATCGTGAAGCACCCCGGCGCGTTCCAGGAGTTTTTTACGCTGCCGGAGCGCAATCTACATATTCTGCCCGATGAGGTTTCGAACGAACAAGCCGTCTTCGTTGAGCCTCTGGCCGCGGCAACGGAGATTCTGGACCAGGGGGCGATCCCAGCGGGAGAAACCATTGCGGTGCAAGGAGATGGAAAACTTGGTCTTTTGATTGCTCAGGTTCTGTTGGCGAATGGATACGCGGTGGAGCACTTTGGAAGGCATGCGCGTAAGCTGGCGATCTCCGGCCAGGCCGGCGCGAGAACGCACACGAATGGCGACGTTCCGGAGCGCGCCTTCGGCTGGGTAGTGGAGGCGACGGGGTCGAGCGCGGGGATGGAGACGGCGCTTCGGATGGTGCGGCCACGCGGTACGGTGTTTCTGAAATCGACCGTGCATGACCGGGCGGCGATCGATTGGGCCGGTGTGATTGTGAATGAAATTTCATTGATTGGATCGCGATGCGGCCGGTTTGAACCGGCGATCCAGTTACTGCGCGAGGGCAGAGTGGACGTGCTGTCGATGATCTCCGCGCGCTTCCCGTTAAGCGCCGCGCCGGAGGCTTTCGCGCGCGCGGCTGAGCATGGGAACATGAAGGTTTTGTTGCATTAAATGATGTATATCTAGGGGTCGGCACAGTAACTCGTGCCGCAGGGTCCGCGTTTGTAAAGGAGAGAGTCGCTCTCAGGAGATAAAAATGAAGAAGAAATTGTTACTTGGTTTCACATCGGCTGTACTGATTGCATTTCCCGCTATGTCGCAGGTGGTTGTGCGGATCGGACCTCCGGCTCCGATGCATGAAACAATCGTGGCGAGGCCGGGTCCGGGGTACGTTTGGACCCCTGGCTACCATCGCTGGGATGGCGCCCACTACGTATGGACGCCGGGAGCGTGGGTGATGCCTCCGCACCCGGGCGCCCACTGGGTGGCTCATCGCTGGGTGCACCGCCATGGTGGCTACGTGCTGGTGGAAGGTCACTGGCGATAGCAGAGTCAGGCGGGCTGCTGTTGGGTTAAACAGTGCAGCGTGCCTAATCCCCACGCGAGCTCCACGGCGTGAATTCCCGTGACAGTTCGTGTGGGGAACAGGCTTGCCAGGGTATCGAGAGCCACGCGGTCATTCGGATCATTGAAGGTGGGTACCAGAACCAGTCCATTCGCTATGTAGAAGTTGGCATAGCTGGCCGGCAGGCGGCGTCCTTCAAACATCACGGGCGAAGGCATGGGGAGTTCCACTACGCGAAACGGCTGATCGTCCAGAATTTCTCGATTCCGTTTCAGGATCTGGAAGTTCTCGTCGGCTTCACTTGATTCCGCTGCGACCACGATGGTGTCGGGCGCGACGAAGCGAGCGAGGTCGTCTATGTGCCCGTGGGTATCGTCTCCCACGATGCCATCCTTGAGCCACAGAATTTTCTCGATGCCGAGATAATCCCCGAGCGCTTTCTCCACTTCCGAACGCGTCAAGTGTGGATTGCGCGCTTGTATGGGGCTCAGCAGGCATTCCTCGGTGGTCATCAACACGCCGGCTCCATTCACATCGATGCTGCCGCCTTCGAGCACCAGTCCCGGTTCCCACGCGCGGAACTTGAGGCGTTCGATGAGTTGCGCGTTGACGGCGTTGTCGAGGGTCCAGTCGTCGTACTTCGCCCAGGCGTTGAAGATCCAGTTCGTGATTGCCGTTTCCCCCGCCGCGTCCGTCAGAAACAGCGGGGCGTAGTCGCGCGTCCAGACGCGGTTGGTGGGGATGGGGAAAAACTCGACGTTGTGCAGGTTCGCGCCGCACTTGCGGAGCATGCGCTGGGCGCGCTTGACGGAATCGCCATCCTGCACCAGGACGCGCACTTTCTCCACCTCCGCCAGCTTGCGGACGATCTCGCAATAGACCCATGGAATGGGAGCAAAGCGACCGGGCCAATCGTCTTTGTTGTGCGGCCATGCGATCCAGGTGGCTTCGTGCGGCTCCCACTCGGCCGGCATGCGGAAGCCCAGTTGTTTGGGCGTAGGCGCCGGCTTCATCCGACCAGCATCCGGTTCGTGATGGGTCCGTAGGCGTCGATGCGGCGGTCGCGCAGGAAGGGCCAGTTGCGGCGCGTTTCGTCGATCACCTTCGGATCAACATCGGCGAGGAGGATTTCCTCTTTGTCATGCGAAGCCTGGGCGATGACGCGGCCAAACGGGTCGGCGATGAAGGAGCCTCCCCAGAACTCGAGTCCATGATCGGGCGGGCCTTCAAAGCCGACGCGGTTTACCGCGGCCACGTAGACGCCGTTGGCGATGGCGTGGGAGCGCTGGATGGTGCGCCATGCGTCGTATTGCGCCTCGCCGAATTCGGCCTTCTCGGCGGGATGCCATCCGATGGCGGTGGGGTAGAACAAGACGCTGGCGCCGCCCATGGCCGCGATGCGCGCGCCCTCCGGATACCACTGGTCCCAGCAAACCAGCGTGGCCACGCGGCCCGGCTTCGTGTCGAAGTTGCGGAAGCCGGTGTCGCCCGGAGTGAAGTAGAATTTCTCGAAATAAAGCGGATCGTCCGGGATGTGCATCTTGCGGTAGATGCCGAGCAACGCGCCATCGGAATCGATGATCGCGGCGGTGTTGTGATAGAGACCTTCCGCGCGCTTCTCGAAGAGCGACGCGACAATGGCAACGTTGCTCTCGCGCGCGACGCGCGAGAGAACTTCGGTGGAAGGGCCGGGGATCGACTCGGCGAGATCAAAAAGCCGAGCGTCCTCCTCGCGGCAGAAATACTGCGAGCGGAACAGTTCCTGGAGGCAGACGACCTGCGCGCCTTGAGCCGCGGCTTCCTTCACTTTTGAGACGGCTTTTTCGAGGTTCTCCGCGGGGTCCGGCGAGCAGGTCATCTGCACAAGGCCGATACGAAATTTCGGGGCGTTCACAAGGACCATTGTAGAGTCCGGTGCGAGTGCCCGCGCGCCCAGACCACTCTCGGGCTTTGTTAAGATCGGTTTTGCAAAACAAACCTTTTTGTAAGTGCTTTATTTTCAATTTCTTGCGCGTACATCATTCGTCTATTTTGGGGTGACTCTGCCGTCTCTCAGGCGTCTCCATGATCAACGACCGCGCGTCCAGTTTTCAAGGGTTGCCTTGATTGGGTGAAATCCCTTTTTACAAAACAAGCTTTTTCGTAAGTGTTGTAATTTCATTTTGTTGCATGTGTATCGTTCGTCTGCTTTGAGGTGGCGCTCGTTGGCCAATCGGACTTCGTTCGCGACGGCTCGGTCGAGCCCGCAATCCTTGCCCCTTCTCCTACTGTACGCGGGCGCTAGAAAGCTGACGCGGCCTTTGCTGCTAAGTCCTTAGCTGAGAGCGAAATAAAGGGTGAAAATGTTCGTGACTCGTCCTGTACCGCCTTGCGCAGAAAGAGGAGAGCCTGTTCACGGCGCTTCAAAGAGGACGTGCCCCCGGTGGCGGCCTCATAATAGACAAACGAGCGAATGAGCCGATTTAGCCGGACCTTTCCGCGAACCGATTTGGGGTGTGCTGTTCCACTACCATGATGTCGAAACCGCTGTTCGTAGTGGAATCGCCTGTTGCCTGGGAGCCGAACAGGATCGCGGTTACGTGCCTAGTTACGGTCTGTCTCGAGGGGCACAGTTTCTTAGGGAACGAGAAAAGTATGGATCTACGCGAACGAGGCATCCCGGTTTCCGTTTTGGCGGCAATTCGTACCTCATAAACTCATAGCCGCCTTCCTGTGCGGCATCGACCGCCGCCACGAGTCTGTCAGGATGCTTTTCGAGCACACCAATGTGGTTCGTACTCAACACGACAAGAGCCAACTTGCGGCCTTTCGGATTCTGTTGATATTCGAGACTTTGATCCGCCGTAACCATGACTCCAAACCCGGCTTCTTCTGCTGCGCGAAGAAGATCACTGTTGACCAGCCGAGCCCAGCCCAGTTCCTGGGCCGTGCGGACATCGTGTTTCGCGAGATAACGCAGGAGTGGGTACGGGACGTTCTTATC
>Ga0182012_10000387_pt1 | contig 49726 bp, 40 predicted proteins | sample 612S2SmetaG_FD_120486 | JGI IMG/M metagenome (GOLD analysis project Ga0182012, IMG submission 120486) | Permafrost microbial communities from Stordalen Mire, Sweden - 612S2S metaG | ecosystem: Environmental > Terrestrial > Soil > Wetlands > Permafrost | place: Sweden: Stordalen | collected... | reverse complement strand
GTCGGCTTCGCCGGGCAGCGGAAAGGTCTTGGCAATCGCGCCTTCGAAAATGCCGTCATGATCGACCACCAGCACCCACACCACCGGCTTGCCGTCTTCGATCTTCTGCCACAGCCCCGCGGCCGACGGCCCGGCGTCGGCCGGCCCGGCGGCATGCCCCGGCAGAGCCAAAGCGAGCGAGATCAGGAAGCCGGCCAACAAGGCCAGCGCGATTCGCAATCTGGATTGAATAGTCCACATCATCATCACCTGAGCTGTGCATCGAATAAGGGGCGAGTGTAACGCGTGTGGCGGAAAACTGGATAACGGTTTTGCGATCGGACGATGCTGCCATCGGTGACCGACATTCCAGCGCCAACCGTCGGCCGCTTACCGCCGCAGCATGCCCTGGTTACGGGGCGATTTCCAGCGTCGCCTCGCGCGGATCGGCGCCTTGGTCCGTCACAAAACCGCCGCATCGGAACCGCGCTGCAACTTCTGCGAGTCGGATCAATTGACCCCGAGCTTCTTCTGCAGGCTCGATGATGACGTCGTGTACTGGAACACCAGCCGCTTGTCCGGATACACGTAGCGGTGCGCCTTCTGGGCCATCAGCGCGCCCTCGTGGAAGCCGCACAGGATGAGTTTCAGTTTGCCGGGATAGGTATTGATGTCGCCGATCGCAAAGATCCCGGGCACGCTGGTCTCGAATGCCGAGGTCTCGACCGGAACCAGATTGTTCTCCAGTTCGAGGCCCCAGTTCGCCACCGGCCCGAGCTTCATGGTGAGACCGAAGAACGGCAGCATGGTATCGCAGGTCACTCTCGTAACGGTGTTGTCGTTGCCTTTGACGGTAGCCCCCGCAAGCACGCCGCCCTCGCCTTCGAGCCCCGTCACCTGACCGATTTTGAGATCGATTTTTCCGGCCGCGACCAGCGCGCGCATCTGGTCGACGCTGTGCGGTGCGGCGCGGAAATCGTCGCGCCGGTGCAGCAGCGTCACCCGTCCCGCGATCGGGTGCAGATTGAGGGTCCAGTCGAGGGCGGAATCGCCGCCGCCGACGATCAGCAGATTCCGGTCGCGGAACTGCTCCATCTTGCGCACGGAGTAGAAGACCGAGCTGCCTTCATAGGCCTCGATGCCCGGCACCGGCGGCCGCTTGGGCTGGAACGACCCGCCGCCGGCGGAAATCACCACCACCTTGGACTCGAATACCTGGCCGGCATCGGTGGTGACGCGAAAGCCGGGATCGCCGATCTTCTCGATCTTCTCCACCATTTCATTGAGATGAAAGGTCGGGTTGAACGGCTTGATCTGCTCCAGGAGCGCATCGGTCAGGCCCTGGCCGGTCACGAAGGGAATGCCGGGAATGTCGTAGATCGGCTTTTCCGGATAGAGCTCGGCACATTGGCCGCCGATCTTGTCGAGGATGTCGACCAGATGCACCTTCATGTCCAGAAGGCCCAGCTCGAACACGGCGAACAGTCCGCACGGGCCCGCGCCAATCATCAGCACATCGGTTTTGATCGCTTCGCTCATATCGCTTTCTTTTCGCTTGAAGTTCGCACGCGGGGGCGCGCGGCAGGAAGGGTAGGCCGCGCTTGTCTAGCCAACGCGGGGCAGCGAGGAAAGCCATAATTTGGCCGCGGGGCGTCGCGGCAACCCCTTGCCGGCATTCGACAACTGCGCTGTAAGGACATTTGTCCGCGCCAAGGAGGTCCCGTGAACGCACCAGCCCGTCTCAAGGCAGCGCCGCGCCTTGAGGACTATCCCTACCGGCTCACGGACAATGTCCGGTTCGCCGATCTCGATCCCAACCAGCACGTCAACAACGCCGTTTATGCAACCTATTTTGAGACCGGCCGTGTCACGCTGATGAAGGACAAGAGCTTCGGACTGCTGCCGCCGGGGCTGGCCTGGATCATGGTCCGGCTCGACATCCATTTCCGCGCCGAGCTGCGTTGGCCCGGCAGCATCGAAATGGGGCTCGGGGTCGAAAAATTCGGCCGGACTTCCGTGACCTTCGACCAGGTGGTGTTCTCGCAAGGTGCCTGCGTGGCATCGGCGCGATCGGTGACGGTGCTGATCGATGAGACGACGCGAAAGCCTGCGCCGCTGACCGAGGAAATCATTCGGAAATTCCAGCCCTGGATGCGGCGAGCCGTGGATCAAGGCTAGCAGGCGGGTGGCGATCGTCGCGGCTTGAGTCTGCTTCTCAAGCCTGCCGCTCCGGGGTCGAGACCACCAGACCGTCGAGTTCGTCGGTCACCTTGATCTGGCACGACAGCCTCGAATTCGGCCGCACGTCGTAGCCGAAATCCAGCATGTCCTCCTCCATCGGCGAGGGTGCGCCGACCTTCTCGCGCCAGGCTTCATCGACATAGACATGGCAGGTGGCGCAGGCGCAAGCGCCGCCGCATTCGGCTTCGATCCCCGGAACGGCATTGCGGATTGCGGCTTCCATCACGGTGGCGCCGTTCTCGACGTCGATGATGCGGGTTTCGCCGGTGTGGTCGACAAAGTGGATCTTGGCCATGGTTGCTCGTACTGACGCCTGAGGGAGGTCCGGGCAGTCCTATAACGGGTCAGTTCGCTCCGCGCCAGCGCCGCAGCGCAAACCTTAAAGGCTCAGGTTTTGCGGCCGCTTCAGGCTTTCGGATTCGCGTCCCGGCGCAGGATCTCGGCGATCGCGGAGCGCGCCTGCGCAACGGCCTCGGTGAGGTCGACGAGCGGCGCGGCCGGGTCGCCGCGATGCAGGATCGCGGCTTCGAGCTGGCCGGCGGCATCGGCGAGGCGAAAGGCGCCGATGGCGCGGGCCGAACCCTTCAGCCGGTGCGCCAGCACGCAGGCGTCGGCGGGCAGGCCGGCGAGAGCCACGGACAAGCTGTCGGTCTGGGCCAAAAACATCGCCAGCACCTGCGCCTCCAGACCGGCATCCCCCAGCGTCATACGCCTGAGATGCCCGATATCGAGCGGTCCGTCCTCGGGAGCGAGCGGCGGCGATGGCATCCAGTCAACCTGTTCCAGATGAAGCGGCATGGCGATGGCCTCTGGGATCTCCAGCCCTGCCGACCCGGCACGGGCGTCGGAGGCACCCAAGCATGGCAATGGTTAACAAAATATGTCGTTTAAACGCCGTAGCTTGGCCATTCTTCCGGCAAAGGATGGCCCCAATCCGGGACCTGCGGGAAGGTCCCGGCAAGCGGTAAAAATTTACGGTGCCCGGGGTCGTTAACGATGATTAAGATTGTATTACTCGAACCATTTCATTCGCTTCGCCTAGCCAATAGGATGCAGCCCGATGTAGCACGAGGCGACGGAACCGAGCGTCGCATTTTTGCACCATGTAAGGCATGGCACCGGCTTCGAGCTTGGAGGGGCGTTCGCGCTTCTCTCCCCGGGATGCGGCAAAGTGGAACGAGGGCTCAGACTGAACATGGCGAATAATCCAAAGAAGGCCAAGGACCCCACTGAAGTGGCGCTGTCGGCCATCCAGGAGGCCTTGAACATTAGCGACGTATCCCCGCCGGACGACGCACGCAATGCGGCGCGCAGCGACGTCGCGCGCAGCGACTCGACGCCGTCGATTTCGCCTTCGACACCGAATTATGGCGAGATCGCATTCGATACCCGCCCGAATCCCGAGACGCCGACCTTCGAGGCGGCCGAACCGGCGCGTCCGAGCCGCCGCGCCGCCAATGATGACCGCGAAACCATCGGGCAGATCCTGCAGGCCATTCAGAAGGGCCGGCCCGCCCGCAAGGTCTACACGCTGGCGACGGTGTTTGCGGCGATCTGGGTTCTCGGCGTGGCGGCCTTGACCATCGGCTTTCTGCCCTCGCTGCAGGCCGCCGTCGGCCAGGGCGGCGGCGGCGTGCTGGCATTGGCCGGGCTCGGTGCGCTGTTCTTCGCGCCGGTGCTGCTGTTCTATTTCCTGGCCAGCCTGTCGTGGCGCGGCCAGGAATTGCGCATGATCGCGCAGTCGATGGCGCAGGTCGCGATCCGCTTTTCCGAACCCGAGAACGCCGCCAACGATTCGATGGTGACCGTCGGCCAGGCGATCCGTCGCGAGGTCGCGGCGATGGGCGATGGCGTCGAACGCGCGATCGCGCGGGCCGGCGAACTCGAAACCCTTGTCGCCAACGAGGTCTCGGCGCTGGAACGCGCCTACAGCGACAACGAGGTGCGGATCCGAGCCCTGCTGCAGGACATCGCCCATCAGCGCGACAACCTCGTCGGCCAGGCCGAGCAGGTCCGCAGCGCCATCTCGGGCGTGCAGATCGACCTGCGCCACGATATCGCTCTGATCTCGGACGCGATCGCCTCGCGCGTCGATGAGGTCGCCAAGAGCATCACCGGCGCGCTGGAAGAGCGCGGCGCCCACATCACCTCCGCGCTCAGCAGCGCCGGCGACAACATGATTATAGCGCTGGGGGAGCGCGGCGGCGACCTGCTCGACCGGCTCGAGGAGGCCAGCGCCGAGACCACGCGCGCCGTGCTCGACGCCTCCGAACGCCTCACCACCAGCCTCAACTTCAAGACCGGACACGTCCACGACGAGTTTGTCGAACTGGCCGACCGCGTCCACGAGATGCTGAACGAACGCATCGACCGGATCACCACCGACTTCGAACAGCGTTCTTCCACCATCGTCGACGGAATTTCCGACCGCACCGAACAGGTTCATGACTCGCTGAAGAATTCCGGCGATTCGCTGCTGTTGGAGCTTGAACTGCGCAGCGGCGACCTGGTCACCAAGATCGACGAAGCCGGAAACCGGCTGGCGACCAGGATTCTTTCGAGCGGCGACAAGGCCAGCGACGCGCTCGATGTCACCGTCAATTCACTGGTGGCCAAGGTCGTCAGCCAGACCGAGACCGCGCACGACACGTTGTCGCTGCAGATGAGCGCCTTCGATGAACTGGTCCGCAACCAGGGCAGCGAGTTGGCGGAGAAATTTTCGCGCGACAGCGGCACGCTGGGCGCCCTCATCACCCGCCACATCTCGGAATTCGACCGCACCGTCAAAACGTTCGGCGGCGAAATCGTCGATCGGATGGGTCAGCGAACGGAAGTGATCGCGGAAACCCTGAAGAACTATGTCGACAACTTCGACACCCGCCTTTCCTCGAACGGCGGCGAGATAACCGCCACGCTGGATCAGCGACTACTGCAATTCGAGACCACGCTCGGAACCCGCGTAACCAACCTTGACCGCTCGCTCGACGGCAAGATCCAATCCTTCGACGAGTCGCTCGATGGCAAGATCAAGGCCTTCGACGCGTCCGTCGACGGTCGGCTGAAGTCGCTGGAACAGAATTTCGATACGCGGGCGCGGTCGGTGACCGAAACCATCGACGACCGGCTCGGCTCGCTGGCGTTGTCGATGACCGACGGCGCCGCGCAGGCGATCCAATCGATCGACTCGCGCCTCACCCTTCTCACTACCACGCTCACCGACGGCACCGCGCAGGCGATCGAAGCGGTCGACCGTCGCGTCTCCGACGTTACCGAAACCATCACCGGCCGCAGCGGTCAGCTGACCGATACCATCACGGCGCGGTTCCAGGAGATCCACCAGAGTATCGAGACCCGGGTCGGCTCGGTTGCCGCCGATATCGATGCGCGCGTCGCGCAGTTCGAAGACCTGTTGGGTTCGCGCGTCGAAGCCGTGGCAGGCCGGATCGAGAGCAGCGGACGGCAGGCCAGCGACGGCTTGATGGCCCGCGCCGAGGAACTGTCGCAGGGGATCAAGTCCCATGTCGAGGATGCCGAGCGCTCGCTGACCAACCTCGTGGTCAACACCAGCGAGACCATTCAAACCGGCGCGCGCGCGGCGCAGCAATCGCTGCTCTCGGTTTCCTCCGACGTCGGCGCGCAGCTGAAGCTGACCGCCGCGGAAGTCGAGCGGGCGCTCACCGCCGTCGGCACCGATGCGGCAAACTCGGTCTTGACCAGCGCTCGCGACGCCCAGACCACCCTGAAGTCGGTTTCCCTGGAAACCTCGAGCCAGATCCTGAGCAGCGCCCACGAGGCCCAGAGCACGCTGGTGACGGTTTCCTCCGACACCATCAGCCAGATCAAGTCGCTGTCCGCCGACGTCGAGCGCACCCTGTCCGCGGCCGGCACGGCGACCGCCGCGTCGATTCTCGGCAGCGCGCGCGAAGTCCAGACCACCCTCATCAGCGCGTCCTCCGACGCCGCCGAACACGTCAAGACCCTGGCGGCCGATATCGAGCACTCGCTGACCATCGCCGGCACGTCCACCGCCGAAACGATCGTTGCCGGCGCCCGGGAGGCGCAGGCCACGCTGGTCACCGCTTCGGCGGACGCCAGCAGCCAGGTCAAGTCGCTGACGGCCGATGTCCAGCGTTCGCTGTCAATGGCCGGAACGTCGACGGCCGATACCATCACCTCCGGCGCGCGGGAGGCTCAAACCACGCTGGTGGCCGCCGCCACCGAGGCCGCCAGCCAGGTCAAGTCGCTGGCGATCGATGTCGAACGCACCTTGAGCGCCGTCGGGGCGGACACTGCCGCGACCATTCTCAACAGCGCCCGCGAAGCACAAAGCTCGCTGCAGACGACGTCCGCCGAAGCGGCCAGCCAGATCAAGGCGATCTCCACCGACATCGAGAGGTCGCTGAGCACGGTCACCGCCAACACCACCGACAATATCCAGACCAGCGCGCTCAACGCTCAGACCACCCTGGTCGCGGTCTCGAACGAGGTCTCTACCAAGATCAAGTCGACCTCGGCGGAGATCGAGCGCTCGGTGCTCGCCGCCAGCGGATCGTTCAACTCGACCATGACCGGCAAGACCGACGAAATCGTCACCTACGTGCACCAGCAGACCGATCGTCTCTCGCAGATGATCGACAGCAAGCGAGGATCGCTGGTCGAGGCAATCGGCACCAAGGCCAACCTGCTCACGACCGAAGTCGACCGCGTCACCGCGGATGCGCTGCGATCGATCGAAACCAAAGGACAGGCCTTCTCGCAGTCCATGGTGAACCATGGATCCGACGTCGCGCGGACCATCACATCCGCCGGCGAACTGGCCACCGGCGCGGTCAACAAGTCACTGAAGGAACTCGAGCTGGCCTCGCGCGGGGCGATCGACCAGTCGCGCCAGGTCTCGGTCGCCGCGGTGACCGAGATGCAGGAGACCGCCAAGATTCTGCGCACCGACACGGTCGCCCTGTTCGAACGGCTGCGCGAGGGCAACATCCTGCTGCAGGAAGTGCTTACCGGCGCCCATGACAACCTCAATTCGCTCGAGCGCGCTCTGGTCACGCGCGTGGCCGACTTCGTCTCCGCAATGAATGACGTTTCGTCCCGCAACGGCGCTGCGACCCAGACGCTGGAAGATCAATTGAGCGTCTTCAACAGCAAGACCGCGAAGGCGCTGGAGGATCTCGGCTCGCTTTCCAGCCAGTTCGACCATCATGGCAGGTCGCTGGCCGATGCCGCGTCGATGGTCGAGCAAAGCAACCGCAATACCACCGCCTCCGTCGCCGAGCGCAAGGCGATGCTCGAATCGCTGGTCACCACCATCGATCTGCGGACGACCGATCTCGACCAGCGCCTGTCGCGCTTCACCAGCCTGCTCGATGAATCGCTGGCCGCCGCGGAAGAGCGGGCCCGCGACATCGCGCGCGTCGTGGCGGAAACGGCCGGCGCCGGCTCGGCCGCGATCAGCCGGCAGTTCGAGGCGGTTCGCGCTGCCGCCGAGGAGGAGCGCCGGCTGACCTCCGACGCCATGGCTGAAGTCTATCAGCAGACCACCCAGGAGGCGGATGCGATGTTCAAGCAGACCGCCGAGCGCTTCGCCACCATGGTGACGAGCATGAAGCAGATGGCTGCCGAAATGCAGCAGGAGCTCGAAGCCACCCGCAACGAGCTCCGCCGCGGCGTGCTGGAAATGCCGCAGGAGGCCGCCGAGAGCACGGCGCAGATGCGCAAGGTGATCGTCGACCAGATCGAAGCATTGGCGGAACTGAACCGGATCGTCGCCCATCACGGCCGTGGACTTGATGTCACCGGCATCAACCGCTCCAGCGCGGCGCGCGAGGAAGAGCCGATGCTGGCCAGCGCCACTGCCGGGCCGCTACGATCGGGGCCACCCCGCATGCAAGGCGGTAGCGCATCCAGTCTGCCGCCGCCCGATATCGGTGTGCCGGCCGCGCGCCGTGCCGAAGCCCCGCCGGAACTCGGCCTGCCGGCGGCGCGCCGCACCGAAGCCCCGCCGGTAAGTCCCGCAAGCCCCGACCAGGGACGCGATGGATGGCTTTCCGAATTGTTGAACCGCGCCGATACCAGCGCCGGTAATCGCGAGACGGTGCGCGCACGCCCGGCGCAGCCGGCGGCCGGTGGCAACCCGCTGGAGTCGCTGTCGCTCGATATCGGCCGGCTGATGGATCGTAATCTTGCTTCCGAGATGTGGGATCGCTACCAGCGCGGCGAGAGCAAGGCCTTCACCAAACGGCTCTATACGCCGGCCGGCCAGAAGGCATTCGACGAGGTCGCCCGCAAGTATCGCGCCGACCGCGGCTTCAAGCAGACCGTCGACCGCTACATCACCGAGTTCGAGCGGTTGCTCGATGAGGTTGCCCGCGAGGAGCGCGGGCCGGCGGCGCTGCGCGGCCACCTCACCTCCGAGACCGGCATGGTCTATACCCTGCTTGCCCACGCCGCGGGTCGCCTCGGCTAAGGCCGAGGCGGAAACGCGCGAGTACAGGCGGCGGCAGTAGCCCTGCGGAGTCCATTGGTCCGGAGCCCGAGGGAAGGGCTTCGGATTTACAATTTGTAACGAGACAAAACGGGTTAAGTTGTTCAGCAATGTCGCCACGCTTCGGCGCGGTTCCTGTCTTTGGAACCTGGCATCTCACGGAGGGGGATATGAAGTCATTCAGGCGCTCGCAGAACGTCTTCCCGCTACTGTCGATCCTGACGCTGTTGGCGCTCCCGGCGCAGGCTCAGGAACCCGATAGGCACCCCCCGAACGGGCCTCCGGGCAGGCCAGGTCCGCAGGCCGTTCATCCGGGTCCTGGGCGCCCGGGTCCTGGCCGCGGGCCGGACGCCCATTTCGCTCACGGCGGCTTTCCGGCCCGCCAATTCGGCGGACACCCCTATTACGGCCGCCTCGCCTGGGAAGGCGGACGCTGGCGTCACGAAGTGCGCAACGGCCGTGACGGCTGGTGGTGGGATGTCGGGGGCGTCTGGTATTATTATCCGCAGCCGCTGGACGGCCCGCCTGCCTATGTGTCCGATGTCGAGTTCGCCGATGAGGGCCCGGATGGACCGCCGCCCGCCGGAGGTTATCCACCGCCGCCGGGCTACCCGCCACCTCCCGTGGCCTATGCACCGCCCCCACCTCCCCCGCCGCCGCCGGATCCGGCCGCCGGCGCTGTCGGCGGGGCCATTGTGGGCGGCGTGCTTGGCGGACTGCTGACGGGCCGCCCGGGCGGTGTCGCAGCCGGCGCGATCGCCGGAGGAGCGACCGGCGCCATTGTCGGCGCGCAGGCTGCGCCACGTCCGGGATATTATCTGTCGCAGGGCGGCTGCTATTATCGATATCCCTCGGGACAATACGTCGCGGTCGATCCGCGCAGCTGCAACTGATCGGATCATCCGCTCGCCCGGCACGGCCGAACCCGGCCGGCCGCGCCACGGCAAGGGAAGACCCGTCGGCATCCGTATCCGACATCGTTCTGATCGTGGCTGGGCTCGGCCAGGAACGCTTTTCCTGGCCGGCCTGGAGGGGCATTTGATCGGGTCGCTACCATTGACGCGATGAAACTCTTTGCCAGGTGCGTGCAATCGGGGTTGAGACATGGGGAACCGGCGTTTCTTTGATCGCCCTTCGGGTTTGAGCGTCGCGGAGATTGTCGCGTTAACCGGTGCCGAATCCCGCGACCCGACACGTCTTTCGCATCACATCAGGGATGTCGCCCCGATCGATCTGGCCGGGCCAGCCGATCTCATCTTCATCGAAAGCGGCAAGTATGGCGACGCTCTGGCTGCGACGCGCGCCGGAGCCTGCCTGATGCCGCGGCGCTTCGAAAGCCAAGCGCCGGATGGGCTGATTGTGCTATATACCGATGAGCCCTACCGGGCCTTCGTCAGCGTGCACAGCGAGCTTTATCCGCAATCGCTGCGCCCACGCTCGCTGTTCGAGGCCGAGGAAATTGCGCCGGGTGCAACCATCCATCCCACCGCGCGGATCGAGAACGGTGTTACGGTTGATCCGGGAGCTGTGATCGGCCCGCGCGCCGAGATCGGAGCAGGAAGTATCATCGCCGCGACGGCCGTGATCGGACCCGACGTCTCGATCGGCCGCGACTGCACCATTGGCGCCGGCGGCTCGATCCTGCATGCGCTGATCGGCGATCGCGTGATGATCCATCCTGGCTGCCGCATCGGGCAGGACGGCTTCGGCTACATCGCCGGGCCCTCACCGCTGAAAGTCCCGCAAACCGGCCGCGTCATCATCCAGGACGATGTCGAGATCGGCGCCGGGACGACCATCGATCGCGGCGGCATTCGAGACACCGTGATCGGAGAGGCCACCAAGATCGATAATTTATGCCAGATCGGTCACAACGTGGTCATCGGTCGTCACTGCGTCATCGTCGCGCAGTCTGGCATCAGTGGCAGCGTGACGATCGAGGATTTTGCCATGCTGGGCGGCGCCGTTGGCCTTGCGCCCCATGTCAAGATCGGCAGGGGAGCCCGGGTGGCCGCACGCTCGGGCGTCATGAACGACGTTCCAGCGGAGCAGACGTGGGGCGGCTATCCGGCGCAACCCCGAATGCAATGGATGCGCCAGCAGGCGATCCTGGCCCGGCTGAGCGTTCCCGGCGACAAGGCCGGGGCCCGTTCAACGCTGCCGGACGAGGGCTGAGGCCCGAAGCGCGGGATTGACCAGCATCTGACGGCGAGCCGTCCTCGTCCCGATACCCGCCCCGTCACCCTCACTTCTTCAAGGCTTCCTCTTCTCGGCCGTGCCGGTCGTCGCCGGTGCCGGCGCCGCCGCGTTGCTGTTGCTGCCGCTGCTCGCGCCAAACAACAGCCGGGTCGGATTGCGGTCGAGATTGTTCACGGCACGGCTGATGTCGCCGAGGGTGCGGCGGCCGTCGGTCATCAACAGGCCGGAGCGCTTGTCGAAATCCTCCGCCAGTTCGCGGATCGATTTGACGGCCTGGAATAATTCGCCGCCCTCACGGCCGCCGGCCAGCGAATTGAGTCCGAGCATCAAATTGTCGGCCTTGGCCATCACGCCGTCGACCTTTGCCATCACATCGTCGACCCGCTCGGCATTGCGCGACAGGGAGGAGGTGAAGATCTCGAGGTTATGCAGCGAGTTCTTCACCGCCTCCTGGTTATCGGCAACCACCCGGTTGATGTTCTGCAGCGTACCGCGGATCGCCTCGGTGACGTCCTGCAGCGCGTTCGGATCGGCTTTCAGCACCGGGACGCCATCTTCATCGAGCGGGACCGAAGGCGCGGCCTCCTCGCCGCCCTTCAGCGAGATCGCCGCGACCCCGGTCAGGCCTTGGAATTCAAGTCCGACCTGGGTATCCTTGCGGATCGGGGCGTTGTTCTCGACCATGGCCAGTGCGACCACACGACGCGGGTTGTCCAACTTCACCGAGATCACCTCGCCCACCCTGATACCGTTAAAGTTCACGCTTCCGCCGGTGCGCAGGCCCGTCGCGGGACCTTCGAAAACCACGCGCAGGGGGCTGCGCGCCTTGGTGGTGTGCAGGCTCTGGAACCAGAGCACGAAGCCGAACGCCGCGGCAATCACCGCTAGCGTGAACGATCCGATCAGGACGAAGTTCGCCCGCGTTTCCATCACTAAACTCCGATACTCACTGGTCTATCCCATCACAGCGCGGGCACGCTTGCCGTGGAAATAGGCTCTTAACCAGGGATGCTGCGAGGCCTGCATGTCGGCCATCGATCCTGCGGCAATGATCTTACCGTTCCCTAAAACCGCGATTCGGTCACAAGCGGTGTAAAGGCTGTCCAGATCGTGGGTTACCATGAAAACGGTCAGGCCCAAAGTGCGCTGCAGGGTGCGAACCAGTTCGTCGAAGTCGCCGGCGCCGATCGGATCAAGACCGGAGGTCGGCTCGTCGAGGAATACGAGCTCAGGATCGAGCGCCAGCGCCCGCGCCAGCGCCACCCGCTTGATCATGCCGCCGGATAGTTCCGAGGGAAACAGGTCGGCCACTTCCGGGCGCAATCCCACCATGCCGAGTTTGGCGATCGTGATCTCATCGAGCAGGCGCTGGGTGACCCTGAGATATTCGCGCACCGGGAATTGAATGTTCTGCCGCACCGTCAGCGAAGAAAACAGTGCGCCCTGTTGAAACAGGATGCCCCAGCGCCGTTCGACGCCGCGCCGCGCCGAACGGCTGGCCGCGTCCAGATCGATCCCGAACACCTCGATCCGCCCTTTGACCTTGGGAACGAGGCCGATGATGGTACGCGTCAGGACCGACTTGCCGGCGCCAGAGGGGCCGACGAAGCCCAGGATCTCGCCGCGCCTGACATCGAGATTGAGCCCATCCAGTACCTTGGTGGCGCCGAACTGCACCGAGATATCGCGAACCCGGATGATGGGATCTGGGATCTCGGGCGCCATCGTCAGATTCCGATCGAGGCGAAAAAGATCGCGAAGACGCCGTCCATGACGATGACGAAGAAAATCCCCTGCACCACCGAGGAGGTGGTGTGCTGTCCGAGCGATTCGGCGCTGCCCTCGACCGCAAGCCCCTCGACGCAGGCGACGATCCCGATCACCGCCGCCATGACCGGCGCCTTGAGCAGGCCGACGGTGAAGTGATTGATCGAGATCGCGTCGCGCAGGCGCAACAGGAATGCCTCAGGGTCGATGCCGCCGTAGAGCCACGCCACCAGTCCGCCGCCCCACAGCGCCATCATGTCGCCGACAAAGGCCAGGATCGGCAGCGCGATGATGAGGGCCAGCATCCTCGGCAGCACCAGAACCTCGATGGGATCAAAACCCATGGTGCGCAGCGCGTCGATCTCCTCGCGCATCTTCATGGAGCCGAGTTCGGCGGTGTAGGCGCTGCCGGAGCGCCCAGCCACCATGATCGCGACCAGCAGCACGCCGATTTCGCGCAGCACAAGCACGCCCAGCATGTCGACGACGAAGATGTCGGCGCCGAACTGGCGAAAATGAAAAATACCCTGCTGGGAGATGATGCAGCCGATCAGAAAGGTGATCAGGGCTACGATCGGCACCGCCCGAAAGCAGACCTGCTCGAGATGGTGCACGGTGGACGTCAGGCGGAAGCCCGCCGGGTGGACCGCCACTCGCGCCGCGGCGGCGAGCACGGCGCCAAGCATGTCGACGAGGCCAAGGACCGTGGCGCCGGCGCCGACCACGCTGCGACCGAACTGATCCAGGATTCGCATCACCGTCAATGGCAGGATGGCGGGCTCGGGCGCCGCCTTTACCCGTCGCACTTCGTCGACCAAACTCGAATAGTTTGCCGACAGCCCGGCGATCTTGGCCTCGACCCCGCCATGGGTCAGGCTGCGGCGCAGCCGCTCGATCAGCCAGGCACCGAAGGTGTCGAGCCGGGAGACCTGCGAGACGTCGATGGAGATATCGGGCCGGCTGCCGGTCAACTTCTCGGCATCGGCAACCATCCGCTCAAGCGCCGGGGCAAAGCCCGCGGTCCACGATCCGGCGGCGCACAGCGCAAGTCCACCGCCCCGCGTCACCTGCTCCAATGTCGGGTCGCCGTTCACGATGATACCTCTTGTGCTAGAGCGCCAAGGTTCATTTTAAGGTTCATGTTCATGTTAAAGCTGAAGATCGACCAGCCAGGGGGCGCCTTGTCGAACCCACTTCTAACCAGCCATAGTTGGTTGCGCCGGGCAAGCTTACGGTTCAGAAATGTACAGATGTTGAAATGACTTCCAGCAGTCCGCCAATTCTTGTCAGCCGCATCGAGCGCTGGCCGATCGCAGGCAGCTTTACCATCAGCCGGGGCGCCAAGACCGAGGCGGTGACGGTATTGGCGGAAGTCCGCCGGGACGGCCTCGTCGGGCGGGGCGAGTGCGTACCCTATCCGCGCTATGGCGAGACCCCGGAAGCCACGCTGGCGGCCCTGCAATCGATGCAGGCGCCGTTATCGCGAGGGCTCGACCGCCACGCCCTGGGGGCGGCAATGCCTGCGGGCGCCGCCCGCAACGCGCTGGATTGCGCCCTTCTTGACCTTGAGGCCAAGACCGCGGGGCGGCGGGTCTGGACCCTGCTTGAACGCCCCGCCCCCGAACCCTGCGTTACCGCCTACACGATCTCGCTGGCGTCGCCCGAGGTGATGGCGGCGGCAGCCGGGCAAGCCGCGCACCGGCCGCTCCTGAAAATCAAGCTGGGCGGCCAGGGCGATCGAGCCCGGATTGCCGCGGTGCGCAAGGCTGCTCCCGGATCCGAGCTTATTGTCGATGCCAATGAGGGCTGGATCACGGATGAGCTCGAGCAAAATCTCAATGCCTGCGCGGAAGCCGGCGTCATCCTGGTGGAGCAGCCGCTTCCGGCCGGCCAGGACGAGGCGCTGGCGCGCATCCGCCGGCCGCTTCCCGTCTGCGCCGATGAAAGCGCGCACCTTGCCGCATCGCTGCCGCGACTGCGTGAGCGCTACGATGCCGTCAATATCAAGCTCGACAAAACAGGCGGACTGACCGAGGCGCTGGCGATGGCCGAGGCGGCAGAGGGGCTGGGATTTCAGCTCATGATCGGTTGCATGGTGGCGACCTCGCTTGCGATGGCGCCCGCGATGCTGCTGACGCGCCAAGCCCGCTTCGTCGATCTCGATGGTCCGTTGTTGCTGGCCCACGACCGCGATGGCGGTTTGCGCTACGACGGCAGCCTGGTCTATCCGCCCGAGGCCGCGCTGTGGGGCTGAACTGAAAGCTGGTCGCGCGCGAGCCACATCAGAACGGCGCCCGACAGGGCCATCGCGGCCATGGCGTAGTAGACGCCCTGCCCGTACTTCGCATAGATCGCGCCGGACACGATCGATGCCGCCGAAGCGACAATGCCGCTGCAGGCAGCGAAATAGCCCTGCCCCCGCGCCATGAAGTCGATCGGCACCTGGCGCACCAGCAGTCCCATGGTGCCGACCTGGGTCAGCCCGTAGGTCAGCCCGTGCGTCAGCTGGACCACCGCCAGTACCGCCACCGATGGCTCCTGCGCCGTGATCAGCCAGCGCAGCACGGCGCAACTGCCCCCGATCACCATCAGAACCGAAGGCTGCAGCGTCAATCGCGGCGACAACGCAAACACCGCGATCTCGGCAAGCACCCCCAGCACCCAAAGCGCCGCGATTGTCAGCCCATCCAGGCCGAAGGCCTGCCAGGTGATGGACGCAAAGGTATAGTAGGCGGCATGGCTGCCCTGAATCAAAGCCGCCGCCACGATGATGACGAGAAAATTTGGCTCGCGGAGCAGCACCCTTCCGCCGGGCGGCGCGGTCGCGGCGGCCTTGGGCTGCTCCAGTGGGCAGAGCCGCAGACTGACCGCGGCGGTGAGCACGGCTGCGGCGGCAATGATCCAGATCAGGTGCCGGGCGGCGATGACGTCGACCAGGACACCGCAGGTCAGCGCGCCGATCACAAACGCCGCCGAGCCCCATAGCCGCAACGGTCCGTAGGCGAGGCTATAGCGCGCCACGCCCCGCAACGCATAGGCGTCGGTCAGCGGCACCATCGGGGTCCATAGGCATGCGGTGAGGGCGTAGGCCAAAAATACCGCCAGCGGCGCGTGCTGGGTGCCGACCAAGGTAAAGCCCAGCGCGGTCACAAAGGAGGTGGCGACCAGGGCGTCGCGCAGCCCCTGCCCTCGCTCGGCCAAGCCCGTCACGATCGGCAGCACCGTGAATCGCGTCACCGCCGGCACGGCGGCGATGATGCCAATCCAGCCCGCATCGATCCCGATCGCCTTGAGCCAGACCGGGAAGAACAGCAGGTGGGTGCCAATCAATCCGAACAGTGCGCCATAAAATGATCCCAGCCTGGCCGCGAACCGCCCAGGCGAAGCCTTACTTGCGATGGGGATTGGTGGACCGTGCGGCATCAATTCAATTGCGATTCGCTTGATATCGTGGTGATCGTTAGCCTAACGCGTGGTGATTTGCGCGATGAGTCTTGCATGGTCGATGAAGCATTTGCCCTGTCGCCGATCACCGCTCGCGCCGTGCAGCCGAGCGAAGAGGACTATGAGGCGATCAACCATGCCTTCATGGAAACCTCACGCGGCCGCTGGTTTCTCGGCGAATATGCCAAGCGAAACCGCAATGCGGATACCCGCATGGTGCTGGACGCCGTGGCGCGGGTCGAGCAAACCCTCGCCGAGCACAAACAACCCCTTCCGGACCACCGGCTGATCGACGCTCTGACCGCCATCCGAACAGTAGTTGACGAGGCCCGCGCGAGCGCGACGACGGCGATCGATCGGCTCGCTGTCCAGCAACATCTGGCGCCGGTCCGCAAGGGCGCCCGCGTCATCAAGGAAATCTCGTGGCGGTGGCGGGAGATCGGCGCCGACGGCCGGATCTGCGATCTGATCGATTCCCAGCTCGGCGCCATCGAAGCCGCCTGCGAACAAATCTCATCGGCGGATCCGCAGGCGGCATTGGGCGCGGCGTTCGACCTCATCCGGCAGCGAATCGCGGAAATTGAGGAGGACGATGGCGCCGCCCCGGAGGCCGCAGAAGAGGCCATCGCCGCCCCCCAGCGGGCCCGGTGGGGTGAGGCGGCCGAGGCGGCGGCGGAACCGAGAGCGAATGACGACGAAACTGACCGGGGTATTGCCGGGTTGCCGGCCGAGCCGAACGCTATGGCAACGGTTGAAGCCGCTGATGCAATGGATGAAGCTGCGGATAGGCTGACTGAAGCCGCCGATGTGACGGTTGAAGCCGTGGAAGTGACAGTCGAAGCTGCCGATGCCGAAGATGAGGCCATTCTTGACCTGGTCGCCCTTGAGATGGCGGCGCCGGACCCCGGCGACGGCGCCGATCTTTTTGATGCCGACGCCGACCCCATTGACGGCGCGATCTTACCGCCCGGCGAACCTTTCATGGTCGCGCAGCGGCCGGCACCATCGATCGAATCCGCGCAGCCGGCGAAAGTTCAACCATTGCCGCAGCCGCCATCGCCAACCTCGCCTCCGCCGGCGCCTCAACCTTCACTGGAACCTTCATTGGGTTCGACCCTGATCGCCAACGGGATCGTGCTCCGGCCCACATCTTCGAAGTCCGATCCGCTGGCGCCGATCCGGCGCATGAGCCAGGCCGAGAAGATCGCTTTCTTCTCGTGAGGGCCGGCGCCCGTTTCGAAAAAACGCGGGCAGGTTTGCTTCGCAAGCAGGGTCAGGCGCGCGACCGGTCAGCGAGCCTAATGACCGATCAATCGTGCGTGCAGCTCCGCATCGACATTGCCGCCGGACAGCACGATGACGACGTTCTTGCCGCGGATATCGATGTGACCGGCCAGCAGGGCAGCGAGCCCGACCGCACCGCCGGGTTCGACCACCAGCTTCAATTCCCGAAAAGCAAATCCGACGGCTGCACCGACTTCGGCATCCGAGGCGATAAGGCCTTGGCTCAGCAAGCGGCTGTTGATGGCGAAGGTCAGTTCGCCGGGGATCGAGGCCATCAGCGCGTCGCAGATGGTGCGGCCCTGGCCGCGATGCGGCTGGCGCTGTCCTGATCGTAGCGAACGCGCGTGATCGTCGAAGGCTTCCGGTTCGGCGCACATCACCAGCGCCTGCGGATAGCGCGCCTTGATCGCGGTGGCGACGCCGGCCACCAGGCCGCCGCCGGAAGCCGGCGCGACCACGATGTCGGGCTGGAGCGCGAGCGCCGCCATATCGTCGGCGATTTCTCGCCCGACCGTGCCCTGGCCAGCAATGACCAGGGGATCGTCATAGGGGCGCACCAGCGTGGCGCCGCGCCTGCCGGCAATGTCGCGGGCAATGGCTTCACGATCCTCGTGGTCGCGGTCGTACAACACGACCTCGGCGCCATAGGCTTTGGTTCGTTCGCGCTTGGTGAGCGGTGCATCCGACGGCATCACGATGGTCGCCGGCATGTCGAGTATGCGCGCTGCCGCCGCCACGCCCTGGGCGTGGTTCCCCGAGGAAAACGCGACCACGCCGCCACCGCGCGAACTCAGCGATATCGATGACATCCTGTTGAAGGCGCCGCGGAACTTGAAGGAACCCGTCCGTTGCAGCATTTCCGGCTTCAGAAAAACCCGGGTTCCCATCCGTTCGTCCAGAACGGGCGACGACAACAGGGGCGTCCGCACCGCGAACGGCGCCAGCACCAGCGCTGCGGCATCGATATCCGCCGGGCCAACCGGCATGGCCGAGGTGTTTGGGGTCATGCCGGACTGTATCTCGCCATGCGGCATGCGGGCAAGGCACGTCGAGGTCAGCCGTAGGTCAGCCGACAAATCGTGGCTGCTCGGCCGCAAACGGTTCCACATCACTTACTGGGCCAGCCGCGCGGACGTTGGCTATGTTGTCGATGAAGGCGCGGGCCGAGGCTTCCCAGGTATGCTTGGCGGCAAACGCAAGGCAGGCTTGCGGTGAAATTTCCAGCGCCGACAGGCAGGCCGCGCGCAAATCGTCGTTTAGCGCACCCACCGGCGCGGCGCCGATGACGTCGCGAGGCCCTGTCACGGGAAAAGCAGCAACCGGCACTCCACTGGCAAGTGCCTCCAAAAGCACCAGGCCGAAGGTATCGGTCTTGCTCGGAAATACGAAGACATCGGCAGCCGCATAGGCCTCCGCCAATGCTTCGCCTTGTCGGGCACCGAGAAACACAGCCCGCGGATGGGCCCTCGCCAGCGCCGCGCGCGCCGGACCATCGCCGACGATGACCTTGCTGCCCGGCAGATCGAGATCGAGAAAAGCCTCGAGATTCTTCTCGACCGCGACCCGGCCGACACACAGAAAGACCGGGCGCGGCAGGCCGAGATCAGCGGCTCGCGGATGAAAAAGCCGGCCATCGACGCCGCGCGGCCACTGCACGACATTGCGAAAGCCGCGCAGCCGCAGCTCGCTCGCCAATGCCGGCGTCGCCGCCATCACCGCCCGGCTCGGCCGGTGAAAGGCGCGCAGCGCCGTCCAGATCCAAGCTTCGGGAATCGGCAGTCGCGCCGAGATATATTCCGGGAAGCGGGTGTGAAAGCTGGTGGTGAACGGCAATTGGCGCGCGCGACAATGACGCCGCACCGAAAGACCGATCGGCCCTTCGGTGGCGATGTGAATACTGTCAGGCCGGGCATCTTCTATCAGCCGCGCGATTTTGCCTGCGCGGGGCAAGGCAACGCGCAGATCGCGATAGCTCGGCAGCGCGAAGGTCCGAAATGACTGCGGGGTCAGAAAGCTGACCTCGACGCCAAGCGTCTTGGCCGCTTCCGCCATCATGGTCAGCGTACGCACCACCCCGTTGACCTGGGGATGCCACGCATCGGTCGCCACCAGAATGCGCATCAGGCAGCTCGCACGGCCACCGGGGCGACCGGCGCCGTCCGGCGCAGCGGATCGGTCCAGCTGATGATCTCAAAGCGGCCGTCTTCGTGCTCGACCAGCGCGGTGCAGCTTTCCACCCAGTCGCCACAGTTCATGTAGCGAACGCCGTGTTCGTCGCGGATGGTGGCATAGTGAATGTGGCCGCAGATCACCCCATCGGCGCCGTGCCGCCGGGCCTCGGCGGCAAGCGTCTGCTCGAATGCGCCGATATAGTTGACGGCGTTCTTGACCTTCAGCTTGGCCCATTGCGAGAGCGACCAATACGGCACGCCGAACGCGCGACGGAAGAAATTGACGAAGCGGTTCATCTGGATCGCGAAATCATAGGCCTTGTCGCCGAGATGGGCGAGCCAGCGCGCGTTCTGAACCACGAGGTCGAAAATGTCGCCGTGAATCACCAGATAGCGGCGCCCGTCGGCACCGTCATGAATGGTGTTTTCGATCACGTCGATGCCACCGAAATGGGTGCCGTAATAGTTCCTCAGGAACTCGTCATGATTGCCGGGAACGTAGATGACCTTGGCGCCCTTGCGCGCCTTGCGAAGCATTTTCTGCACGAAATCATTGTGCGACTGTGGCCAGTACCAGCTGGATTGGAGCGCCCAGCCATCGACGATATCGCCGACCAGGTAGATGGTTTCGGCGTCATGCGTGCGGAGGAAATCCAGCAATCGCTCGGCCTGCGAGCCGCGGGCACCGAGGTGGACATCGGAGATAAACAAAGTGCGAAAGCGTCTTTCCGGACACTCTTCACTCATAGCGTACGTCCCATGCACGAGCAGCTAACAGTCTCCCGTGACAGCGTGATGACTTCTCACGCGGCCGATGCAACCGCGCGAATCGATCATTCACCGTTGCTTGTCGGCGGGATAGCAGCCGTGTACGACAAACAGGCGACAGGGCGCTCGATCACTTTAGCGCCTCGCCCCGCAGCCGGCGGCTTCGCTTACGACACTCATCGAAACAATCCTGATGTGCCGTATTGCCGCCGAGCGCCGCTTCAATAGAACCCATGAAAATGATGGATCGGGCCATGGCCATGGCCGACGTCGAGGCGATCGGCGGCCGCGATCGCTGCGCTGATCCAGGCCTTGGCACGGCGAACCGCAGTTTCCAGGTCCTCGCCTTTTGCCAAGCCAGCGGTGATCGCAGCCGACAAGGAGCATCCGGTCCCATGGGTGTTTCGGGTCGCGATCCGCGGCGCCCCCAGCGCGATGGTGCCGGTGGCCGAAACGAGATGATCGACGCTCTCGGGGCCTTGTCCGTGGCCGCCCTTGATCAGTACCGCCGCGCAGCCCGACGCCATCAGCCGCTGGCCCTGACCGGTGATAGCGGCCTCGCCCGAAGCCATGGATTCGTCCAGCAACGCGGCGGCCTCCGGCAGGTTCGGGGTGATCAGCGCGGCAAGCGGAACAAGCCTTGTCCGTAGTGCCTCGACGGCGTCGGCAGACAGCAGCCGGTCGCCCGATGTCGCAACCATCACGGGATCGACGACGACGGGCACAGGCGCCCACCGCTGGAGCGCCGTAGCGATCGCCTCGACCGTCGCCAGCTGCGCCACCATCCCGATCTTGACCGCCTTGACCGCAAGGTCGCCGAACACCGCATCAATTTGCGCGGCGACGAAATCGGGCGGCACAACATGAATACCGCTCACGCCAGCGGTGTTTTGCGCGGTCAGCGCCGTGACGACGGAGGCACCATAGACACCCAAAGCGGCAAAGGTCTTGAGGTCCGCCTGGATGCCGGCTCCGCCCGATGAATCCGATCCGGCAATGGTCAGCGCGATCGGGATCGTCATTGATTTGCCCGCAACAATTTCAGCGATCGCCCGAAGGTCATGTTCATTTCCTAGCGCGGCGCGCCATTGCCAGCAAGCTGGCGCGCCACGGCGCCGCGCCGACCCGCAAGCCGCATCGGCGCGTTTTCTGGGTGCGAACTGGTATTCACCTCGTATGAAACCGCTATACTGCACAAAACGCCTATTTCGGAGACGGCAGCAATGGTTCCTTTTTTCGTCCAGTTCAAATGCAAACTCGGCCAGTCCTATGCGGTCGCCAACGCGATCGCCGAGGCCGAGATCGCATCGGAGATTTACTCAACCGCAGGCGATTACGATCTCCTGGTGAAGTTCTATGTCGACAACGATACCGACATCGGTCATTTCGTCAACGAGAAGGTACAGATTATTCCCGGCATCCAGGACACCCACACCATCATCACCTTCAAGGCCTTCGGCACTGGCTAGGACCGGACGATTTGTGCCCGGTCATGCGCCGCCTGTTTGCAGAAAAGTCAGACAGATTGAGGTGGGGCGAGCCGCGCCGCGCCGAATGGATGCCGCGGCGGGTCCACGTCGGAGTTCGCGGCATCAACTGAAATATTACGACTCGATCGCGCATCATTCCGAAAGCCGCGGCGACCGGATCGCCTTGATCGACCTGGCAACACATCGCCACTTGAGCTATCGCGAACTGGGCGAGCTCGGTCCTTTGGAGGAGCCGTGCGCAGGCATATGATGCGCAGGCGTCGTCGATCACCGCGTTGTCGATGGCGCCCCTACAGGCAAGATGCAGGGCATCGAGCGATTGCGCGGCTAACGCGGCCGCTACGCAAATGAAGTTTTGGCCGCGGACGCGGCCGATCAGGACTTGTCGCCGCTCTTGGTCTTCTTGGGCCGCGGCGGTCCGTCCACCGGCGGCAGCGACTTGATGTAGTCGGCGATGGCCTCGCGATCCGCTGGCGACAATTGCGAGATGTTCCTGATCACGCGAACCATCGATCCGCCGGCGCTGTCGCCGTCGGGCGTCTGACCGGTTTCGAGGAAATAGGCGATGTCCTTTTCGCTCCAATCGCCGAGGCCTTTTTGCGTGATGTTCGGGACCCAGCCCTCGCCTTCCGGATTGGGCCCACCCGCGAAGCGCTGCGCGGCGATGATGCCACCCAGAAAATCTCTGGGACTGTGACACTCCGCGCAATGGCCGAGACTGTTCACCAGATAGGCGCCGCGGTTCCACCGCTGGGAATGCGCGGCGTCGGGCATGAATGGCTTGCCGTCCATGAACAGCCATTTCCAGATCCCGATATTGCGCCTGATATTGAATGGAAAGGGCACATCGTGATCGCGGACTTTGCCCGCGACCGGCGGCAATGTTTTCAAATAGGCGAAGAGGTCTCGAATGTCCTCGACCTTGGCATGCTGGTAGGAGGTGTAGGGAAAGGCCGGGAAGTAATTCGTGCCGGCGGGTGAGATGCCCTTGGTCACCGCGTCGACGAACTGGTACTCGGTCCAGCGCCCGATGCCGTCGACCGGATCGGGCGAGATGTTCGGCGCATAGAAGGTCCCGAACGGCGACGGGATGGCCAAGCCCCCGCCGAGCTTCAGGCGGTCAGGCTGGCCGGGCACGGCATGACAGGAAGAACAGCCGCCGGCGTTGAACACGGTCTGTCCGTTGCCGACGTTGGCGGTAGTGGCCCGTTCGGTGACCGGAGCTCCCCTCATTGGCGGGGTGGCCGTCAACCACCAATAGGTGCCGAAAGCGGCAACGGCGACAACCGCGGCAGCGAGTAAAACTCTTCGCGGCATTCAGCGATCCGTCACCGTTCGTCAGTCAACGGCCAGCGTGACGACATTTCAGGGCCCATATGCCGCTCGAAACAGGAGGCGAACGCCACAGGCGTCCGCCCGGTGCTTGTGGCCCGCGCCGATGCTAGGTCGCCTTCAGACGGTAGGTCTCATGGCAACCCCCGCACTGCTTGCCGATCAGGGGCAAGGTCGCCTTCAGGCTGTCCAGATCCGTGATCTTGCCCTTGGCGTCCATCACGGCCTTGCCGAAGCTCTTGACGTGGTCTTCGAAGCCGGCCCTGTCTTCCCAGATTTTTGGCGAGTAGCTATAGTCCCCCTCCGGCTTCATCCCCTTGATGCTTTCGGGAAAGAGGGTCGGAAACTTCTTCACGGTGTCTTCGAACTGGGCCAACGCGGCATCGACAGTGGCCTGATCGTAGGGCTTTTCCCCCTTGACCATCGCCGCCAGGGCGCCGGCATTCTTGCCGTTGCCCTTCATAACGGCCTGGGTCGCCTTGACCTGATCCTGCTGCGCGGCCACCGCGCCAATGCCGAGCAACAACGTTCCCACCACCATCACAGTTCGCATCATCAGTGTGATCCTCTTGTTTTAATTGCGCGATTGTTTTGATTTCCGACCGAGAAACGACCGGAGAGATGCCGCTATCGAGATACAACCCCGGGTGCAACACTCCATTCCCGGGGATTTCGTAAAATAGCAGAGAAAGATCTCATAGACTATGGCGGCGCGCATGCTCGCGGATCGCGATCCAGACCCGCTCCGGGGTTGCCGGCATATCAATATGATCTATGTTATATTCCCGCCACAATCCCTCGATGATGGCGTTGACAAGCGCCGGACAGGAGCCAATGGCGCCGGCCTCACCGGCGCCCTTGACGCCCAAAGGATTGGTCTTGCAGGGGACGTTGTGGGTCTCAAATACGAATGACGGCCCGTCGGCGGCACGCGGCAGCGCATAATCCATGAAGGTAGCGGTAACGAGCTGGCCATCGCTCGGATCGTAATAGGCCCGCTCCATCAGGGCCTGGCCGATGCCCTGCATGGCGCCGCCATGGACCTGGCCGGCGAGCAGCAGGGGATTCAACGTCACACCGAAATCGTCAACGATGACGTAGTTGATGATTTTGATGATACCAGTGTCAGGGTCGATCTCGACCTCGGCCAGGTGAGTACCGTTCGGGTAGGTACCATCGGCGCTGGCAAACGTCGCGCTGGCGTTCAGCTTCGCGGGATCGATGCCTGGACGCCTGGCGAGATCGGCGAAGCTGACCACCCGGTCGGTGCCAGCGATCCGCACGGTGCCATCGCTGATCTCCAGATCGCCGCTGGAAGTCTCCAGCACCTCGGCGGCCATCTCCCGCAAATTCCGGCCGAGTTCACGGGTCGCGCGCTCGACGCTGACGCCGCCCGAGGGAATTGAAGCCGATCCGCCGGTACCAAGCCCGCTGGCAATCAGGTCGGTATCGCCCTGCAGGATGTGAACGCGCTCGGGCGCGAGCCCGAACTGCTCGGCGACCAGCTGCGCGTAAGCGGTCTGGTGGCCCTGCCCGCTTGACTGGGTGCCGATCAGGACGGTGACGTCGCCATTGGGATCGAGCCGCACGTTGGCGGTTTCCTCACCCATGGTACCGCAGACCTCGACATAGGTCGCAAGGCCGATGCCGCGCACCAATCCTTGTTTCTTTGCCGCCTTGGCACGCTTTGGGAACTCCTTCCAATTGGCGACTTCCATCGCGCGCTTCATGTGCGCGGTGAAATCGCCGGAGTCGTAGACCTTGCCGGTGGCGGTCTTGTAGGGCATCGCGCGCGGGGAGATGAAATTCTTGCGGCGGATGGCGTCCGGCGTCATCTTGAGCTTGCGCGCCGACGCATCGACCAGGCGTTCGACCACATAGGCCGCCTCGGGGCGTCCAGCGCCGCGATAGGCGTCGACGGGAACGGTGTTGGTGAACACCGTGCGAACGCGGCAATGAAAGGCCTGGATGTCGTAAAGCCCGGGCAGCATGCCGGCGCCGCCATGGGGGATATAGGGCCCGAAGGTCGACAGATAGGCGCCCATGTCGCCCATCAGGTCGACGTCCATGGCGAGGAATTTACCGTCCTCGGCCAGCGCCATGCGAGCCGTGGTGACGTTGTCGCGGCCCTGCGCATCGCCGATAAAGTGATCGGTGCGGTCGGCAGTCCATTTGACGCTCTGGCGCAGCTTTCGCGCGGCGACGGCGATCAGGGCGTATTCGCGATAGGGAAACAGCTTGGTGCCGAACCCGCCGCCAACGTCCGGACAGATCACCCGCATCTTCTCCGGCGGGATCTTCAGCACCATGCCGCAGAGGATTTCGCGCAGGCGATGGCTACCCTGGCTGCCGATGGTCAGGGTTAGATGATCGCGCTTGGCATCATATTCGCAAACCGCGGCGCGGGTTTCCATGAAGTTGGTGACGATCCGCGGATTGACGATCGAGATTTCGGCCACCGCGTGAGCTTTTGCAAATGCGGCTTCGGTCGCCTTCTTGTCACCGATCGGCACGTCAAACAGCACGTTGCCGGGGTGATCGGGCCAGACCTGCGGCGCGCCCGGCTTGATCGCATTGGCAACGCCGACCACCGCGGGCAGCGGCGTCCACTCGACCTCGATTGCCTCGATCGCATCGCGGGCCTGATCGATGGTCTCCGCGACCACAAAGGCAACGGCGTCGCCGACATGGCGCACCTCGCCGGCGGCGAGGATCGGATAGGGCGGAGGGTCAAATGGATCCACTTCGAGGTTGAACAGGCAGGGCAGCCCGCCGAGATCCCTGACATCCTCGGCCGTCAGGATCGTGCCGACCCCGGGCAAGCCGCGGGCGCGGGTCGCGTTGAGGGTGAATGTCGCATGGGCATGCGGCGAGCGCAGCACCAAGGCATGCATCGCAGGCCGCGGCGCGTGATCGTCGGTGTAGCGTCCCTTGCCGCGGATCAGCGCATCATCTTCCTTGCGAAGCACGCTCTGGCCGACGCCGAATTTGATTGGAGCCATTTTATCTCCGTGTCCCCTTAGTGCTTTGTGGCATATTGCAGTGGATTGCACGGCTAAGCAAACAGCCAGTGTCACAAATTCGGGCTTATCATGACCTTGGCAATCGGCCTGGCCCTCAAGCACCTCACCGGCTTACGTTCCATTCTGCAATCCCGAGCAGGCGTGCTGTCGCAAGCAATCGTTCGTCATAGCTCGCCAGTTGCACGCTCTGCTTCTGGGCGCGGATAAACTCGATGGCCGCGAGGTGGATGGCGTCCAGCGTACGCACTGGAACGGGAAACGGCTGCAGGGCACGCGTCAGCACTGGTCCAACCATTTCAACCAAGGCAACCCGGCCGATCAAATTCCGCGCCGCCTCGCCATGCGAACTCTGAAGCCGGTGCGCGTTGAGGCGATTCCAGACCTGGCATTCCAGAAGCCGACTAGAGATAGATCATCGATCCGCTCGAGCCCGCTGCAGATCGCCCAGAAGTTCATCGATTGTCATCACCGGTTGACGTGGCGGGGGCTCGCGCCCGGCCGAGAGCGGCGGTGTCATCCAACCTTGCCGGAAGGCGTCCAACAAGAGCGCGTCCGATAGCAGCGCGCTCCGTGTCGAGCTGTGGGGGCCTATTTCCGCAACCACACGATCACGATCGGTGACGAGAACTGTCTCACCCCCCGCCGCAAGCCGGACGTACTCGCTCAGCCTTTTCTTTAGCGTTTTGAGACCGACGGAGCGCATATGCCCAAGGTAGCTACCAGAGGCTCCTTTATCAAAAGAGAGGAAAGCCGGCCGGCCACCGCCTAGCTCCGCACCAGCGATCTCAGCCAATTCCAGCCAAACAGCAGCAGGATCGATCCGGCATAGACAAAAGCGCCGACGACGATCAGCAGCATCAGCTCGGCCACGTCTCGCAGCTCGCCCAGCCCGGCCAGATAAGTCGCGGAGAACGCCGCGACAAACCACAATGCCCCCGCCAAGACCACCCCGCACAACGCAAATTTTGCCAGCGATAGCAATAGCGCGCGGTCGACTTCGAGGTAGCCGGCCCGCACCGCGAAACCCAGCACCAGCAACAGGTTGATCCAGGCGCCGACCGCGGTCGCGAGCGCCAGGCCGACCTGGGCCAGCGCTCCCATCAGCAGAATCTTCAGGAGGAGATTGACAGAGAGGCCGATGAGCGAGGCTTTTACGGGTGTCGCGGTATCCTTGCGGGCGTAAAAGGTCGCAATCGCACTGCGGATCAGCACAAAGGGAATCAAGCCGACCGCGTAGGCTGCAAGCGTCACACTGGCAGCCATGGCCTCCGCCGGCGTAAAGTTACCGCGTACGAACGCCGCGCGCGTGATGGCATCGGGCACGGTAAGGAAGGCTGCGACGAACGGCACGGAGAACAACAGCGTAAATTCGAACGCCCGCCGCTGCGATGCCATCGCACCACTGTGATCCTCCGCCGCCAGCCGCCGCGACATTTCCGGCAGCAGTACGGTGCCGATCGCGATCCCGATCACCCCGATCGGCAGTTGATAAAGCCGCTCGGCGTAATACAGGGCGGACAGCGCCCCCGCCGGCAGGAAGGTGGCAATGATGGTATCGGCAAACACCGCGACCTGAGTTCCCATCGAGCCAATTGTCGCCGGGCCGATCGCGCGAAAGAAAGCGCGGACGTCCTCATCGAGCCGCAACGGAGCAAAGCGCGGCAGGCCGCCGTGGCGGGCGAGATCGCCCGCCAGCAGAAAATATTGCAGGAAGCCGGAGATCAATACGCCCCAGGCCGCAGCGTGGCCGGCGCTTGGAAAAAATGCTGCCAGAGCCAATGTGGCCATCATCGCGAGGTTGAGAAAAATCGACGCGGCCGCGGCGCTGGCAAAACGCTGCATCACGTTGAGCATGCCGCCATAAAGCGTCACCAGCGTGATCAGCAGCAGATAGGGGAAGGTGATCCGCGTCAGTTCGATCGCCAGGTGGCGCTGCTCGGGATCTTCCGAAAAGCCCGGGGCCAGGATGCGCAGGGCTTGCGGCATGAACAGCCATGCGACAACCAGCAGGACCACTTGCGACAGAAACAGCAGGGTGAAGATACGATCGGCGAATAATCGCGCTGACGTTTCGCCCCCCTTGCCTTGGACGTGGGCATAGGCCGGGATGAAGGCGGTGTTGAAGGCGCCTTCCGCGAAAATCGCGCGAAAACTATTTGGCAGGCGCCAAGCCACGAAAAATGCGTCCGCCGGTGCGCCGCCGCCGAGAATCGCCGCGAGCATGATGTCGCGGGCAAACCCGGTCAGCCGCGAAAGCAGCGTGTAACCACCTACGGTAAAGATACGGCCTAGCATGCGCCGCTTCTACAGCAAGCGACGGCGCTTCAAAACGGCGAAATCAGAAGAAAGAGCGCATTGCGCAGGATCTTCCTGAAATGCAGACATCGCCCGTGGATCAGGTCCGGGGGATCCTGCGGCTTTCGGATCATGCGTCAAAAGCACCACGCACGGCGTCGATGATCCGCTGCTGCGTCGGCTCATCGAGATAGGCATGCATCGGCAGGCTGATGACGTCGGCCGAGAGGCGTTCGCTGACCGGCAAGCCGCCGTCGGCGACCGGAAAATCGCGGTAGGCCGTCTGCTGATGCATCGATTTCGGGTAGTAGATCGCGGTCGGAATACCCAGTGCTTTCAGCGTGGCGGCGAAACGGTCGCGGTCGGCGCCGGCAGGCAGCCGGATGGTATATTGCGCCCAGACCGAGGTGCAGTCGCTGGCGACATGCGGAACGGCAACCACATTGCCGAGAGCCTGCGCATAGCGCTTCGCGACCTGATTGCGGGCGGCAATCTCGTCCTCGAATATCCTCAGTTTTTCAAGCAGGATCGCGGCCTGCATGGTGTCGAGCCGCGCCGTCAGTCCGAGTCGGACATTGTCGTATTTGTCAAAACCCTGGCCGTGAACGCGGATGCTGCGCAGGGTTTGCGCGAATTCGGCATTGTCGGTGAAGATCGCACCGCCGTCGCCGAAGCAGCCAAGCGGCTTTGCCGGAAAAAAGCTGGTCGCGGTCGCGAGCCCGAACGTCCCGAGGCGACGGCCGCGGTAGCTTGCACCGAAGGCCTGGGCGGCGTCATCGAGCACGAACAGGCCCTCAGTCTCAGCAATCGCGCCAACGGGGTCGTGGTCGGCAGGATGTCCGAACAGATCGACGGGAATGACGGCCTTGGGCTTCAGGCCCCGCTTTTTCGCGACCGCAATTCCGTTCCGCAACGATAGGGGATCGATATTGAAGCTCTCCTCTGCCACATCGACAAATACCGGAGTCGCGCCCGTGAGCGCTACCACTTCACCCGTCGCGCAAAAGGTAAAGGATGGACAGAACACCGCATCGCCCCGGCCGATGCCCGCAGCCATCAGCACCATCAACAGCGCGTCGGTACCGCTCGCACAACTCACGACATGCTTGGCCCCGCTAAAGAGCGCGAGCGCAGCTTCGAGCTCGGTCACCTCGGGCCCATTGATAAACTGGCAGTGCGTGAGCACGCGGGAAACCGCCTGATCGATCGAAGGGCCGAGCCGGCGGCGCTGCGCGCCGATGTCGATGAATGGCACGGTGTCGACGATCATGTGCTTGTTCATGGGACCTTCTTTCAGAGCATTTTCCGCAAAAGCCGGACATCGGCTTACAACATTCGACAAATAAAGAACAACTGGAGTGCTTTCCGATTCATCCCCATCGAAGAACGCTAGGGATTGAAAGCGTTGGGGTTGGCGCGGGCCATGCTGTGGCCATTTTTGGCCAGCCGAGGCGGCGAGGAATCGCGCGGGTGCTTTTCCAGACAGCGGGTGGCGATCTCGAGGCTCGCCACGCCTTCCTCGCCGGTCACCGCGGGGACGCCGCCCGAGCGAACCGCATGGAGGAACGCGATCAGTTCGGCGCGCAGTGGCTCGTCATGACCGACCGGCAGATGCCGCATCGAGTAGCTGCCGTCCGGCTTGAAGCCGAAACACTCGGTGACCTGGCGGGTAAGCAGATCGCCCATGACATATTTGCCGCGGGTCGCGACGGTGACATTGCGCGCCTTGAACGGGGTCAGCCAGTTGGTGTTAATATGGGCGAGCACGCCGGAGGCGGTACGAAACTGCAAAAGCGCGATATCCTCGCGCTCGGCGACGGCGCTCGAAAGCTGCGGCTGCACCTCGACAATGTCGGATTCTGTGAACCAGCGGATCAGATCGATGTCGTGAACGGCAAGGTCGATCACCACGCCGACGTTCGACATCCGCGGCGGAAACGGCCCGACCCGGGTGATGGCGATCGAAAGGATATCTTCGCTCGCGATCGCCTGCTTGATGGCGACCACCGCCGGATTGAAGCGCTCGACATGGCCCGCCATCAGCGTCACGCCCGCGCGGCGGGCGGCGGCGACGATCTCCCGCCCCTCCTCGACCGTCGAGGCGATCGGCTTCTCGACGAGGACGTGAATGTCGCGCGTGATACAGGCGAGCGCGAGCGCGTGATGCAGATGGGTCGGTGCTGCGACGGTGACGGCATCGACACCTTCGGCGATCAATTCGTCGAGGCCCGCGAAGCTGCGGCATCCCGTCAGTTCCGTCGCCCGGCTCCGATGTGCCGGCAACGGATCAACGATGCCGACCAGCGTCGTATCCGGCAACCCGGCCAGCACCCTTGCATGGTTGCTGCCCATCACGCCGGCGCCGATCACGCCGACGCGAAGTGCGGGTTTTGACCCGGCTTTCACCCCCGACCCTGGAATTTTGGTAGTCATGTCATGGAACCTCGCAGCAGCGCCGCCGTCGAAGCATTGTGACCCCGCGCCCGCAGGCTCTCTAGCATGTCGCCACATGTGTGGCGAATATTTGAGAAATTAACCCAAACACGTTTTGATTCAGAGAATTACAGGATAAATCCTCTTGAAATCCGGCCTCCCCGGGGCCCTTCGAGCCCTTGATGTTCATTGGACTGAAAAGAAGCTCCCTGATCAAAAGAACTGCGTCGCCTGTCAGTCGCTCGCGCGACTGCTCCGACTGCTCACCCGGTCTGGTGGTTCAGCCACAACAGGCCTGACAGCAGTCGCCGTACCGGGGGGAACTCGGCCAGGAAAACCGATACCTTCGGGAAACGGCAGCGCAACCAATGTGCGCCGACCTGGTGCACGAAGACTGTGACCACAAGCATGGTCAGGAACCAGGTGAGGAAGTGATAGCGGGCGATAGGTACGTAGAAAAATGCTACCGTATGCTGAGCCATCGCTGCACCGCCGACCAAACGCAGCCACGGATCGAAACGACGTCCCAACAGTACGACATATACCAGGATTGCCACACCGGCCGCGTTCAGAGGCACGGTGGCAGGGGATTGATACGGGCCGGATGATAGCCATTCGGGAACCTTCATCAGCGCGCGCAGGAATTGACCATGGGAAAAATCCAGCGCGACAAGTTCTCTAAAGGCGCCGGCATAGGCCGCCGGCGGCATGTTCAGTAACTCGGGAAGCGTCGCGTTGGTGCTGAACAGCACGAAAACGTGGCCGAAAACCCAATTGTGCAGCGTGATCAAAAACACTGGCAAGAAGCCGATACACATGCCGGCGAGCCTCCGCCATCGCCGCAAATATAGGGCAGCCAGACCGGCGCCGCCGAGAAACACGGCAGCCGCCGGAGCGATGATCGGCTTCATTGCGATTCCTAGCGCGATCAGGAGCGCGCCAAATAGCGCCGGAGTAAATTTTCCGTCTGCCCCCAAGTTCTCCTCCGGCGTCGAGGTACCTGAAGGTTTAGCGCCCAACAGCGGAAGAAGTCCGGCGATGAAGAGGATATAGGCTGCAGGATCAGCGAAGCCACGCTCCGCCCATTGGGCGTAGTCGAAGAAGGTGGTTCCGAACAACTCGCCAATCGGGATCGCGATGAAGATCAAAGTCAGCGCAAGCGCCCAGAGATCGGTTAGAAAGCGGCGAAACAGGGCATAAACCAGGAAAGGCATCAGCAGGATCAAGGACAGATAGCCGAGAAAGCTATCGCCGAACAGAATGTGTTCAAAGGCACGAAAATAGCGCAGTCCTGGACCGCCATAATAGAACACTTTTTCCGACCCGATTAGAAAGTTCAGATAGTCTCCTTGCAAAAGGTACTGCAAAATCTCGCGCCCGACACCCTCGTAGAAGAGACCGTCGTCGCCACGGTCGAAGGGCCGCACGCCGCCGAGGAAGCCGACATCTCGGAAGGCGATGACCGCGAGCGAGAGCCCGACCATAACGAAGGGCACGATCAGATGCCGCGCCCTAACCGATACCAGCGCCAGCAACAGGCTGCACAACGCACTCAGCCCCACGGCCCCTTGAGCGATCTGCAAGGCTCGCACCGACCGTGGCGGCGTCAACTGCATCGCCAGCGAGCCAGGTCTGATCGCGAGGCCCACAATGCGTCGGCCAGCGTCGGCTGGTTCGATCGTGCGGCACCGATCGCCAGGCTGGAACGCGAAATGGCCGCCGGGTTCTTCCCACATCAGATCGCCACGCCAACACAATATGCCACCGGCATAGGCGGCCGGCAGCCGGATCATCTCAAACCATGGCATGGTCAAATGCCAGTGTTTCAGCCCCATCCACCAACGATTGTCCCGATCAGCCCGCTGGACGTCGCTGACGGGATACCAATTGTAGCGAAGCTCGTTGATGAAGCCGAGTCGCAGCCAGACCGGATCTGAAAAGCCGACTCCCGTGACCACCCGCGACAGATCCGATTTGTGGAATATTCCATCCGCCGAAAATGCGAAGGCGCGATCTGGAAAGCCGCCGCTGAGCCAACAGCCCGCTTCGTTCGGTTGGCAATGATGCCCGGGCGGATACTGCTGGTTGAACTCATTCTCCAACTGCCCATACACCTCCGGTGGCAGGCCGCGCCTCAACGCCTGCGCTGGTCCGCCAGGCAGGAAGACATTGTACCCCTCATCGAAGCGCGGAGGCGCCAGCAAAATCTGTCCGACGACGCCGATCGACACGATGGCAATTGCCGCGAGCCATGCGCGCGCGTCGATGCGAATCTCACCTGCGAAAGCAATGACGGTCAGAAGCATCAGCGGCGCGTAGATGAAAAACTCGTTGACCGGCAGACCGACAATGACAAATGCCAGCACAAGCACGCCAAGCCTGCGCCACCCCGTGCTGGCCCGGTGCTCGTTATGGGCCGGTGAAATATCGTCAGCTGCCATCATAGCGCGCGGTCTAATAGGTTCAAGATCCCGACCCCATGGACGTCAAGCATCCCGGCAACTTCGAACGACGGATGCAAACGAGCCAGCTCTTATAGAACCTTGGGCACTGGCAGTGGTGTGATCAACATCCCCTTGTATCCCTTGGCACGCAACTTGGGTGCCAACTCGTCCGCAATATGCCAGGAAAAGATGATGGCGCATTCCGGCTGGTCGGCGAACATACGGCTTTCCTCAACTACCGGAATCAGCGTTCCCGGCATGCATTTTCCAATTTTCAGCGAACCTTCAATCTCACAGACATAGTCGATGATGGCCTCGTCGAGGCCGACATAGTTGACCAGTGTCGAAGCCCGGGACGGAGCGCTGATTCCACAAATACGGCCGCCCGTTTCCTTGACATCGCGAATCAGGGCATGCAGACGCAGCTTCGACAGCATCACCGCGTGACGAAAAGCATCGAGACGCTGGCGCATCGCATCGCCGGTTGGTTCACTCTCGAGCATTTCTGCCACGCTCGGCTGGACCGGACGAACGCCCTTGCGTGCCGCGTAAACGCGGATCGAGCCGCCATGGGTCGGGATTTTGCGGGCATGGAATACTTCCAGGCCGTGCATGCCAAGCAGATGGGCAAGACTGCCCACGGTGTAGTGCCGCAGGTGCTCATGATAAACGGTGTCATATTGCAGATTGTCGAGCAAGCCGATCAGGTAGTGCGATTCCGAGATGAAAACACCGTCAGGCGCCAGCATTTCCAAGATCCCCTCCACGATCGCATGCACATCCTCGATGTGGGCAAAACAATTGGCAGCGGTGACGACCTTGGCGGTACCGTAGTTTTGCTTGACCTCGCGCGCCACCTCCGAGGAGAAATAGCGCTGGATGGTTAGGATGCCGCGCGCATTTGCCATCTTGGCGACGTCGGTTGGTTCGATGCCCAGAATCCGATGACCGCCCTTTTGGAAATTCAATATCAGGGTGCCGTCGTTCGATCCGATGTCGACGGCGAGGTCATTTTTGGTAAGTTCAAGCATGCTCGATGCTTCGGCATAGAGCTCCGCGAAGTTGTCGCGCAGTATCCGTGTCATGCCGCTGGTATAAGGATATTCCGGCGGGAAGATGATGACCGGATCGACCGCGAGGCCCAGTTGAACCAGTTCGCAATTCGAGCAATGAAGTAGATTAGTAGGAAACCAGGATTGCTCGCGCTGAACTTCGCCGATCGGCACCATCTGGTTCACTGGAGGCATATAGCCGAGCGAAAGCACGGTCTCCAGCGGAGCATGGCCACAGATCTGGCAGCACTCCACGGGAACACTTGCCCCGCTGCCTGCGGCGCGCGCAATTTTCGTTGGGAACACGGTTGCATCTCCTTAAGAGCGGTCCTATTGCGACGAGTCAAGCCTTCGGCGCAAGCTCTTCGTGCGCCCAATACCAGTCCACGGTCGCCGGAAGGCCCTGTGCTAGCGCAACCCGGGGCCTGAATCCGAGACGCTCGAGTTTCGAAATATCCGGGCAGCGGCGCATCGTGCCGCCAGCCGGCGCCGGCTCTGCAATCAACCGAATGTCGCACCCGGCCTGCCGAGCGATGCGAGCGGCAAGATCCGCTATCGTAATCTCCTCTCGAGTGCCCACATGATAAATCCCGAGATGAGCGCCCTTGGCACGTATCACCATGACACCGGAGACTAAGTCGTCAACGTGACAGAAGCTTCGGGTTTGGCTGCCATCACCCTGCAGTTTGAACGGGACTTTCCCGCCTGTGCTTTCGGCGGCGGCGACCTTCAGTCGCATGGCGAATTGCGGGATCACATGCTCCCAACCCATATCCGGTCCATAGATATTGTGGGGCCGGAAAATCAGCACGCGCTCAAAATATTTTCGACCGTAATTGATGGCCATCAACTCACTGATGATTTTTCCGCCACCATAGGAATAGCGTGGGTTGGTCGGATCCGGGACCAACAGTGGCGCAAGCTCGTCGGTCGGAACGTGCGGAGGTGTTTGGTAGACTTCGGAACTTGATGCCAGCACCAGCGATCCAATTCCCTCGGTGCGACAGGCGTCGATCACATTGACGATGCCTTTTACGCCGACCTCGAGCACAAGCTCCGGCGCGCTATAAAAAAATTCAGTTCCGTTGACATAGGCTAGATGATGGACCTCGTCCATGCCACGCACCGACCTGCTGACAGTAGCGGGATCGCGGATGTCGCCTGCAACGAATTCAATGTCGTTCTTTACTTCATTCAGGCGCCGTGGTGCGCCGCGCGAATTGTCATCTAGCACGCGAACGGCATGACCTTCCCTGAGAAGGGCCTTAACAAGCGCGGAGCCGATGAAGCCGCTGCCGCCGGTAACCAGTATGGAGCTCACATCTGCTATCCTGAGATCTGCGGACTTATATCGACCCAGCTGGTGTCGTTGTTGGCACGACGGGCCGCATCGAGCAATACTTGAACGCGAAGACCTTCGGCAAAACCGGGGACCGCTCGCTGACCGCCCTCGATAGCATCGAGGAAGTTGCTCGCAAGGCGAGCGACTGGCGCTATTCGTCCGTCGTTGGGGAAAATGCGATCCAGGGGATCGTCGACTTCTATCAGCGAGAGTGCCGCGGGCCGTCGGGCGAACCTCAGTTCGAAACCCCGCATATAGTCCTGGGTTGGATTGATCAATGACAGCGCTCCGTCTTCGCCGTAGAATTCCAGCCGGTGGCCCGAGCCACAATAGGAAGCACAACTCATGACAATGCTTCCGACGGCGCCAGACATCAATGTCAAGCTGATGGCGGCATTGGTTTCCATGGCAGGCTCATCGGGCAGACCAGAGAGACGCGCCGAGAGTCCGGTGACGGGCCCGCACATCCACTCCAGATAATGAAGGCTATGGCTGACGAAATTCCCCAGCGCGCCGCCGCCGTCGGCTCCGCTCGACTTCCAGTTCTTGATGCGCATTCGGGTCGTGTAATTTTCGACATTCCAGTTAACCGCGAGGTAGCGCAGGCGTCCAATCGCGCCTTGATCCAGGAGTTCCTTCGCCTTTCGCCAAACCGGGATCGCGGAAAAGTTGAAGTTGACCACGTTCGCCCGGCCGCTGGACGAGGCGGCCTGCGACATGGCCTGGGCGCCCGCGAGGCTGACGGCCATCGGCTTCTCTGCAAAAACCGGCTTACCCAGCTCGAGAGCCCGAATGGCGATCGCCGGCTGCAGCCTCGGCGGGGTCGAAATCGCAACCGCATCGACATTGGGATCCTCGACCAACTCCCTCCAATTGCCGAACGCGACGGGAATCTTCGACGCTTGCGCAATCGCCGCGGTGCGAACTGCGTCGCTCCCGGCTATCGCGACGACCGCGCTTCGGGGGTCCACCCGAAACGCAGGGAGATGCACCAGTAGGCCATGGTTGCACCCGACGATGCCGATACGAATCAAGTGTTTCCTCGATTATCCGTCAGGCGGTTCATGTGAGCGAGATGAAGGAGCGAAGCTCTGCGAGCAGCAGTGCTCCCAGATGCAATTGTAGTATGAACTCTCCGGACTTTATCATGCTTGCGAGTTGGGATGGCGTGACCAACTCGACGGTGAGCCCTTTCTCGGGCGTGAAGTCTTCAATACGATCGCCAGCTTCCAGGAAATACGAGTGGATACGGTTGCTGAGGCGGCCAGTGCAAGCGGCGGCCGTTCCCAGCGGATAAATAGCCCGGGTGAGATAGCCGGTCTCCTCCAATAACTCCCGCCGGCATCCTTCGGCCGGGTCCTCGTCACGTTCGACCAGCCCGGCAGGCAATTCCCAGGTGAAAGCCTCGATCGCCGGACGATACTGCCTTACGATCGGGAGCCGTCCGTCCGGTGTCAACGCAACGATGGCAAGATAATCAAGTTGGTCGACGGCGTGGTAAACCTCCGCTGGTTCGTGGGGCGAAAATTCCACCTCGCGCGCGATGATGTCGACCCAGGGTGAGATATTCATAGTCTGCCGGGTCTTGATCCTCGGCCATTGTTTTTCCATTTGACCAACCCCGTCAGGTCCCGCCGGACTTCAAGACCACCGTTCGCGGGGAACGGCGCAGGAACGTCGTTGCGAAAGCGTAGCGAAACCAGCGGAGGTAGGCTGGCAACCATTTCAGTACCCGGAAACGGCTGGCGCCGTGCTGGCGCTCAAACCAGAGCGCCGGCACCTCGCCGATCCGCCACCCGAGCCGATGCGCTTTGACAAGCAATTCTATGCTGTAGCAAAAGCCTTGGTCTGACTCGATCTCAATCTGATCGATGACGCGCCGGGAGAACATGCGGAATCCGCTGGTCGGATCCTTGGTCGGGAGCGCGGCGACGTGATTCAGCGTGAACGCCGCGAGCCTGACTAAAACCGCCTTCAGCCAAGGACAGCCTTGCATGGTGCCGCCAGGCATGAAGCGGCTGGCGCAGACAATGTCGCATCCTCCGCGCGTTAGTTCGGCCATGGTATCGATGATACCAGCATTAAAATCATCGTCGGCGGGATAAACCGCGACAATGGGCGCGGAGCTCGCGGCGAATCCGGCCATTACGGCGCCATGCGCTCCGCGCATCGGATTGTGAATGAACGCCACCCTGATGCCGGCGTAAACCTCGGGATTGTTTCGAACGGCAGGTAGCGTGTCGTCTTCGTCATGGTCATAGCAGATCAGCACGCGAGTCGGCGTCCTGACATCCCGAGCAAGCGCCTTGAGGGCCGCAAGGATGTTGGGGCCCTCGTTGTAGACCGGAATAACTATATCAATTTCTGGATCCATCGCTCGGTGCTTTCCCGGTCGGCGACATCCATGATCGCATCCGTCCTAGGCAATCAGGTTCGCGTTTTCAAGCATTCCCCACACATCTACCACGGGCTTGCCCTTCAGGTCGGCGTCTTTGTAGCTCTTATGCGGCGTGCACAGGATCAGCACATCGCTACGCTCAACCACTTCGTCAAACGGCAACAAGTCGGGATCAACCGTAACAAAGGGATCGGTCGTCAGAACCTCATATGCATAGCCATTCAATATCTTTTTGAATTTGTAGCTCAGTGAAGCACGAACATCATCGACTTCGGACTTGAAGGCCATACCGAGCAGGCCGACCGTCAATTTACTCAAATCATAACGGTGGCGCAGATCTGCAACAATATGCAACGGCAACCCCTCATTGACGAGCATTGCTGCATTACCGAGCGTGAACTCATTCCGGGCAAACGCCGTCAGTTGCATCGTGTCTTTCATCAGACAAGGGCCGGCCGCATAGCCGGGCGTGGGAATATTTCTGGCACGGGGGTAATTATATTTCATAGCCCTCAGAATGCGCTGATAATCAAGCCCCGCCGATTTGGCGATCAGATAAAATTGGTTGGTCGCCGCAAACTCGATATAGCGATAGGCATTGTTGAAGAGCTTCGCGAACTCAGCCTCGATCGGATCGAGCAAGACGATTTCCGGCGCGATGATCCGGAACAACGCGGCGGCCTCCTCCGCGGCTTCCGGCGTCGCGCCACTCACGATTTGCGGCATGGCCGCCAATTCCTCGATGCCATACCCCTGCACGATTCGCTCAGGACAAAATGCCACCTTGAGGCGACGATTTATTTTCTCAAGATGGGAGCTGATCCAGTTCGTCGTGCCGGGATACAGCGTCGAACGTAAGACCAGGAGTTGCTCGTTGCGAAGATATGGAAGCAGCCCGTCGATGCATTGCTGGACGACATGGCGTTCTGGATTCAAGAATTCGTCGACAGGAGTCCCGATGGTGACAATGATTGGCCCGGACGAAGATATCTCGCTAGGCTTGCTGGTGAAGATCAACAGATGGTCGCGCAGCGCGTTAGCCAACAATCTCTCTGCGCCGTACTCAATGAAGGGGAGGCGCCCAGCCCTGAGGCAGGCGAGACTGTCCAGGCTCAGATCATTGACATTGACCCTGTGCCCCTTTGCAGCGAACGACAACACCAAGGGGATGCCGACATGTCCGGCTCCTCCGACAACGGTGATGTCTGCGGTCTGTGCGCTCACAGCGCGAGAGGGAGCGGCGAGATCGACAACGGTCAAGGTTTTTCACCGTAGGTTAGAACAAACGATCGCACCGGCTTCATGAAATTCGGGGCGAAAAGCATGCGGTCAATTGCATTATAGGCAGGCAGCAACCAACGCAACTTCGAGGAAGCCAGGTAGCGATATTTCAGGTTCGAAATGTAATCCGTCCGAACCTTAAAGCCGCATTTCCGAAAGACCGCAGCGATCTGATGTGCAAGCACTGGCCGCTCGTTCTCGGTGACGCCAACGGGGCTATAGAGCGGAGACGACCTGTCGCGATAGAGGTACATGAAGGGATTCATGCGGTTTGGATCGAATGCGACGAAAGCGCCACCAGGCTTGAGTACGCGAAAGACTTCAGCGACGCAACGTGACGGGTCGGGAAAATGATGCACGAGGCCGGACAGCAATACGCCGTCCAGCGATGACGATGGGAATGGCAAATGCTCAGCATCGCCTTCCAGAAACTCTACTCCAGGGTATCTGTTGCGGCCGAGCGCAATAAGCTTCGGACTGATGTCGAGACCGATCGGCCTAAAGCCCAGCTCACGCAAGAAACTGGTGAAAACGCCGGAACCGCAACCTAGGTCGGCTATGCACGCTCCAGGTTTAAAGCCTGCCACGCGCACACAGGTTTCAACCAGGCGCAAACCGCTTTCGGGCGTAAAAACATCGTAGGAACTCAATTCCGCATGACTGTCGAAGAATTCAATTTCCCTCTGCTTATTCTGCCGTTGAATCGTGACTTTTTCATTCATAAGCAGCGTGGTCCAGCTAAGCTACCTATGGCCTGCGGTCGGGAAGCTGTGGTTCATCTTATCACCCATATCGACCTCAGCCCCTCCAAAACCGTAACATGAATTTACCTCTCAGACTAGCCCAAGACGCATTGGACTCTGGCGCCAGCGGCCCGCGCTTTTGCATGGACCAAATAACGCAGCCTATTGCTCCACTCGCGGGACTTTGCGACCCACCAAAGCTGCGCCTATGCAACGGGCGCGATAGGCTCAGTTGGCAATGATCAACCGGCAGAGCGCTTTCACGACCGCTGGTAATCGTCATCGATCCGGATGATGTCGTCCTCGCCGAGATAGCTGCCGGTCTGGACTTCGATCAATTCCAATATGATCTTGCCCGGGTTTTCCAGCCGGTGCACGGCGCCGATCGGGATGTAGATCGATTCGTTCTCATGCACGGTCTTGACGAGTTCGTTGACGGTCACCCGCGCTGCGCCGCGGACCACGATCCAGTGCTCGCTGCGATGGTGATGTTTCTGCAGCGAGAGACGCTGCCCCGGCTTGACCACGATGCGCTTGACCTGGTGGCGCTCGCCGTTATCGACCGACTGATAGGAACCCCAGGGCCGATGCACCTTGAGATGATCCTCGGTGACCTCAGGCGCCACGGTCTTCAGCTTGGCGACCAGCCGCTTGAGGCCGTTGGCATCCTTTTGGCGTGACACCAGGACGGCGTCCTGGGTGGCAACGACCACCAGGTCGTCGACGCCCTCCAACGCCACCAGCGCCCTGTCGGTCGAGACGTTGCAGTTGCGGGAGTCCTCGAACACGGCCTTGCCCTGCGCGGCATTGCCCTGGCCATCCTTGTCCGACAGTTCCCACACCGCGTGCCAGGAGCCGACGTCCGACCAGCCGCAGGCGACCGGCACCACGGCCGCGCGGGCGGTTTTTTCCATCACCGCATAGTCGATCGAGATCGCCTTGGCCGACCCGAATGCGTCCGCATCCAGGGTGACAAATCCGAGATCGCGTCCTGCCTTGGTGACGGCATCGCTGACTGCCTGCACGCTCTTCGCGTCGACGTTGCGGTATTCGCCGAGTAGCACGGCAGCCCTGAACATGAAGTTGCCGCTGTTCCAGAAATAGCCGGTTGCGATGTATTCGGCCGCCGTCGCCGGATCCGGCTTCTCGACAAATTCCGCGACCGCGCAGACTTCGCCGGAAACCACGGCCCCCGGTCTGATATAGCCATATTCGACGGCCGCGCGCTCAGGACGTATGCCGAAGGTCACGATGCGCCCGGCATTGGCGGCCACGAGGCCCTGCCGGCACGCCGCCACGAAGGCGCCGCCATCGCGGACGACATGATCGGCAGCCAGCGCCAGTACGACCGCGTCGTTCTCGCGCGTCTGCGCAAAGGCCGCGCCCGCGGCAATGGCGGGGCCGGAATCCCGGCGCATGGGCTCCAAGAGAACGTCGGCCTCGATCCCGATCTCGGCCAATTGCTCCTGCACCATGAAGCGATAGGCCTTGTTGGTGATCACGATCGGACGCGAAAACAGCGCCGCATCCGACACCCGCAGCAGCGTATTCTGGAATGTCGAGCGGGCCCCGAACAGCGGCAGGAATTGCTTCGGACGGACCTCGCGCGAGGCCGGCCACAGCCGCGTGCCGGCGCCGCCGCACATGATCAGTGGAATAATACGTTCGCTCATAGCGCCCCGATCTCAGAGGTTGTGATAGTTACGGTACCATTTCACGAACCGCGCGACACCCTCTTCGATCGTGGTCGAGGGCCGAAATCCGATATCGCGGGCGAGATCCTCGACATCGGCATAGGTGGCCGGTACATCACCCGGCTGCATCGGCAGCATTTCCTTGATGGCCACGCGCCCGAATTCCTTCTCCAGCAAGGAAACCACATGCCGAAGTTCTTCGGGATTATTATTGCCGATATTGTAAATTTTCCAGGGCGCGGCACTGGTTGAGGGATCCGGCCTGTCGCCAGACCAGCCCGGATTGCCCTGCGGCGGACGTTCCATCAGGCGTAGTATAGCCTCGCTGACATCTTCCACGAAGGTAAAATCGCGGCGCATGTTGCCATGGTTGAACAGCTTGATCGGCGCTCCCTCGATGATGGCCTTGGCGAAAATGAACATCGCCATGTCCGGCCGGCCCCACGGACCATAGACCGTGAAGAACCTCAAGCCGGTGGCGGGAATGCGGTAGAGGTGGCTATAGGCATGCGCCATCAGCTCATTGGCCTTCTTGGAGGCAGCATAGAGACTGATCGGGTGATCGACATTGTCCTGCACAGAAAACGGCAATTTGGTGTTGGCGCCATAGACCGAGGATGACGACGCAAACAACAGATGCCTGCAGTCGGTGCGGCGGCAGCCTTCGAGCACATTGATGAAGCCTTCGATATTGGCATCGACATAGGCGTGCGGGTTTTGCAGCGAATAGCGAACGCCGGCCTGGGCCGCCAGATGAATGACCGCGGGAAAACGATGCTGCGCGAACAGGGATTGCATCGCCCTGCGATCGGTGAGATCGAGCTTCACGAAGGTGAAGTCGCGATGACTGCGCAAAATGTCGAGGCGCGCCTCTTTTAGCTTTGGATCGTAATAGTCGTTAACGATATCGAGACCGACGACCTCGCGGCCCTCCGACAACAGGCGCTGGGCCACATGAAAGCCGATGAAGCCGGCGGCGCCGGTGATTAATACCGCTTGGTGCGACATCGTTGCTCCGGTCTGGCTACTCAAAGCCGCCACAGTTCGATGCCGGCAGGCTGCGAGCCGCGATCTAGCTTCATCTTGACATCGAGGACGAGGCCTGCGCCGCCGACCAGCAGCTTTTGAACGAGCGTCCAGCCCCCGTCCAGATAGCTGGCATGGGCGACCGCCAGAATGACCGCGTCGGCGGGCCGCAACGCATCAAGCCCCCTCAGGCTCACGCCATATTCATGCCTGGCGTCTTCGGCATCGGCCAGAGGATCGTGCACCTGGACCTCAAGGCCGAACGATTGCAATTCGCCGATGATATCGACCACGCGGGAGTTGCGGGTGTCCGGCACATCCTCCTTGAAGGTCAGGCCCAATACAGTGACGATCCCACCGCGGCCCTTGCGGCGCAGCAGGCCACGAATGCATTCGCGCGCAATGTGCTGGCCCATGCCATCATTGATCCGGCGACCGGCCAGAATGACCTCGGGGTGATAGCCCGCCTGTTCGGCCCGATAGGTCAGATAATAGGGATCGACCCCGATGCAGTGGCCGCCGACCAGCCCCGGCTGGAACGGCAGGAAATTCCATTTGGTTCGCGCGGCGGCCAGTACGTCGCCGGTGTCGATCTTGAGCGCCTGGAAGATCAACGAGAGCTCATTCATGAAGGCGATGTTGAGATCGCGCTGGGTGTTCTCGATGGCCTTGGCGGCCTCGGCAACCCTGATTGAGGGCGCGCGGTGGATGCCGGCGGTGACCACCGATCCGTAGACCTCGGCGATGAGATCGAGGGTTTCGGGATTTTGCGCCGAAACCACCTTGACGATCGATTCGAAGCGATGCTGCTTGTCGCCGGGATTGATGCGTTCCGGCGAATAGCCCACGTTGAAATCCGAGCCCGCCTTGAGACCCGACAATTGCTCGAGAATCGGCAGGCATTCTTCTTCGACCGCACCGGGATAGACGGTCGATTCGTAGACGGCGATATCCCCGCGCTTGAGCACGGTGCCCACGGTGCGCGAGGCCCCGAACACCGCACTGAGATCGGGCCTGCGGGCGCTGTCAATCGGCGTGGGAACCGTCACGATGAAGAAATCACACGCCTGGATCGCGGCGGCATCGCTGGTAAAACTCAGCGAAGGCAGTGTCAGATCGGACGCCTCGACCTCGCGGGTGCGATCGTGGCCTGCATTTAACTGAGCAACGCGGGCCTCGTCGATATCGAAGCCAACGACCGAAAAGCGCGCCCGCGCGAAGGCCGCCGCCACCGGCAGACCCACATAACCCAAGCCAATGACCGCGATATTCCGGCGGTGGTACATCAATTGACATTCCAGGGGCTCGGGGCCCTATTGACGCTATTTCGCCCACTCTTTAGCCACCCCCTGATGGAGACCGCAAGGGGTGAGCGCCCAGGTATCCCTGAGGTACCCATGGGGTTATTGCCATAACGGCCCCAAAGCCATACCAAGGCTTTCAAAATCGCGTCTCGCGCGCGCTTTGGACCATCTTTAAGCATCAGCGAATACGGCCCGGAATGCGTCGGCTTCTCATTTTGTCAGTCCGGATTTTGGTGTCGCTGGCGCTGCTTTATCTGGCGCTCCGCGGCATCAATTTCACGGCGATCCAGTCCCGCCTGAGCCAGATCCACATCGGCTGGATTGGGCTGGCCATCCTTGTTACGCTAGTTCAGATTTTCATCGGCGCGCTGCGCTGGCGCGAAATTTCCGCGCTGTGCGGAGCGCCACTGACCGATTGGCAGGCTTTCCGCTACAACATGATCGGTTCGTTCTTCAATCAGACCCTGCCGTCCTCGATCGGCGGCGACGCCGTGCGGCTCTGGCTCGTCAACCGCACCGGTGCGGGCTGGCGGGCCGCGACCTATTCGATCCTGACCGACCGCGCCATCGGCCTGATCGCGCTGGCGCTCATCATCGTTGCCAGCCTGCCCTGGAGCTACGGCATGATCGCCGACAGCAAGGGTCGCCTCGCGCTGGTCTTCGTCGACTTCGCGGCGCTCGCGGGCGGCTTGGGCTTTTTGCTGCTCGGCCATCTGCCCTGGACATGGCTGAAGAGCTGGTGGCCGACGCGGCATATTCATGCCTGCTCGGTGATCGCCAACAAGGTGATCTTCAACCGGCGCAGCGGCCCCAAGATTGCAATTTTGTCGCTGACCATCCACGTGCTGGCTGTCGTGATCGCCTGGTGCGCGGTCCGCTCCATTGCTGCCCCTGCGGATTTCGAACAGGTCTTCATGTTGATCCCGCCCATCATGCTGATCACCATGATGCCGATCTCGATTGCCGGCTGGGGCGTGCGCGAGGCGACCATGATGGTCGCCTTCGGCTATGCGGGGCTGGCGCAGACCGATGGAACGGTTGTTTCTATATTGTTCGGTGCAGTGTCGTTCATCGTCGGAGCGGCAGGTGGGTTAGTGTGGATTTTGAGCGAGGAGAAATCGTTGGAAATCCCGGATGGCATCCCGGAAGAGGGTTGATCAAGATACCTAAATCCATTTTTCGAAAACCAAATTGATGAGCTCGCTCTCCGTCATGAAGGCCCTCCGAGGTTGCGGAATGGTGGTTTTACCGGTCGTCGTGATCGGCCTTATCTGCGCGCTTCAACAATCGTCGCCGGTCCTGCGATATATTCACCCCCTCTCGAGGTACGTATTCCTCGCAGGGATGGTGGTTTTTTACATCGACGTGGCTCGGAATGGTGGCTGGATCGAGAGCGGAATAACGTCATTCCGCCTCCCTTCAATTGGCAGCCGCTGCCTGTCGGCAACGGCGATCACGGCAACATTTGCGCTCTGCTTCCTGACCCTCCTCATTAGCTGGTCAAATGGGGGAACCCAGGATTACAGCGCCATCGGCGGTCTGTTACCCCATAGCGACGCCAGGGCCTATTTCGACGGCGCTGAGCGACTGTTGCACGATGCTACGCTGACCGCATTCAACGAGAGGCGCCCGTTGAACGCGGCGTTCTTCGCTGCTCGACTGTGGATGACCCAGGACAATTTCTATGGCGCTTTAATCCTTCAGGCTGTCGTCGCGGCGACTGCCCTCTGCGTGGCTACCCTAGCCTTGACCAAGCTGTATGGTCCCACCGTTGCGCTGGTTTTCTTCGCTATCAATTTTGCCTTTCTCGACAGTTGCCTTCATCGCACCTTGAGCGAACCCTTGGGCATCAGCCTCGGGCTGATCGCGTTCGCTCTCTATTTTTCGAGCATCGCCCAGGCCAACCTGACGCGCTATGCGTTTGCCACGTTCGTGCTCACGCTTGCACTCCTTACCAGAGCCGGCGCGATGTTTGGGTTGGCGGCATCGGTGCTCTTTGCGGGCTTCTTTTTTGCCGAAACGTGGAAGAGAAGAACGTATGCACTGGCGGCGACTATTGTCACCATCGCCGTCGCCTGGCTTGTCGGCTTTCTGCTTGTTCAAATGTACGGCACGGGAGATGGGCTATTATCAAATTTTTCCTATACCATCTATGGTCTGTCACAAGGCGGCAAAGGCTGGACCCAAGCCTTGACTGACTTTCCTCGTTTGACCGGGGATGATGCATATGTCGCGCGCTTCCTCTACCAAAAAACCTTCGAATCGGCGCTCAATAATCCATTACTTCTCGTTGCCGGGCTTGCGAGAGCCCTCGCGCGGAGCCTGCTCCATTTTCCAGCTGACCTTTTACGTCTGATCGCGTATGCGAGCGACGGCATCAACCCGAGCGGCACTGTTCAAAGCGGGCTGGCGGCATTGCTATTGGCGCCTGCTCTGATTTACGGCACCCTTCGGTGGGTGCTGCGAAGGCCGATGGTACGCGATCCCTTGCAGCTGTTTCTTGTTTTTCAACTCATCGGCTTCATGGTATCCTTGCCTTTCTTCTACGATGACGGTGGTATTCGCCTCACGGCCGCGACCTTTCCATTTGCCGCGGCGACCATTGCCGTCGTTCTGGCTGCCTGCCTGGATAAACCCCTGAAATCACCGAGAGCCGCCGATTTTCGCATCGAAACATACCTCGCCGCCGCTCTCGGGCTATTCGTCGTCGTAACGTCACTGATGACGCCCAAGGCCGCCCGGATGCTCGAACAACCAGCAACGGTTCCGACAGCCCCATGTGGGGAACATGAGGTCAGCCTTCGCATCGAACTGGGAGATGGCACGGCCCATATCAATATCCTGGATGGCAACGTCGAAAGCAGGCTGCCAAACATCCGGCGCAAGGATTTCGCGGTTGGGCCCAATGAAATGGGCGACTTTTGGAACACGCTGGCACTGCCGGCAACGGTGTGGCTCGGCTTCGATGACAATAGCCACTTATCGCAGTTGCTCGTCGGTCCGCCCGGATTTGCCAGCGGACCGAGAAGAATGGTCTCGATCTGCGCGGGTCCCCTGAGCAATGGAGTGGCGTTCAGAGTTAGATGATGCGCAGATCCAGCAAGCGCCGTGCGCGCCTATCGACCGCCGCCGCTGAAATCGCTATACGCACAATCTGACAGACGCTAACCTCCATTCAAATGGATTGATCTTTTGCACTTTGTTCAGTTCAGCTTGGCACCTGCCAAGGCCGGCGACCTCGTTGGCGCGCGGATCTGTTTGACGCAGCCATTGGATCCAATCTGATGTGCGGCATCGCCGGCTTCGTCGTTACGCAGGATCACCCCAGCTTGTCGAACCGCCTTGCCGCCATCGCGGAAGCGATGGATCACAGCCTGGCGCATCGCGGCCCCGATGGCCACGATTTCTGGATCGATAACGACGCCGGCGTGGCGCTGGTGCATCGGCGGCTGGCGATCGTGGACCTTTCACCCGCCGGCCACCAGCCGATGCATTCGGCCGATGGGCGTTTTGTCATCAGCTATAATGGCGAAGTCTACAGCCACCTGGAGATCCGCTCCGAGCTCGAGCGCTCTGGCCACAGCTTCCGCGGCCATTCCGACACCGAGGTCATTCTGGAATCGATTGCCAGCCACGGTGTCAAAGCGACCGTCGCGCGCCTGATCGGCATGTTCGCGATCGCCATCTGGGATCGCAAAACCCGCACCCTGACGCTGGTCCGCGACCGCCTCGGCATCAAGCCGCTGTACTGGGCGAAGCTGGACGGTTTGTTCATGTTTGGCTCCGAGCTGAAGGCGCTGCGCCAGCATCCCGGCTGGACGCCGCGGATCAAGCCGGAGGCCGCCGCCTCCTTCATGCGGCATAACTATATTCCGGCGCCTCATACGATCTATCAGGATGTCTACAAGCTCGAGCCCGGGACCATCCTGACATTCGCACCGGGGTCCGAACCTCGCCTGGAAAAATTCTGGGACGCGCGCAACGTCGCGCGCGAGGGATTGCAGGACCCGTTGCATCTCGATGATCGCGCCTTGACCGATCGCCTGGAGGCCCTGCTGATCGATGCGGTCGGCAAACGCATGATGGCGGACGTCCCGCTGGGCGCCTTTCTATCGGGCGGCGTCGATTCCTCTGTCGTGGTCGCGCTCATGAAGGCCGCGAATGCAGGGCCGGTGAAGACGTTCACGATCGGGTTCGAACAGGCAGAATTCAACGAAGCACCTCATGCCGCCGCCATCGCTCGCCATCTCGGCACCGAACACACCGAACTGATGGTGACCTCGCGCGAGGCGCTCGACGTGGTGCCGCGGCTGGCTGACATGTTCGACGAGCCCTTCGCGGATTCCTCGCAGATCCCGACTTATCTGGTGTCGGCGATGACGCGAAAGCACGTGACGGTGGCGCTCTCCGGCGACGGCGGCGACGAGCTGTTTGCCGGCTATAACCGCTATCAGCTCGCCTCGCGCTTCTGGCGGATGCTGTCGCTGATGCCGGTGCCGATGCGAAAGGTGGCCGCCGGCGCCGTGACCTCCGTCAGCGCCGATCGCTGGGACAGCCTCGCCCGCGCGCTCCCCTTTGGGCTGGCACCCCCCATGGCAGGCGACAAGCTGCACAAGGCGGCGTCGGTACTCAATATGCCCGATGCGGACGCGCTGTACCGCCGCCTGGTCAGTCATTGGGATCCCCGTGCCGTGATGCCTGAAGTCGCAGAGGCCCGCGGCCTGCTCTGGGATCGCTCGGTGCGGAAGGATTTCCCCGATCTGCTCGACCGCATGCAATTCCTCGACCTCGTGACCTACCTGCCCGACGACATCTTGACCAAGGTCGATCGCGCCAGCATGGCGATCGCGCTGGAAGCCCGCGTACCCCTGCTCGACCACCGGGTGGTAGAGCTGGCCTGGCGCCTGCCGCATTCGGCCAAGATCCGCGGCGGCGTCACCAAGTGGCTGCTACGCCAGGTGCTCTATCGCCACGTCCCGCGCCAGCTGATCGAGCGGCCCAAGATGGGCTTCGGCGTGCCGCTCGCAGAATGGCTGCGCGGCCCGCTGCGGGAATGGGCGGAAAACCTGATGTCCGAGAAACGGCTGGGCGAGAGCGGTTTCTTCGACGTGGCATTGGTGCGCCGGCACTGGCGGGAGCATCTCTCGAAGCAACGCAACTGGCAATATCTGCTGTGGGACGTACTGATGTTCGAGGCGTGGCGGGAGCGGTGGGGATAGCCAACACAGAAATTAACCGCATCCGCTTTTGCAGCACCGCGCGCTTCGATATCCGATTCAATTGTCAAACAGCCAAGGCCTCTTTTGAACAGCCAAGGCTTCACGCCTTGCAACCTTCAAACATGCGTTTACGCCTCGCGGCGCGGTGCGCCCGAGGAGTTGTCAGAACGTCTCGCCCTCGAAATAAAGAGGGCGCGGGGAATGCCGCGATGCCCAGAGGCACTCGCGGCTCGTGTGCAAAGAAAACGGCCGTACGCACACGAGGTAGTGCGAGGCACCGGATCATCCGGCATTCCCCACGCAATGGTTT
>Ga0182012_10000386_pt1 | contig 49891 bp, 54 predicted proteins | sample 612S2SmetaG_FD_120486 | JGI IMG/M metagenome (GOLD analysis project Ga0182012, IMG submission 120486) | Permafrost microbial communities from Stordalen Mire, Sweden - 612S2S metaG | ecosystem: Environmental > Terrestrial > Soil > Wetlands > Permafrost | place: Sweden: Stordalen | collected... | reverse complement strand
GCACCGCCTTCCAGTCGCGGCTTTTGGCGCCCCCCTCGGAGTAGCCGGGCCGGACCAGCAGGTGGGTGGGCGAGCCCGCCACCACGACACACCGGCGGGACTTTCCCTCGGTCCCGTCCGGGTCGGGTACGTCGGGATCGAACGGCACCCAGGCGAAGACCACCTCACCGACCAGCGGGTCGGTCCGGTCGAACTCCTCTTCCTGCAGTGGGGTGAGCGTGGCGCGGCGGGTCACCCGGGGCGCCGACGGGGCCGACGGGGGGAGCTGCGCCCCGGAACCGGCACCGGAGCCGGAGCCGGAGCCGGAGCCGGAGCCGGAGGAGGCCGCCTGGCGCTCCTTTTTCCGCTCGCGCCGCAATTGCTCCCCGGCCCGGCGGGCGGCGTCGGCCTTCTTCCGCCGCTCCTCGGCGTCCTTCGCCTTCTTCTCGCGCCGGGCCTGGCGTTGCTCGGGTGTGGGCCCCGCCGACCGGGCCGCTTCGACCGGGTGCGACACGTCCCCGCCGGCGGACGCGGCCGCCGACCAGCCCGACAGGGCGAACCGGCCTTCACCGGCCAGGATCCGGAAACACAGGTCCGAGGCGGGCATGTCGGCGTCGGCCACCGATGCCAGCATGACCGCCACGGTGGACTCCGGAAACGACCCGCTGACCTCGTCGAGGGCCGCCAGCAACTGGTCCTCGGACGGATCGTCCGAGTGGTCACCGAGCACCTCGATGGTCCGGGCCAGGCAGTCGTCGGCCACGGCGGCGGCCAGGTAGGGCAGGGCCACCCGGTACTGCGGCCGGTCCATCACGCTCCGGGGGTCACGGTGCCTGCGGAGGGCCTTCAGGGCGTTGGCCACCACGGCGGGTGCGGTGAAGCCGGGGTCGGCGGTGAGGGCCAGCGCCCCCGTCAACTCCTCGCCACCCACGCGGTCCATGGCGGCCCGCACCATGGCCGATCGGGCACTGTCGGTGATGCCGGACTCCATCGGACTTCCTCTCTCTGGCCACCTGCGACCGGGTCATCATCGCAGAGAGCAGGCCGGCACCCCCGGCGGCCGGGGCGCCATACTGAGCCGGTGGACCCCGACCCGCGGACCCAGCTCCAGCCGGCGGTCCGTCGGACCGGCCCCGGGCCCTTCGTCACCCTCGTGGAGTACGAACGGCCCGACGGCCTCCTCGCCCGCTGGGACTCGCGGCACCGCAAGCACGCCGGATCCGGCCCGCCCGGGGGCACCTGGTGGGCCCCGGGGGCCCGGGGCTGGTGGATCGGCGCCCTGTTCGCCGGGGGTTCCACCCTGTTCGCCCTGGGCGCCTTCCCGGGGTACGCCGGGGCGGTGGGGACCCGGTCCGACTCCGTCACCTACTTCATCGGGTCGCTGTTCTTCACCCTGGCCGCATTCCTCCAGTACCGCGAGTCGGTGGATTCGGGCCCCGGGGGACGACCCCACGGCTGGCGGAAGGTGGTGGTCTACCGGCCCCGCCAGATCGACTGGTGGGCCTCGTCCGTCCAGCTGGCCGGCACGGTGTTCTTCAACGTGAGTACCGCCGTGGCGGTCAACGACGACCTCAGCGCCCAGGTGGCCCGCCACCACGTCTGGCGGCCCGACGCCGTGGGATCGGTGTGCTTTCTGGTGGCCAGCGCCATGGCCTGGTTCGAGGTGAGCCACGGGTGGACCTCCTGGGCACCCCGCAGCCTGGCGTGGTGGATCACCCTGCTCAACCTGGTGGGCTCGTTGGCCTTCGGGGGCTCGGCCATCGCCTCTTTCGTGGTCCCCGCCACCGGCCAGATCCGCAACGCCGAGCTCTCCAACCTGGGCACCTTCATCGGTGCCCTCTGCTTCCTGGCCGGGGCCGTGCTCCTCCTGCCCGAACGGACCGAGCCCCCTCCGTCCCCGGCCCGGAGACCCGGCGCCGCGACCGGGGTCCGGCCCTGAGTCCGTTCAGCCGCGGAGGGGAGCGGGGCCGCCGAAGTGGTCGTGGAGGGCGGTGCGGGCGGCGTACACGCCGCACATCCCGTGGACCCCTCCCCCCGGTGCGGTGGAGGCTGAGCACAGGTAGACGTCCTCCAGGGGGGTCCGGTACGGGTTCCACTGCAGGGTCGGCCGGAACACCGTCTGGATCAGGCTCGACGCCCCACCGCCGATATCGCCGCCCACGTAGTTCGGATTGTGCTTCTCCTCGTCGGCGGCGGTGAGGGTGGCCCGGGCCAGCACCAGGTCCGAGAAGCCGGGGGCGAACCTCTCGATCTGGGCCTCGATGGCCGCGGTCATGTCCACCGTGGAGCCCGACGGCACGTGGCAGTACCCCCACAGGGCCTGGCGTCCGTCCGGCGCCCGGGTGGGATCGACCACACCGGCCTGGACGATGATGCAGTAGGGACGGTCGGGGTGCCGACCGGCCCCGACGGCGGACTCGCTGGCCTCCAGCTCGGCGAAGGTCCCTCCCAGGTGGACGGTCCCGGCCCGCCGGCACTCCCCGGCGCTCCAGGGGACGGGACCCGACAGGGCCCAGTCCACCTTGCAGACCCCGGGCCCGTAGCGGAAACGCCGCAGCGACCGGCGGTACCGGTCCGGGAGGGCCGGGCCGGCCAGGTCGACCAGCCCCTTCGGGGAGGTGTCCAGCAGAACCACCGTCGACGGGGACAGCTCGGCCAGCGATCCGATCCACCGCCCCGTGGTCACCGTCCCCCCCAGCTTCCGGAGCTCGGCGGTGAGGGCGGCGGTGATGGCGGAACTCCCCCCCTCGAAGACCGGCCAGCCCACCGAGTGGGCGGTCATGGCCAAAAGGGTCCCGAAGGCGCTGGTGAGCGGGGCGGTCAGGGACATCGAGTGGGCACCCACCCCGGCCAGCAGGGCTCTGGCCTCTTCGGACCGGAACCGCCGGACCAGCCAGCTGAGGGGCAGGAGGCCGGGCAGCCCGAAGCGGGCCAGGGCCACCGGGTGGCGCGGTACGGAGCGGAGCGGCCCGAGCACCTCGTCGGCGATGGACTGCCCGTCCCTGACCAGTGGCTCCATCAGGCGACGGTAGGAGGCACCGTCGTCACCGAGGGCGGCCACCGTCTCGTCCAGGGACCGGTAGGCGGCCACGGCCCGGCCCCCGTCCAGTGGCTGGGCGAACGGGACCGGGGGCTGGCGGAGGGAGTCCCGCAGCCCGTCGAAGGCGGGCTGGCGGAAGAACGGGGACACCAGGGCCATCGGATGGACCGCCGAGCACACGTCATGGTGGAAGCCCGGCAGGGTCAGCTCCTCGGTCCGGCACCCTCCGCCGACGTCGTCGGCGCCCTCGACGACCTCCACCGACAGGCCCGCCTGGGCCAGCGTCACGGCGGCCGCCAGCCCGTTGGGACCCGATCCCACCACCACGGCATCGACGGTGCTCATGCCGGGGACGGGCCGTCGGGCTGGGCGTTCACCAGCCAGTTCTACCGTCGGGGCCGTTGCGGCCGCCACTCCGGGTGGCAGTGCGCGGAGCGGGAGGGCCGGGTGGAAGAGAGTGCGACCCGGCGGTGTTGTAAGGCTCGGACGGTTCGGTGCCGATAGTGAGAGTGACACAAGAGAACGGAGTGGGAGAGATGGGACGGACGCAGACAGACGTGACGGGCGGCGACCGGTCGGACGAGCAGGGCGGGGCCGACAGGCCGGTGGCCGGTGTCGGTGGCGCCACCCCCGGCGATGTCCTGCGGAGCCTTCCCGGCGAGGCCCGTCGTCGGGGCACCCGGTTCGTCTCGGCCCAGGCCATGCAGGCCAAGCTGTTCTCGGTCTATGACGCCGCCGCCGCCGCCGAGGACGCTCTGGCCCTGGTGCAGGAGCAGCTGACCCTGACGCTCAACCGCAACTACTACGAGGCCGACGAGATCGAGAGCATGGCGGCCCAGCTGGATGCACTGCTGGCCCTGGAGTCCCTCGAGCTGCCGGACGGATCCGACCTCCTCGGGGACCTGGTGTCGGAGGACTGAGCAGGGGTCCGGGCCCGGGGTCCGGACCGGTGGACCCGGCCCCGGGTGCCGGTCCACAATGGTTGCATGCGAATCGAGAGTTCGGTCATCTCGCTGTCGTGGATTCCGTCCGAGGCGGTCCGGGGGGCGACCCGGGTGGCGTTCGACGCCGGGTTCACCCACTACGACGAACCGCCCCCCGATGTCATCGAGGACCTGGAGGCGCTGCGGGCGGCGGACCGGTTCCGCTTCGCCAACCTGTTGTCGGCGTGGATGGAGGTGGACCCCGACGGGACGGTCACCGGCCACGGGTACTCCGGGGGCGGGCTGATGGGTTCGACGACCGCCAAGGTGGCCCGGTTCTCGCGGGAGTTCGAGGCGGTGGCCCTCCCTGACATCAGGGCCACCGTCGAGGTCGGTCCGGGATGGGCCCGGTTCGTCCAGACGGCGGGCGGCCGCACCGGTCTTCCCGCTCCCCGCCGGGTGCGGCGACGCCCCTTCATCCAGTGGCAGGCCCCCCTGGTGTGGTCCACGCTGAGCCTGACCCTGCACGCCGACCGGGCGCCGGAGTTCGAAGTCCTCGGGGCCAGCCGCTTCCCGCGGCACTGGATCTACGACGGTGAGGGCCGACTGGCCGCCAAGTCGGGGTTGGCCGACTTCCGCGACTGGTACCGGAAGTCGTTCGGGAAGTACACCCCCTGGGGTGATCAGGACTCGCCCGCCCTGATCACCGAGGTGGAGACGGCACTCGAGCGCATGCTCTCGGTCCACATGATGGACAAGGGGAACAAGCCGCGGTTCAAGACCCTGAAGGCCGGCGACGTCCTGGTGACAGAAGGGGAGGCCGGGACCGACGTCTTCTTGATCCTGGACGGCGTGGTGCGGGTGGAGAAGGGCGGCGAGCGCCTGGCCGAGTTCGGACCCGGGGCGGTGCTGGGTGAGCGGGCCGGCATCGAGAGCGGCACCCGCAACTCGACCCTGGTGGCGGTGACCGGATGCCGGGTGGCGGTGGTGTCCCATGAGGTCATGGACAAAGAGCAGCTGCGGGAGCTGGCCAGGGGCCACGGATCCACCGACGCCTGAGCGTCCTCCGGATCAGCCGGTCAGCTCCTTCACCGCGGCGATGAGATCGACCGGGCGCTGGTCCCCGACCGGCGTCGGGATGACCTGCAGGTGGGTGACACCGGCCCGGGCGAACTCGGCGATGCGTTCGGCCACATACGACCGGGGCCCGCACAGCGACGTGGCCTCGAGCAGCTCGTCGGGCACCAGGGCCTCGGCCTCGGCCTTCTTGCCGTCGAGATACAGGTCCTGGATCTTTTCGGCCGCCTCCTCGAAGCCGTACCGGCGGACCACGTCGTTGTAGAAGTTCCGGCCCTTGGCGCCCATCCCTCCGACATAGAGCGCCACCATGGGCCGGGCCAGGTCCCGCAGGGCCACCACGTCGTCCCCCTCGCCGATGGCCAGCATCCCCCCGACGGTGATCTGGAGCGGCCCGAGGGCCGGGTCCCGCCGGGCCGCCCCGGCGTCGAGGGAGGCCCCCCACACCGAACGGGCCCGGTCCGGCATGAACAGCATCGGGATCCAGCCGTCGGCCACCTCGGCCGTCATGGCCACGTTCTTCTCCCCGAGGGCGGCCACCCACACCGGGATGGTGGGCCGCACCGGGTGGGCGATGATCTTGAGCGCCTTGCCCAGCCCGGTCCCCTGGTCGGCCGGGAGCGGCATGGTGTAGTACCGGCCCTCGTGGACCAACGGGGCCCGGCGGTCCCAGACCTGCCGGCAGATCTCGATGATCTCGCGGGTCCGGGCGATGGGGGCGGTGAAGGGCACCCCGTGCCACCCTTCGATGACCTGGGGTCCCGACGACCCGAGGCCCAGGTGGAACCGGCCCTCGGACAGGGTGTCGATGCCGGCGGCGGTCATGGCGATGAGGGTGGGGGTGCGGGAGTAGATGGGCAGGATGGCGGATCCGATCTCGACCCGCTCGGTCCGGGCGGCCAGAAAGCCCATCATGCTGGGGCTGTCCAGCCCGTAGGCCTCGGCCACCCACACCAGGTCCAGCCCGGCCTTCTCCAACTCGGCCACCTCGTCGGCGGCCCGGCGGAACCCACCGGCGTAGCTGAGGATGGTGCTGATCTTCATCGGTTCTCCTCCCAGAGGCGGATGCTCATGGACTGGCTGGCCGTGCCCAGAAGCTCCCCGTCCTGCGACCACAGGTGGGCCACCCCGTGGCCGTACCCGCCCACCAGGGCCTGGATCCGGATATCGCACAGGATCCACTCGGTGGGGACGACGCGGACCATCCGCAGGGTGTTGTCCAGGCTGCGGGACATCACCCGACGGCCGAGGGGCTGGGAGACACCGCCCGAGACATAGTCCCCGATGATGGCCAGGGTGGCCGCCGAAGGCTCCAGGTGGCCGGGCACCCGGGCCCACAGGGCACTGGTGGGTTCGCCGGCCACGCCGGCGTCGATCTCCTCAAAGGTACGGCCCCGGGCCAGCCGGACATCGACCCGGTCGAAGATGGAGGTCGTCTCGAAGGCGGGCAGCCGGCGGGACGGGCACTGGTCGGGAGGAGGGACCTCGGGTGGTTCCACCCAGACCCCACCGACCTCGAGTGGGCCCGGTGATCCGACGGCGGCGTTGACGGTGAGTATCTCGGTCTCACCCACCCGGCCCACCACCCGGCCCTGGGTCACCCGGCGGCCCTCGGCGGCCAGGGTCACACTGAGGTCCAGAACCGAGTGGGTCGGTGCGTAGGACAGGTACTGCGCCGTCGCCCACACCGTGGGCCGTCCGGCCGCCCTCTCCAGGGCCACCAGGGCTGCGCCCAGCCCACACCCGCCGAACAGGAAATTGCCCGGGGTGGTGAGCTCGGGGACGACGCGGAGCCGCCAGTGCCGGTCGTCCCCGACCGCCTCCATCCCGAGGAACGCCTCGGCGTCGGTCACCGGTGCGGCGCCCGGTGCGGAGCGGTGGACATCGGATCCCCCGCCCGGCCCCGACCGGTCGACTCCGCTCCCGTCAATTCCGTACCGGTCAATTCCGTGCCACCCGGGACCACGGCATCTCCTTGTCCACCCGGACGTCACCGGGGAGCCCGAGGATCCGTTCCCCCAGGATGTTCCGCTGGATCTCCGAGGTCCCCCCCTCGATGGAGTTGGCCCGTGACCGGATGAACATGGTGCGGGCCGAGCCGGCCGGACCCACCAGTCCCAATGTCTCGGCCCGGCGCATGGTGTAGTCGTAACCGACCATGGCCTCTGCTCCCAGCAGGTCCAGGCACAGCTCGTAGACCCTCTTGTTGACCTCGGCGAACATCAGCTTGGCGATGGAGCCCTCGGGCCCCGGGTTGCCGGCTTTGCGGTTGTCGGAGGCCCGCAGGTTGGTCAATCTCAGCACCTCGGCCTCGATCCACAGCCGGGTGAGCCGGTCCCGGGCCACCGGGTCCCGTCGGGTCCCGCCGCTCTGCCATATCCGCAGCGCCTCCCCGATCGACCCCGACCCGCGGAGCGGCGGCCCGGTCCCCCCGCCGATGGTGGTGCGCTCATTGGACAGGGTGGTCATCGCCACCCTCCACCCTTCGCCGACCTCGCCGACCCGGTCGTCGTCGGGGACCCGGACCTCGGTGAGGTAGACCTCGTTGAACTCGGCCTCGCCGGTCATCTGGCGCAGGGGGCGGACCTCCACCCCCGGGGCGTGCATGTCCAGTGCGAAGTAGGTGAGGCCCTTGTGCTTGGGGGCCTCGGGATCGGTCCGGGCCACCAGCATGCCCCGGTCGGCGATGTGGGCCAGGGTGTTCCACACCTTCTGTCCGGTGATCACCCACTCGTCACCGTCGCGGACGGCCCGGGTGGCCAGACCGGCCAGGTCCGAGCCGGCCCCGGGCTCGCTGAACAGCTGGCACCACGCCTCCTCGCCGGTGAACATCGGGCGCAGCAGCCGGTGGCGCATGGCCTCCGTGCCGTGGGAGACCACGGTGGGGCCGGCCATGGTCAACCCGAAGAACTCCCGGGCCCCCGGAGCCTTGGCCCCGGCCTCACCCAGACGCCGGTCCACCTCCCGTTGGAGACCCGGGGGCAGACCGAGGCCGCCGTACCCCTCGGGGAAGGACACCCAGGCCAGTCCGAGGTCGAACTGGCGGGAACGGAATTCCACCGCGGTGGCGGTGCGGGGATCGACCTCGGCGAGCAGCTGGCTGGTCCGGTCGCGGACCAGGGACGCATCGTCGACCATGGGCAAGAACATACTCGCGGCACCCCCGCCGGCCGTCGGGCCGCCGGGCCCCGGTCACGGCTGGAGGCGGACCAGGGACCAGCCGCCGGGCCCGGGCCGGTACACCAGCCGGTCGTGCAGACGGTCGTCGCGGTTCTGCCAGAACTCGTAGAGGTCGGGGCGGACCCGGATACCTCCCCACCACGGTGGCCGGGGCACCGGCCGGCCGGCGTAGGCCTCCTCCAACTGGCGGGTCCGGGCGTCCAACGCCTGGCGGCTCTCCACGGGTTCGCTCTGGTGGGAGGCGTAGGCACCGATCTGCGCCCCACGGGGGCGGGTGGCGAAATAGGCCTCGGACTCCTCGTCCCCGGTGGGCTCGGCCGTCCCCTCGATCCGCACCTGGCGGCCCCGGGGGTCCCAGTGGAACAGCAGGGCGGCCCGGGGGTTGGCGGCCAGGGCTCGGCCCTTGCGGCTGGTGTAGTTGGTGTGGAAGATGAAGCCGTCGTCCCCCCACGCCTTGAGCAGCACCATCCGCACGGAGGGACGGCCGTCGGGGTCCACGGAGGCCACGGCCATGGCCTCGGGGTGGGCCACCACCTCGCCGGCGTCGGCGAACCACCGGCCGAACTGGACCACAGGGTCCGGGTCGACCTGGCTCTCGAGCAGCGGTTCGGAGATGTCGGCCATCTAGATCGACCCTACCGGACATCCCTCCCGACGCCGCCTCGGCGGGACGGGGCCGTCGGCACCGTCCGCTCCCCCTGTGGCCGGTAGATTGCCGGTCCGTGAGCGCCGTCATCGATGTCGCCGTGGAACGGGCGGCCACACCGGGCTGCGCCACCGTGGCCCATCTCAACAACGCCGGAGCCGCCCTCCCGACCAACGCCACGGTGGAGACCATGGTGGCCCACCTCCACCTCGAGTCCGAACGGGGCGGATACGAGGCGGCGGGGATGGCGGCCGGACGGCTGTCCGGTCTCCGGGCGTCGGCGGCCCGGCTCCTCGGGGCCCGGGACGGCGAGGTGGTGGTGACCGGCTCGGACACCCAGGCGTGGGCCAAGGCGCTCTGGGGGTTCGCCCTGGGCGGCGGGATCGGCCGGGGCCAGGTGCTCCTGGCCGACCGCACCGCCTACGACAGCCACTACCTGGGTCTGCTCCAGGTGGGTGCGCTGACCGGGGCCACCGTCGAGGTGGTCCCGAGCGCCGCCGACGGCACCATCGACCTCGGGGCCCTGGCCGACAGGGTGGGGTCGGGACAGGTGGCGCTGGCCTCGGTGACCCACGTGGGCACCCACCGGGGCCTGGTCAACCCGGTGGAAGAGGCCGGCGCCCTCTGCCTCTCCGCCGGTGTCCCCCTCTTCCTCGACGCCTGCCAGAGCATCGGGCAGCTCCCGGTGGACGTGGAGCGCATCGGGTGCGTGGTGGCCACCGGCACCGGCCGCAAGTGGCTGCGGGGTCCCCGGGGCACCGGGCTGCTCTACGTCCGGACCGGGTTCGCCGAAAAGCTCGAGCCGCCGGGTATCGGATCCGGCGCCGCCCTGTGGGAGGACGCCGGGCACTACCGCCTCCAGGCCGGAACGGCCCGCCTGACCGAGTTCGAGGTCCCGGTCGCCGCCCATCTGGGTCTGGCGGTGGCCATCGACCACACCCTGGCCCTCGGCATCGGTGCCATCGCCACCCGGGTGGCGGATCTGGCCGGACAGTTGCGGGCCGGACTCGGCGCCATCGCCGGCGTGGAGACCCACGACGGGGGTCGGCAACGCTGCGGCATCGTGACGTTCACCTGTGCCGGCGTGTCCCCGGCCGCGGTCGCCGCGGCGGCGTCGGCGGCCGGCATCAACCTGTCGGTCAGCGACGGATCGACGGCGCGGCTGGACATGGGCGACCCGCGCCCGACCTCGGTGGTCCGGGCCTCGCCGCACTACTACAACACCCCCGAGGAGCTGGAGCGCCTGGTGGAGACGGTCACCGGGCTGCGGGCGGGCACCTGATCCGACGGCGCAGCCTCAGTCGGGTGGAGTCGGGTCGGCGATGAGGGCATCCAACCGGGCGTCACGGTCGTAGGCCCTCCAGGCCCGGCGGACCCAACCCGGCCGGACGTCGGGGAGATGGGCCCCGGCCACATCCTCCCGCCACCGGTGCTCGAGATGCCCCGCCCGGGCGAAGGCCTCGACCGGATCCGGGGGATCGGCGATCCATCCGGCTTCGGTGCGGTCGCGGTCGCCCCGGTACCGCGGGAGCAACGTGGCGTAGGCGGACAGCGTGGTCCGGTGCAGCAGTTCGTGACGCCACCACAGGCTGCGGGGATCGAAGACGGAGGTCGGGGCCGGCCCGACATCCACCGGCACCCCGACGGCGACCGGCTTGAACAGGGAGGTGCACGGCGCCGAGGTGCCGGTGGCCCAGTGCCGTGGTCCGGCCCGGAGGTCCGAGACCCACGAGGCGGTGGTCTGGCTGGACACCACCACCCCGCCGGCGTGGACGCACGGTGCCCCCAGGCCGCCGTGGACCGCCGACCAGCGGGGGGTCGGGCCGCCGTGGCTGCGCAGGGCGTCCATCAGGTCGGCGGGGCCGGTGGCCCGGCAGGCCAGAGACTCGGTCTGGACCCGGCGGGCGGCGGCGGCCGACACCCAGGTCCGGACCCGCCGGGAGTGGGCGCGGGCGAAGGCGGGGATGGTGAGTCCGTTGGAGATGGTCCGCCCGGGGGCCACCACGGCCTCCGTGGCCCACCGCCGGCCGGCCGTCTCGAGGACGAAGGCCCCCGAGGGGTCGGCCACCAGGAAGCTGTTGTCGTAGGTGAAGCCGGGCCGCTCGTGACTGCAGGGTCCCCCCTGCCCGTGGCGCTCCAACAGTTCCACCATGACCGACACCGCCTCCTCCGCCGAGGTGGCCCTCTCCAGGGCCAGGCGGACCAGATCCATTCCCAACAGGGCCTTCACCCCCGTGACGGCGTCGGTGAAGACCGCTTCGTTCCCGATCACCACGCCGTGCTGGTTGGCCCCCATCTCCGCCCCCCACATCCACCACGGCCGGGACACGAGGACGGCGGAGGTGTGGGCCACCTGGGGCACCTCGATCCACGTACAGCGAACGGTGGCGCCGTCGGGATGATCGGCCGCGGCGATCCACTCCAACACCTGGGGTTCGTTGGGGTGGCGATCACTGTTTTTGGCGAACATCACCCCGTCGGCGGTGATGGTGACCAACGAATCGCACATGGACCCTCCCGTCGGCCACCGGCTGGCGCCGCCGACGCCGGTGCGTCGACCCCGCCATCGTGCCAGGCTGCAGGAGCCGCCGCCCGGCTCAGCGCCGTCGGCCCCGGGCCGCCCTCACCCCGGTGGGGTCCGGTCCGGGGAGGCCGACCACCCGGTCAGATCGGTGATCCCGAAGACCAGGAGACCGGTGAAGGGCTGCCCCCGGTACGGGGGGTACTTCTGCGCCAGCCGCGCCCCCAGGCGGCCCTGCTCGTCCGCTCCGGCCCCGGTGTGGACCAGGGACGCCCGCACCCACCACAGGCCCGACCAGTCGCCGGGGTCCCAGTGGTCGCACAGGAGCGAGGCCCGGGGGTCGGCCTCGAGGTTCCTCACCCGCTGCAGCACCGAGGGGCCCTTCGGCTTGACCGCGTCCAGGGGCACCGCCACCCGGTCGCCGTCCACCACGAAACAGACCGGAACGGTGTCGACACCCCGGTCGGGATGGAGCGTGGCCAGCACCCCCCGACCCGAGTTCCGCATCAGCCGCTCGCACCGCTCACGCGCCATGCCCGCCACCTCCCACCGCCTACCGCTTGGCCGGACAGGACACCAGGTGGTCGTCGACCACACCGACCGACTGGAGGAACGAGTAGACGATGGTGGAGCCGACGAAGGTGTAGCCCCGCCGCTTCAGGTCCCGGGACAGCCGGTCGGAGAGCTCGGTCCGGGCCGGGACCTCCGCGGTGGACCGGGGGCGGTTGACCAGGCGGGAACCGCCCACCCACTCCCACAGGTACCGGTCGAAGGAGCCGAACTCCTCGCGGGTGGCGAGGAAGGCCCGGGCGTTGCGCACGGCGCCGTTGACCTTCAGCCGGTTGCGGACGATGCCGGGGTCATCGAGGAGGCGGGCCACCCGGTCGTCGCTGTAGCCGGCCACCCGCTCCGGGTCGAACCGGTCGAAGGCCCGTCGGTAGTTCTCCCGCTTGTTGAGGATGGTCGACCACGACAGTCCGGCCTGGGCCCCTTCGAGGATCAACATCTCGAAGTGGTGGGTGTCGTCGTGGGACGGGACCCCCCACTCCTCGTCGTGATAGCGGCCCATGGCCTCGGAGCCCTCGGCCCAGTCGCAACGGCCCACGGACGTCACCGTCTCAGGTCGGGTGCAGGACGGCGGCCACCGACCGGGCTTCGGCGAGGGCCGTCTCCAGCCGCTGGCGGACGGCGGGATCCGGCTGCCCGTCGGTGAACTCGGCACCGGTGGTGTAGACGACCGTGGGCACCGTCCACCCCCCCAGGCTGGCCACCACGGACCGCCCACCGGTGTCGAGGGACAAGAAGTGGGCCGGCGATGCGGCCGTGGCGGCCAGGACCACCGCCGTCCGGGCCAGTGCGTCGGCGGGGAACCGGTCCAAAAAGGCCTTGAGGGCCCCGGTGTAGGTGGCGCGGTAGACCGGGGTGGCCAGCACCAGCACCCCGGCCCCCCCGGCCGCGGCGACCGCCGCGTCCACCGCCGGGTCCGTCCGGCGACCGAGCAGGGCATCGGCCGGCAGGTCGCTCAGGTCGATCAGCCGGCCACCACCTCCGAGGTGGATGGCCAGCGAGGCCAGGGCCCGGGTCTTCGACGTGGCCGAGTCCCCGGCACTCACCACCACCAGGTCGGCGGTCATCACGGACCCACCGACGCGCCGGACCCACCCCGGCCGGCGGGGGCGACGTCACGCCTGTCGCCGTGGGTGGGGGGGAACGGGTGGACATGGACCGTCATCGCTGATGCCCTCTCCTCGTGGGTGGACCCGGGCCGCCGGTGCCGGGTCTGACAGTGTCCGCACCACGACGCTACCGGACCGGTGCGAAGATCGGGACATGGACTCGGAACTGGTCTGGCTCGACACCACCGACCGCACCGTCACCGACCTCACCGGCGCCCTCACCGAATTCTGCCGGACCCGGGGCGACGGGCTGGTCAACGTGTTCGCCCCCCACGCCACGGCCGGGCTGGCCCTGATGGAGGTGGGGTCGGGCTCGGAAGGGGACCTGGCCGACTCCCTCCACCGGCTCCTACCCCGTGACGACCGCTACCGCCACCGGCACGGAGCCACCGGCCACGGCGCCGACCACGTCCTGCCCGCCCTGGTCAGCCCCTCGGTCACCATCCCGGTGCTCGGGGGCCGGCCGCTGCTCGGCACCTGGCAGAGCGTGGTCCTCATCGACACTAACCGGGACAATCCGCGCCGGCAGGTCCGGTTCACCTTCGTGGACGGGTAGAACACCATCGATGCCGCGCATCCACATCAATCCGAAGGTCAGCGTCAGCGTGGTGTTCGTGGCCGCCATGTTCATGAACATCATGGACATCACCATCGTCAATGTGGCCCTCCCCTCCATCGGCCACCAGTTCGGGGTGGCGGAGACGGCGCTGGACGCCGTGGCCGTGGGCTATCTGGTCAGTCTGGCCGTGTTCATCCCGGCGGCAGGCTGGTTGGGTGACCGCTTCGGCTCCAAGCGTGTGCTGCTCTTCGCCATCGCCGTGTTCACCGGGGCATCGGTGCTGTGCGGCCTGGCCGACAGCCTCACCGAGCTGGTGGCGTTCCGGGTCATCCAGGGGGTGGGGGGCGGCATGCTGACCCCGGTGGGTATGGCCATGCTGTTCCGCACCTTCCCCCCCGAGGAGCGGGTGCGCGCCTCGAGCATCCTCACCGTGCCCACCGCGGTGGCACCGGCTCTGGGTCCGGTGCTGGGCGGGCTGTTGGTGACCGACCTCTCGTGGCGGTGGGTGTTCTTCGTCAATCTCCCCATCGGGCTGGCGGCTTTCGCCTTCGGGCTGATCTTCCTCGATGAGCACCGCCAGCCCCTCCCCGGCCGTTTCGACCTCCCGGGGTTCCTCCTGTCGGGCATCGGCTTCGCCGCGGTGATGTACGGGGTCAGCGAAGGTCCCGACAAGGGCTGGCACAGTGCCCAGATCCTGGGCAATCTGATCCTCGGGGCCATCCTGTTGGCCTGGTTGGTCCGGGTGGAGATGCGCACCCCGCGTCCTCTGCTGAAGCTCCGGCTGTTCGGCAACCGGCTGTTCCGTTCCACCAGCGTGGTGCTGATGTTCGCCATGGCCGCCTTCCTCGGGGTGCTCTTCGCCGTCCCCCTGTTCTTCCAGATCGCCCTGGGGCTCAACGCCCTCCAGTCCGGGCTCAACACCTTCCCCGAGGCCATCGGGGTCATGATCGGGGCCCAGTTGGCCAGCCGGCTGTTCTACCCCCGGATCGGTCCCCGCCGCCTGGTGGCCGCCGGCCTGGTGGGGGTGGCCTGTTCGGTGGGGCTCATGTCCCTGGTCGGTTTCGACACCGACCTGTGGTGGATGCGCCTGCTCATGCTGACCATGGGACTGTCCATGGCCCAGGTCATCGTGTCGTCCCAGGCGGCCTCGTTCGCCACGGTGTCCCATGCCGACACCGGCAACGCCTCGTCGCTGTTCAACAGCCAGCGCCAGCTGGGCAGTGCCCTCGGGGTGTCGTTGGTCACCACGGTGATCGCCGCGGTGGGTGCGGTCCACGTCGTGGCGGGCCGCACCGTGCCCAACCTGACCGCATACCACGCCGCCTTCCTCACCGCCGCCGGGGTGGCCCTGGTGGGAGCAGCGGTGGCCCTGACCATCAACGACGCCGACGCCGCCGCCACCATGGTCCGCCGGACCGTCGCCCGGGTCACCCCGGCGGGGGGCGGTCGACCCGCCACGATCACGTGATCGGCGGGGTCGGCGTCCGGCCGGTGGGGCCCGGTCCCCGGGCGGTGGTGTGACGGTGCCCGTGGTCCACTCCGCCGGGGTCGACCTCGACGTCCGACAGCAGGGCTCCGGACCGCGGCTTGTGTTCCTGCAGGGATCGGGGTCGACCCTCGAGGAGTCGACCCCCCTCATCGGGACCTTCGCCCCGGGGTTCGCCCTGACCGCCTTCGACTACCGGGGCCTGGGCCGGAGTGGCCCGGCTCCGGGGGCCTACGCCATGGCCGACTGCGCCGGCGATGCCCTGGCGGTTATGGATGCCGCCGGATGGGAGAGCGCCCGGGTGCTCGGGATCAGCTTCGGGGGCATGGTGGCCCTGGAGCTGGCCGTGTCGGCACCGGAGCGGGTCGAACGGTTGGCCCTCCTGTGCACCTCGGCCGGCGGTGGCGGCGGCTCCTCCTATCCACTGCACGAGCTCGAGGCCCTGGACCCCGCCGAACGCTCCCGCCGACGGGTGCTCCTCATGGACACCCGGTTCGACGACGCCTGGTTGGCGTCCCATCCGGCCGACCGGGCTCTGGTCGAGGCCCTGGACTCGCGGGGCCCGGGCCCGGACGCCTCGCAGCGGTCGGGCCATCTCCACCAGCTCGAAGCCCGGAGGCACCACGACGTCTGGGACCGACTCCCCCTCATCGCCTGCGCCACGTTTATCGGCTGCGGTCGCTTCGACGGCATCGCGCCCCCCGCCAACAGTGCGGCCCTGGCGTCACGGATACCGGGTGCGCAACTGCACACCTATGAGGGGGGGCACGCCTTTCTGGCCCAGGACCGCCGGAGCATCGGCGAGGTGAGGGACTTCCTGAGCCGGTAGGCCTACGCCGCCGCCAGGGCACACAGGGCGGCGGGCAGGACGGCGGCGTTCGGGGCCCCCAGTCCGGTGGCCATGTCGTAGCCCACCCCCGCCCGGAACACGTCCTTGTTCCTTCCGGTGAGATCGTTGTCCCCCCGGACGACGTCGTGGAAGGCCTGGGGGTCGGTCTGGGCCACGTGGTACAGGAGTGGATTGGCGAAACCGATATCCTTGCCGCTGCAGGTCTTCGAGGCGTCGGACAGCGCGATCAGTGAAGCCCACAGGGGGGCGGCCAGACTGGTTCCGCCCCAGCTCCCCCAGGCGCCGCTGACGTACTCGAGGTACGGATAGGGACCGGCCAGGGCGGACACGTCAGGGACCTCGCGGCAGTCGGTGCCGGCGGCGGCTCCGCAGGGACGCCCGGACGAGCCGGCGTTGATCACGCCGTGGGTGGACGACTGGTACGAGGGCATGGTCCAGAACGACGAGATCCCACCTCCGCCGGCTCCCCAGCAGCAGGTGGGTCCGTCGTTCCATGCGGTCTCCACCCGCGCCGTGCCCGACCCGGACCACGACGTTCCTCCGGCCCCGGTCACGAACGGCTGGCTGGCCGGATCGTCGACGGCCAGGGTGTCGTGGGCGTACGCCGAACCGAGGCAGTCCTCGGACCCCTCGTCACCGGACGCGGCGACCACGGTCTGGCCCTGGACCGCCGCCTCCTCGAACAGGGTGTTCTCCGCCGTGGCTGACGCCTGGCCGGAGAAGGGCTCGCACAGACCCCACGATGTCGAGATGACCCGGGCCTGATCGGCCCCGATGATCGAGGCGTACGTGGCATAACCGCCGTTGCCGTTGTTGGGACCCTCGTAGACCAGGATGTGGGCCGAGGGGGCCAGGCTCACCACCTGCTCGATGTCCACATCGGCCTCCCCCACCCCGGAGTTGCGCAGCGGACCGCCGTCGACGGCGATGGTCGTCACCTTGGTCCGGGTGTGGAAGCACGACTGGTAGGCCGCGATGTCGCCCGCCCCGAACCCCTGGAGCTCGTAGAGGGCCACCGTCTGGCCGGCGCCCAGATCACCCTGCGCGTAGAGGCTGCCGAAACCGTAGGCCGTGGCCACGGCGGTGTCGGTGTGGGAACCCTGCCGGGTGGCGTCGGACGAGGCGGTGGCGCAGGCGGCGGGACCGCTGGGCGACACCAGTGGCCGTCCACCGGATGCGGCCGGAGCGGCCAGGTTGAGATCGTCGAGACCGACCACGGCCTGCACGTGGGACGCCACCGTGCCGGCCAGGCGGGGGGCCGCCGTGTTGGCGTAGGCGATCCGGCCGCCGCGGATCCGGTAGCGGGTGAAGCCGATGGAGAAGGCCGCGGCCAGCTGACCGGCCGTGGCCCGGACCGGGATGCTCAGATGGTCGGCGGCCACCGGCCCGGGGTGGAGCCCGGCGGACACCAGTGACCGGTCGACGGCGGCGATCGCACTGCGGTCGGCACCGAACCGGTCGACGAACTGGCCGGCACGGAGGTAGTCGCCGTAGCGGTTCGACCCGGGAGTGGACACGGCCCGGGCGTAGGACGCCAGCGCCGCCGGATCGCGGGGGGCGAGTGCCACGTCCACCGAGAGGTCGGTCCCCGCGGTGAGGGCCGAGACCGGCTGGGCGCCGACCGGGAGGTCCGGCGCCGAGCCCACCCGGACGCCCGGGGGGGTGCCGGGCTGCGGGCCGGGCACCCCGGACATGGTGAAGGTGGAGCTGGCACCGGCGGTGGCGGTCCCGACCGGCACCACGACGCAGGCACCGGCCAGCGCCACCACCACGGCGCGCCGCGACCACCCGTGCCGAAATTTGCCGGAAACACCGAGTCCCGCCCGGGTGATGCCCATACTGATCGACCCCTGCCCTGAATCCTGCCTCGGACCTCCATGGTAGACGCCGGGGTGGGGTTTTCGCCTCAAATTTCTTTCTGCTCATCGCCGATCCCGTCATCCGCCACCGGAGGCGGTACCGAACAGATCGACGACAGCCACCGGGACCGGACACGTGCAGACGTGGGGGCCCGACGCCCCGGTGGCACCCGATCCCCTTCCCGCCCAGGAGGTCCCATGCATGGATTCAGCCGTCGGTGGTTCCTGAAGACCGGCTCGGCCGCCGTGGTGGCCGCCGGGGCCATCTCGACCCTGCCCGGCCTGCCCTCCGCCGTCGGGGCGCTCGAGACCCAGGGCCCGGCCGATGCCGAGGCCACGCTGTCCGCCGAGGCCGATGCCTCCTCCGCCCTGGAGGAGCCGCTCGTGGCCCACGTGCGCGATCTGAGCACCGGCGAGATCGGCCTGTTCTCCGGCACCCGGGAGATCACCATCCTCGACCCCCAGCTGGCCGCCCGCCTGCTCCGGGCCGCCCGGTAGACGCCGCCCACCGCCCATCGACGTACCGCACCGCCCTCCGGCGGGCTCCGGCCCGCCGGTCAACATCATCCGATCACCCGAGAGAAACCGAGGTAACTCATGTCCTCCCACCGCGAAGCACCGGAGATCAGCAAGGATCCTGTCGCCGACTCCACCGACCTCTACGCGTTCGTCAGTCCGGACGCGCCCGACACCGTGACCCTCATCGCCAACTACGTCCCCTTGCAGGCACCGGACGGAGGGCCCAACTTCTACGAGTTCGGTGTGGACGTGCTCTATGAGATCAACATCGACAACGACGGCGACGGCGTGGCCGATGTGGTCTACCAGTTCCGCTTCACCAGCGAGACCACCAACCGCACCACGTTCCTCTACAACACCGGCCCCATCCTCAGCCTCACCGACACCACGTGGAACCGCCGGCAGACCTACACCGTGACCCGGTGGGAAGAGGGTCGCTCTCCGACCGTGCTGGCGTCAGGAGTCCCCTGCCCCCCCTGCAACATCGGCCCGCTCTCCACCCCGCAGTACCCGCAGCTGGCCGCCGACGCGGTGGTCACGGTGGCACCGGGCACGAAGGTGTTCGCCGGCCAACGGGCTGAAGGGTTCTACGTCGACCTCGGGGCCATCTTCGACCTCGGCGACCTCCGGCCCTTCGAGCAGGACCACACCACGTTCGGCCTGAGCAACACCGGGCTCGGGCAGATGGCCGCCGGGGTCAACTCCACCGCCGGGGTCAACGTCCACAGCATCGCCATCCAGGTACCCATCGCCGACCTGACCCACGGTGGGACCACTCCGACCTCGGTCACCGCGACCAACGCCGTCCTGGGTATCTGGACCACGGCCAGCCGCCAGAAGGTGTGCGTCAGGGGAGGAGCGCCCTGGGGCGAAAGCGGGACCGGCACGGTCGCCGCCGGTCCCTTCGTGCAGGTGTCACGGCTCGGCAACCCCCTCGTCAACGAGGTGCTCATCCCCCTGGCCGCCAAGGACCACTGGAACTCCGAGCCGCCGTCGGGCGACAGCCAGTTCGCCTCCTACGTGGCCCATCCTGAACTGGCCGGCCTCCTGCCGGTGCTGTATCCCGGCGTCTTCCCCAACCTGGCCGCCTTCGACGCCGCAGGCGCCCCACGGTCCGACCTTGTGGCCATCCTCCTGACCGGCATCCCCTCCGGTGTGGTCCCGGGGTTCCAGAACTACACCGGAGCCACCCAGGCCGACATGCTGCGCCTCAACGTGGCCATTCCCCCGACCACCACCACCCCCTCCAACCTCGGACTCATCGGTGGGGATCCGGCCGGGTATCCCAACGGCCGGCGGGTGTTCGACGACGTGACCACCATCGAGATCCGGGCGGTGGCCGGGGCCACCCTTCCTCTGGTCGATCCCTCGTACACGCCGGACGGTGCGGCCGGGGTGGTGTCGATGGGGCTGACCTCGGGCCCGACCGACCTCACGGCCATGGGGACCGAAAAGTACCTTCCCGACTTCCCCTACCTGGGCGTCCCCCACTCGGGGTTCAAGTTCCCCTCCAAGTCGGCCTGACCGGTGACCACCCACACCGTGACACCGGAGAGGCCGGACCCCCCGGTGGAACCGGAGCTCGGTCCGAGCCACGAGGGATCCGTGGTGCTCGACATCGGGGGCCACACCGGGGCCGCGGTGGTCTACACCCCGGAAGGCCTGGCCGGACAGGAACTTGAGATCACCCCCGACGGTGAGCCGTGGGCCGGAACCCATACCGGCGTCCGGCCCCGGGAGCGGCCGGACGGGGTGTGCTTCGCCGCCGTCTTCGGATCCCTGCCGGCCGGTCGGTACCTCCTGCGGGTGCGCGGCTCGGGGTCGGAACCGGACATGGGACTCACCGTCGACGGTGGAACCGTCATCGAGGCGCGGTGGCCCGGGAGCTGACCCCGGGTGCCTCCGCACCGGCCTGACCGGGTCACGCCCGCCAGGCCGGTGCGGAAGGTGTACTTTCGGGAGCGGCTCATCGTGAGAACCAGCGTCGCCGCTTTCGGTGACAAGAGCGGAGTGCCGGTGCGAACCTGCTCCACGATCCTCGGACCTCCGCCGGACCGGGACCGCAGCCGCCACCCCACCCCCCACGGGTCGTCCACACCCCACCGACCACCTCGTCCCTGCCGACCGGGTGGACGCTGATGGTCGGCGGGTACGACACCGGGATGGACCTCCTCATCGAGGCGGCCCGCATGCTCGAGCTGGCCGGCCAGGCCTGTGAGTCGGACGAGGATGCCGTGCAATTCGCGGAGCTGGCCGACCGGGTCCACCGCTACCTGGCCCTGAGCCGCCCGACCACCACCCTCGGCATGCCCCGGCTGCCGTCGGCCGGGACACGGCTGAACGACCGCGACGTGGTCCACCGCACCGGCGACCGGGGGACGTCCCACATCCGGGTCCTCCCCGACTGACCCCCCCGGGGTCGGCGACGTGCGCCGCCCGGAGCGGTCGGCGATGATGCGGAGGTGACGCCCCCGCCCGCCGGTGCCGACGTGGTCGTGATCGGCGGAGGACTGGTCGGCGCCTCGGTGGCCTACGAGTTGGTCACGGCCGGAGCATCGACGGTGCTGGTCGACCGGCACGACCCCGGACGGGCCACCGACGCCGGAGCCGGGATCCTCTCGCCCGAGACCGGGCTCGATCCCGACCCGGCCGCCTTCGCCTTCGGTGTTCGGGCGGCGCGGCACTACGAATCCCTGACCGCCCGGCTGGTCCACGACGGGGGGTCCGACACCGGCTTCGCCGTGACCGGCTCACTGGTGGTGGCGGAGCGGCCCGGCGACGACCAGGTGATGGAGGACGCCGTGCGCCTGGCCGTCGGACGGTGCCCGTCCGTCGAGGAGGTGGACCCCGTCGAGGCCGGCCGGCTCTTCCCGCCCCTCGGCCCGGTCCGGCGCGCCCTGTACAACCCGGCCGGCCGCCGGGTGGACGGTCGGGTCCTCCTCGGAGCCCTGTCCCGGGCGTCGGCGGTGCGGGGGCTGCGCACCATCCACGGGGGAGCCGACGGCATCGAGGTGGACGCCGGGGCCGGGACGGTCACCGCCGTCACGACGTCCGAGGGGCGGGTGCCCGCCGGAGCGGTGGTCATCGCCGGCGGGGCGTGGTCCCCCGAGCTCGGACGGTCCCTCGGCGTCGAGCTCCCGGTCAACCCGCTGAAGGGCCAGATCATCCACCTCCACCTCCCGGACTGCGACGCCGGCCGGTGGCCCATCGTCCAGCCGGTGCTGGGCTTCTACCTGGTGCCGTGGCCCGACGGCCGGGTGGCCTGCGGCGGGACCATGGAGGCCGGAGCGGGATACGACCACCGTCCGACGGCCGACGGTGTCCTCCAGCTGCTGCGGGAGTGCCTGCGGACCGCGCCCGGTCTGGCTCCGGCCACGGTGGTGGAGGTCCGGGTGGGGTCCCGCCCGTCCACACCGGACGGCCACCCGGTGCTCGGACCGCTCCCCGGATGGTCCAACGCCTTCGTGGCCACCGGCCACGGGGCTGAGGGTCTGCTCCTCGGTCCCTACAGCGGGATGGTGGTGGCCCGGGCGGTGCTCGGAGTGGAGGAGCCCGAACCTGGCGAGCGGGACGGGGCCGCGCTGATCCTGGGTGCCTGTTCGCCCGACCGGTTCACCTGACCGGTCGGGGGCGTCCGCTCACCACCCGGCGGCGTCGATGATGTGGCCGTTCAGATGGTGCCCGGCCATGCTCCCCTTGTCGGGGGCGAACCCGAAGCTGTAGACGTTGCCGTCGGCGGTGGCGATCCAGTAGCCGTCACCGGTGGTGGTGGCGAAGATCGCGGTGGCCACGTCGTAACCACCGGCCCCGTGGGCGGGAAGGGATCCGTAGCTGACCGCATCGCCGTAGTGGAAGACGACCCCGTTGGCGAAGAGGATCCAGTACCCGCGGCCGCTCGGCGTGCGCTCGGCCGAGGTCACCGGAATGCCCTTCTTCTGACCCGGCTCGCCGTAGTAGCCGGCGTTGCCGAAGACGTGGACGTGTCCCGAGGTGGTCACCACCCAGTAGCCGTTGCCGGTGGCGTCGGGGATCACCGACTTCACCACCCCGTCGCAACCGCCCACACCGGGGCACGATCCCTCAAACCGGGCGTCGCCGAAGGCGAACACACCCCCGTCCGAGGCCACCAGGAAGTACCCCCGTCCGTTGGTGGTGGGCACGATGCCGACGACCGCGGCGTTCAGCTTCGGACCCGCTCCCTTCGACCCGGCCGGGGCGATGCCCAGTCCGGGGATGGACCCGTAGAACCCGGCGTCACCGAAGGCGAAGATCCCACCGTCCGACGCCACCAGCCAGTAGCCCCGGTGGTTGGCGGTGGGGGCCAGGCCCACCACCGGCCGTTGGAGCGTGAGATCCCCGGTCGAGCCGTAGAACCGGGCCGATCCGAAGCTGAAGACACCTCCGTCCCTCCCGACGAGCCAGTACCCACCCACCGACGAATGGGTCGCCGCCGGGGCCGCCGCCGCCCGGCCCGCCGCCACCGTCGACATGGTCCCGACAGCCAGCGCCGTCACCACGACCACCGCCAGCGCAGCCCGGGTGACCCGTCCCCGGCGCCGTCCGCCGGTGCCGGCCCGGGTGGCCCCCACGTACCCTCCGTCGGGAGCCCGGCGGTCCGGCCCCTCCTGATCCGACATATCCCGTCACCCCTGTCTGGACATCCGAACGACCGTCCATCCTCCCACACCCACCGCGCCGGCGGCAGGGCAGCCACCGCGCCGCCCCTCCGCCGCCACCCCTCCACCCGGCTGTCCCACCCATCGACAGGTTCTTCCCCACCGGGCGACAGGTTCTTCCCCACCGGGCGACAGGTTCTTCCCCACCCGATGACAGGTGTCGGCCAATCCGATGGGAGAGACTCACCCCATGATCGTTCAGGACGACCGGACCAACCGGCCGGACGAGGGTGGGCCGGTCCTGTGGCTGGTGCGCCACGGCGAGACCACCTGGAACTCGCGGGGATGGGTCCAGGGCCAGGTCGACGGTGCCCGCCTCACCCGCCGGGGACGGCGCCAGGCCCGGGAGGCCGCCGAACAGCTGGCGGGTCACCCGGTGGCCACGGTGTACTCGAGCGACCTCTACCGGGCCCGCCGCACGGCGGCGGTCATCGCGGCGCGGCTCGGCTGCGATCTGCGCACCGATCCCCGCCTGCGGGAGCGCTGCTTCGGCATCGCCGAGGGGGTGGCGGCGGCGGGCATGACGCCGGTGGTGACGGGTGTCCGCGACGGGTACGTCGTCGACGGCGACGCCCGGGCCCCCGGTGGTGAATCTCTCCACGACGTCCACCGGCGGTGTGCGGCGTTCCTACGCGATCTCTCGGTCCGCGGACCCCGGGGCCACGTGGTGGTGGTGGCCCACGGCGGGAGCATCCGGATGATGCGGGCCGTCATCGACGGGGTCGACGTGCACGGTCTGGCCTGGGGGACGGTGCCCAACGCAAGTATCCACCGGGTGGCCTACCCCTGAGGTCGGGCCCGTCCGGGCCGGACCCGTTCAAGTCGGGACCCCGACAGGCCGATACCCCACCTGTGAGTTCGCATCCGGAGGATCTGAGCTGGACCCGCAGCACAGAGCCTCTGACCGTGGTGACCGACGCCTCCGTCGACTACTCCGACGTCTCCGATGAGTACCTTCTGGACGAGCGCGACCGCCAGCAGAGGCAGCTGGACGAACTCACCCTGCACTCCTACCACTCCGACGCCGTGGACCATCTCCGTCAGAGCATCGAGAGGGAGGTCCAGCGCATGACCGGTGAGCTGCGCCGACGGGCCCGCTCGCGCCATCCCTCATCCCGGGGGATGGCCGACCGCCTCCGACCGCTCCGGTCGCTGTCGTGGCCCCCCCACGCCGGGTGAAAGCCTGACGCCGACCGGCTGACGCCGGCGGGACCGGTCCGTCCCGGGGTCCCGGCCCCGCGTCGTCACCCGGGCCATGATGGCGGCCGAACTGGAGGTGGGGTGTCCCGAACCCGTCTGTCACCGGCGGCCGTGCTGACCCTGGCGGTGCTGGCCGCCCTCCCCACGCTGGCCGGCGGGTGCAGCCGGGCACCGCTGGGTCTGGTCGGCAGCCGACGCACTCTCACCTACTGCCACGGCGGCGGCATGGCCCAGACCCTGGATCTCTACCGACCGTCCTCCTCCGGCCACGCCGCCCCGGTTCTGGTGGACATCCACGGGGGTGGGTGGGTGGCCGGTGACGCGACGGTCACGCCGGCCAGCCTGGACGGGGACGTGGAGCGATCGCTGGTCGACCGGGGATGGGTGTTCGTGTCCATCAACTACCGACTGGCTCCGGCCCATCCCTGGCCGGCCCAGATCGAGGACGCCACGTGTGCCATCCGTTTCCTCCGGGCCGACGCCCCGGCCCTGCACATCGATCCCGACCGGATGGCGGTCATGGGGGCCAGCGCCGGGGGTCATCTGGCCAGCCTGGTCGGACTGGCGGGGAACCGGCCGGCGTTCACGGGCGACGACCACCGCGGCCGGTCTGCCGCGGTGGGGGCAGTCGTCGACCTCTACGGGCCCACCGATCTCACCTCCCCGGACTGGGCCTCCTCCCCGGGCATCGAGATTCTGTCCCGACAGACCTTCGGGGTGGCGGCCGGCCGGGACGCCCCGGTGCTGGTGGCGGCCAGCCCGGTCACCTACGTCCAGCCCGGTGCCCCGCCGTTTCTGGCGGTCCAGGGGGCAGAGGACCGCATCGTCCCCCCGAGCCAGTCCCGGGAGCTGGTGGCCCGTCTCGACGCCGCCGGCGACCGGGCCACGCTGATCATGGTGCACAACGCCGGCCACGGTCTGGTCCCGAGAGGACGCGGCCCGGTGTCCCCGCCGGTGGTGGCTGTGGCCGCCTCGGTGGTCACCTTCCTGACCCGGGTCATCCCACCGACCGGTTGACGGCCCGGGTCGCGGTCAGGTCTTCGGTCGGCGGCCCAGGATCCGCAGCAGGTAGCTCCCGGCCTTCCCCGGCTGACCGGGGTGGTGCCCGTCGGAGCCGTGCCCGGCCCGGCCGAACGAACCACCCGAGAACCCTTCGGCCCGGTTGGGCTCCTCGTACTTGGGCACCTTGTCCAGCCGGTGCTTCTTCTTGCGGGGCTTGATTCCGTCGGATCCCATGGATCCATCATGACCGATGGGCGGAGCCCGGGCCCGCCGGGCCGGCGACCTCCACGTTGATCGATCATCCCGGCCGACGACCGTGCCACAATCACGGGGACCGGGCGGACCGGGCGCCGCCACCGGACCGGGAGGTGTGAGCGATGAGTGACGTGCCACAGGGGGACGGTTGGTGGCAGGCGTCGGACGGGAAGTGGTACCCGCCCGAGCAGCACCCGGGAGCCCGACCACCCGTGGTCCCTGACGTCCGGCCCACACCGTCGGGCACGCCCCCGCCGGGCACGTGGGCCGGAGCCCCCGGGCCCACCAATCCCTTCTCCTTCGACATGAAGCGCTGGTCCCAGGCCGAGCGGATCACCGCGGCGGCCACGGTGGTGCTGTTCATCTCGCTGTTCCTGCCCTGGTTCACGTACAGCTTCGGATTCGTGTCGGTGTCGGTGGACGGGTTGTGGCACGGATGGATGTACCTGGTGCTGCTGTTGTGCCTGTTCATTGTGGCGTACCTGGTGGCCCGGGCCGGCTTCCACCGGATGCCGGTGACCCTCCCCCTACCCGACGACCAGCTCCTGCTGGCGGCCACCGGCCTCAACGCCGTCCTGACCGTGCTGGCTTTCCTCTTCAAGCCCGGCGGCCTCGGATTCACGGGGATCGGATGGGGGGTCGGGGCCTTCCTGGGTCTGATCGCCTCACTGGCGGCCACCGCGCCCCTGGCCGTACCGGCCCTCAAGGCCCGGAGGAAATGACCGGCGTCCGCTGAGCCGCCGGCCCGACCCGCCGCGTTGAGCCGCCGGACCCGCCACAGCTAAGGAACGGTCGTCACGGGGGGCTTGGTGGTGGTCGTGGTGGTGGGCTCGGTCGTGGTGGTGGTCGGGGGTGGGGTCGTCGGAGGCGACGAGCCGACGGTCAACGACACGGGCTCCGTCGTGGTGGTGGTGGTGGACGTGGTCGGGATGGTCGGGACCGCGCCGGCACCCGGCGTCGGCCGTCCACCGGTGGACGGCGGCGGGGACCCCACCGCCCCCACCGGCCCCGACGCCGGCGCCCCGGCCCGGACAGGGGTGGCCGGTCCGGTGTCGCCATGGACCACCGACCCGGTCGTCGTCGGAGGGTGGGGGGATCGGGCGGTGTCGGGCAGCGCGACCCGGTGCGGCCTCGACCGGTGGTCGACGGGCAAGCGGGGGGTCCCACCGGTCCCCGTGCCGGCCGCCGACGGTACCGGCGGTGTGGTGCGGGCGTCGGCGCTTTCGCCGCTGGGGTTGGCGTAGACGCCCAGGACGCAGACACCGGCCACCAACACCACCGTGGCCACGGTGGACCGCCAGTGGACCACGGCCGAGGTCCGGGCCCGGCCCACGGCATCGCCGACAGAGCGCCACCTCCGCCGGAAAGATCCGGGCGGGGTCGGCACACCACCGCGGTAGTACCAGTGCGCCTCGCGATGGCGACGCCTCATCGGCGCCAGGTTATCGGCACCCCCGGCGCCGATGGGCCATGCCCTGGGACCCGGCACCCGCGACCCGACGGTCACCCCTCCTCCCGCGGGCGGCCCTCCCCACCGGTCCGGCCCCGGGTCCGGAACAGCACCCGGTCGAGGAGTTGGAACTGCACGACCCAGAGGGAGCCGTAGGACGCCACATTGGCCGCCAACACCGCCACCGTGCGGGCCAGCTGGCTCCAGCCCGCGGTGCGACCGGAGACGAAGCCCACCGCCACCGTGGACACCACCAGTCCGACGAACGAGAAGAGGGCGAACGGAACGACCTGGCCCATCACGGACCGCCGTCCCGCCTGGTTCCACACCCAACGGCGGTTGAGCTCGAATGACGGCACCGTGCCCACACCGGTGGCGATGACATTGGACCACGTGGGCGGAAGGCCGACCAGGCCGACCAGGCCACCCAGGGTCGCCAGGCTGGTGGAGGTGGACACCACCGACACGGCCGTGTACCGCACCAGCCGCACGACGGTGCGGCGACGGCTCGGCCGGGGCACCCCGGCGGGTGGCGTCGCCCCGCCGGTCCGGACCTCTCCCCGTGTAACCGGCGGGGCCATCAGGCCCGTCACCGGTGGACCGTGAGGTTGTAGACGGTCTGTCCACCGATGGTCGTGGCGGTGAAGTGGGCCTCGACCCAGCTGAGGATGGCGGACTCGCTGTTCCGGGATCCGCCGGCGCCTCCCGGCGCCCCACCACCGGCCGTCCCGGACGAGAGGAAGTAGTGGATGTCCCCGGCGGCCACGTAGGACTTGAAGGTGGCGAGGGAGATGTTGCCACCCTCCCCGTTGAATCCACCGATGGCCATCACCGGCTCACCTGTGGCCAGCTCCACCGTGGCGGCCGACTGCGAACCGAACGTGGCCGCCACCCACCGGTACGAGCCGGCGTGGGACCGGAGGGCCGACACCAACGCGGCGCTGGTGGTGGCACCGGAGGAGGCCGGCCCGCCGGGCCCACCGGTCGGGAGGGCACCGGCGGGGCGCGAACCGCGTCCGGCTGCGGAGCCGCCGGACGCCCCGGGTGCCGACCCGGTGCCGGACGGGGTGCCACCCGTCGGCCGTTGTCCCCCGACCGGAGCGCCCGACCCCGCCGACGATCCGAGGCGTGGGACCGTTCCGGTGCCGCCGGGGGCGGACCCGCCCCCGAATCCTCCCCCGCCCGGATTTCCACCCCCCGGAGGACCACCGGCGGCGCCGGCGAACCCGGCCCCGCTGACGGTGGGACCGGCCGAGGGGATGGAGCCGGTGTGGGCCGTGGTGAGCGTGGTGGCGGTGTAGGCCAGCGGTCCGGCCAGCATGGCCACCAGCCCTGCGCCGACGGCCGCCACGGTCAGGGCACGGCTCCGGGCACTCACGAGAGGCGCGGCGACCACCAGGGCGGCGGCGACCGCTCCGGCCACCACGATGAGGACCCGGAGCCACGGGACGTAGGTCGGCGTCCGGTCGAGGAGCACGTACGCCCACACCGACGTGGCCACGACGGCCGTGGCGCCGAGAAGTCGGGCGGCGGTCCGGTGACGGTTCTGCCAGAACAAGCCGCCACCCATGCCGACCAGGGCCGCCACCGCCGGGGCCAGGGCCACCGTGTAATAGGTGTGGATGACACCCGAACTGAAGCTGAACACAGCTCCGGTGACCAGCAGCCAGCCGCCCCACAGCACCAGGGCCGCCCGCACCCGGTCGGTCCGCCGGGCCCGGCCCCGCCACACCAGTCCGGCCACCAGGGCCAACAGCGAGGCCGGCAACAGCCACGAGGCCTGGCCGCCCATCAGATCGTTGAACAGCCGGAACGGTCCGGTGGCTCCACTGAACCCGGACCCCGACCCACCGGTCCCCCCGGACAGGCGGCTCAGTCCGTTGTAACCGAAGATCAGGTTGAAGATGTTGTTGTCGGGTGAGCCGTCGATCAGGGGCCTGGATGCGGTGGGCCACAGGGCCACGACGGCCACCCACCACCCGGCGGACACCACCAGGGCCACCCCGGCCATGGCCAACTGTCCCATCCGGCGCCGGAGTGCCGTGGGCGCGGCGAGCAGGTACACCCCGGCGAACGCCGGGAGAACGGTGAAGGCCTGGAGCATCTTGGCCAGGAAGGCCAGGCCCACCAGTGCACCGGCGAACACGATCCAGCGGGTCCCGGCCTTCTCAAGGGCCCGGATCAGGGCGTAGGCCGCCGCCGTCAGCGCCAGGACCATGAAGGCGTCGGGATTGTTGAACCGGAACATGAGGGCCGCCACCGGGGTGCAGGCCAGGGCGGCGCCGGCCAGCAGCCCGGGTCCCGGGCCGAACCACCGTTTGACCGCGGCATAGACCAGGCCCACGGCGGCCACGCCCTCGAGGACCTGGGGAACCAGCATGCTCCAGCTGCTGAACCCGAACAGGCGCCCGGAGAGCTCCATGATCCAGAGCGAACCCGGCGATTTGTCGACGGTGATGAAGTTCGACGAGTCGAGCGACCCGAAGAAGAACGCCTTCCAACTTTTGGTCCCGGCCTGGACGGCGGCGGCGTAGAAACTGTTGGCGGACCCCGAGGCGCTGAGGTCCCCGAGGTAGGCCCCCGCGGTGACGGCCAGCAGGGCGACGAGCGCGGGTGTCGCCCACCGGCGGACCGGGACGGCGCCAGGGTCTTCCGGTGCCGCCGGCCGGTCCGGGTCCGGGGGTCGTCCGGGGGGGAGGGTCCGGGGGGCGGCGGGGCCAGGGCTGTCGGCATCTCGGTGGTGGACATGACGACATGGTCGGGTGCCCACCTGAGAGCGCGGTGAGGAGGGGCTGAGGTGGTACTGCGGACCCGGGGCCGTTCAGCCGGTGCCGGGAGCCACCCTCACCGCCGGACCCGGCTAGCGGGGGCGGGGCGGTATCCCCGGGTCGTCCAGGACGGCGTCGATGGCGGCCCGGGCCGTGGCCGCCAGGACGGGGTTGGTCCCCCGGTAGAAGGGCAGGGCGATCAGTCCCATGGACAGCGCCCATCCCCGGCCCCGGGACCAGGCCGGTTCGTCCGGGCCGACCTGGTCCCGGAACCGGTCCCGCGCCGCTCCGGCGGGGAGGTACGTCCAGGCCACCATGAGGTCGCAGGCCGGATCGCCCGCGGCCAGGCACCCGAAGTCGATGACGGCGTGGAGACGGCCGGCTTCGGTCAACAGGTTGTGGGCGTGGAGGTCACCGTGGAGCCACCTCGGCGGCCCGTCCCACAGGGGCGAGCCGAGGGCGTGCTCCCACACCCGGGTGGCGGCACCGGTATCGATGGTGCCGGCGAGAGCGGCGATGGCGGCGCGGACCGGGCCGTCCCGCGGGCCCAGGGGACCGCCGCGGAAGGAGTTGCGGGCTCCCGGGGCCGGGCCACCGGACGGATCGACGGCCCCGAGTGCGGCCACAAACCGACCCAGGTCGGCCGCGGCCCGACCCACGTCACCCACCCTGGCGGGGGTGGCGGGCTCGCCGGCCAGCCACTCGTGCACCGACCAGGGCCACGGGTACCCCCGGCCCGGCGACCCCAGCGCCACCGGCCGGGGGACGGCCAGCGGGACCAGCGGTCCGATGCGGGGAAGCCACTCGTGCTCCACGACCACCTGGTCCCGGGCCCGCTCCACGCGGGGGAAGCGGGCCGACCACCGGGTGCCGATCCGGAAGATGGCGTTGTCGGTCCCCGACCCCGGAAACGCGGTGACCGCAAGTCCGGCCCACTCGGGGAACTGGTCGCGGACCAGCCCGCCGACCACGGCGGTATCCGGGACCGCCTCATCCGGGTACGGCACCTGCCCCACCGCCCGACCCGGGTCAGTCCGGCTCGTGGAGGAGCTCGTGGCGGGCACCGGCGAGGGCGTCACGTCGCTCCGGTCCTGCGTCGGGAATCCCGAGGTCCATGGCATCGATGGCATCCACCACCAGTCCTCCCACCAGGGCCCGCAGCGCGTACTTGTGGTCGGCCGGCACCACGTACCAGGGTGCCCACGGGGTGGAGGTGGCGCCGAGGGCATCCTCATAGGCCACCCGGTACTCGTCCCAGTGGCGGCGCTCAGCCAGGTCGTCGAGGGAGAACTTCCAATTCTTGTCCGGGTTGTCGAGCCGCTCCAGAAACCGCTTCTTCTGGACCTCACGGGAGACGTGGAGGTAGATCTTCAGGATCCGGGTGCCACTGCGGTGCAGGTGACGTTCGAAGGCGTTGATGTCCTCGTAGCGTTCGCTCCACAGCCGCGCCGGCGGCACCCCGTCGGCGACGGGCCTCCCGCGGCCCAGAAGTTCGGGGTGCACCCGGACCACCAGGACCTCCTCGTAGTGGGAGCGGTTGAAGATCCCGATCATCCCCCGGCCCGGGAGCGCCCGGGCGGCGTGCCAGAGGAAGTCGTGGTCCAATTCGTCGGTCCCGGGCTTGGTGAAGGCCTCCACCGAACAGCCCTGGGGGTTGACACCCGACATGACATGGCGGATGGTCCCGTCCTTGCCGGCGGCATCCATGGCCTGCAGCACGATCAGGAGGGCGTGGCTCCCACTGGCCCAGAGCTTCTTCTGGGCCGCGGACAGGTCGTCGGCGAAGGAGGCCAACTCGGCCCGGGCCAGCTCGCGACGGTGTCCGGCACCGCCGTCCAGCCAGGCGGCTCCGATGGCCGACGTGCTCCGGGCGTCGAGGCCGGCCCGCTGTCCCGGCTGGACCATCAGTTCCTCCACCACCGCCGGGGTCAGCTTCACCGGTGGGTCCTGCAGGCGTTGGTCACCGGTGGACCTCCTCGTGGCCGGGCCCCCACGGATGCAGTCTCCCCCATCCGGGGGACCGGGTGGGGCCGTCACCGGCTCCCGTGTGGAAATGCCGGGGGTTCCCCGGGTGTTGTACCGGTCGGCCGTCTCCGCGAACTACGGCCGAGGAGGGTTCCGTGTCGGACCGCTACCAGAAGGACCCCGGGATCATCACCGGGCTCACGCCCCGCCAGTACCAGGTGACCCAGCAGGCCGCCACCGAACCGGCCTTCGACAACGAGTACTGGGACCACACCGATGCCGGCATCTACGTGGACGTGGTGTCCGGCGAGCCGCTGTTCGCATCGAGGCAGAAGTTCGACAGCGGGTGCGGTTGGCCGAGCTTCACCGTTCCGCTGGAGCCGTCCAACGTGGTGGAGCGCGAGGACCGGAGCCACGGGATGGTCCGCACCGAGGTCCGCTCGGCCCACGGTGACAGCCATCTCGGCCACGTCTTCGCCGACGGCCCCACCGAAGAGGGAGGACTGCGGTACTGCATCAACTCCGCCGCCCTCCGGTTCGTCCCGTACGACCAGCTGGACGCCGAAGGCTACGGTCAGTACCGCAGTGTCATCGATGGACGCACACGACCCGAGGAGGAGGCTGTCCGATGAGCACCACTGACCACAGCGCCGCAGGGCGACCCGCACCGGAAAGGGCCGTCCTGGCCGGAGGGTGCTTCTGGGGGATGCAGGACCTGATCCGCAGGCGTCCCGGCGTCCTCGCCACCCGGGTGGGCTACACCGGTGGCGACGTGGCCAACGCCACCTACCGCAACCACGGGACCCACGCCGAGGCCATCGAGATCACCTTCGACCCGACGCTGACGTCCTACCGTGACCTTCTCGAGTTCTTCTTCCAGATCCACGATCCGACCACGCCCAACCGGCAGGGAAACGACATCGGCCCGAGCTACCGCTCGGCCATCTTCACCACCGACGACGAACAGCGCCGGGTGGCCGAGGACACCATCGCCGATGTCGAGGCGTCCGGGCTATGGCCCGGCCGGGTGGTCACCGAGGTGGTGCCGGCCGGGCCGTTCTGGGAGGCCGAACCGGAGCATCAGGACTATCTGGAGCGCTACCCGAACGGCTACACCTGCCACTTCCCCCGTCCGGGCTGGGTCCTCCCCCACCGGAGCGACGCCGTCGCCGGGTAGGTCGGCGGGTCGGTCGCCGGTCGGGTATCCCGACCGGCACCGTGGGTCACCCGGCCGTGATGCCGGCGCCCTTCAGCATGCGGCGGAGGTCCACGACCATCTGCTCGTTGACATCGTGGCCCGACGGCGCGTCCAGGGTCTCCGTCTCGTCTCCTATGGTGACCCGGAACCGGCCGTCGTGCTCCTCGGTGACCCCGCCCACGCTGCGGAGGAGCGAGGCCACGTCGTGCCATTGGATGTTGTGGCTCACCGGGTGCTGATAGATCTTCTCCACCGTCGCCCGGTGGTGGGCGTTGAGCTTCTGGTCATTCTCCATGATGGTCTCCTGTTCGCAGGGTGGTCTCCCGGGGTGGGCCGGACGTCCCGTCCTGGGAGCGTACCGACTGGTCCCCCCGACAGCACCGGGTCGATCCGGCCCGGGGGGACACGGTCACGCCCGCCACCGGTCGGTCCGCTCCGGCGTGGCCTCGACCAACGCCCTGGCCACCCCTTCGGCGTCGAAATCATGGCCGTAGACGGGACTTCCGGGCTGCTGACGCCAGGAGTCGTCGAGCCCGCCCGCGTCGACCGGGTCGAATCCGAGCGCATCGACCAACTCCATGACCACACCCTTGGCGGCAGGATCGTCCCCGGCCACCGGGAGGGCGATCCGACCCGGGGTACCGGGTGGCGTCCCGAGGTCCATGAGGTGCTGGGACTGGATGCCGTTGAACACCTTCACCACGCTCACGCCGATCTGTTCCTCGACCCACCGGCTCTCGGTCATGCCCGCTTCGATCTCTCCGATCCGGCCGTCCCGTTCACGCGGGTAGTAGTTGCCGGTGTCGATCACCACCACATCGTCCGCCGCACCGTCCAGGAAATTATCCGGCAGATGCGGGACGTCTTTTTCGGGGATGGTGACGATGACCACGTCGGCCCCGTGGGCCACCTGGTGGGCCCAGGCCGCCGTGGCACCGGTCTCGGCGGCCAGGGGGGCCAGGGTCTGCGGGTCGCGGGAGTTGGCCACGGCCACGTGATGACCCAGGGCCACCAGCTTGCGGGTGAGGGTCCCGCCGATATTGCCGGCACCGATGATTCCGAAATTCATAGCAACTCCTTGTGTCGGGACGGGTCGTCCGTGGGACTGTCGGTGTCGGTGTCGGTGGGGAGGTCGGTCCCCGGGCTGGTCGGATGGCGTTCCAGCCAGTCGTCGACGGGCTGGACCTCGGACACCGACGGTCGGTGGGACCAGGTTCCATCCCGGCCGCGGCCGATGATGAACCCACACACCCGGCACGCTCCGATCCCCTGGAGGTCCCCGGGGTCGGGAGCATGGTGGGCGTCGAGCCGTTCCGCCACGTCGTCGGCCGCCGCCAACGCATCGCTCCGGTCGGTGAAGGGAAAGTCGGAGAGCTCACCGAGCGGCACGACAACCTCGCTCTCTCATTCAGCCCCCGTTCTCAGCCCGGTAGGAATCGACCCACTCGGAGGGCACCGTGTCGGGGACAACCACCGGACCCACGTCCTGGACCACCGGTCCGGATCCGGGCCCGACATCCGTGCGGCGGTCCGGGGTTCCACCCGGCTCGGCCGCCGCCCGGGCCCGGACATGGACACGGTGGGTCGCCCATCCGAAGAAACCCCACATCACCACGATAATTATCAACGACATCATCTGTTCACGATCCTCAGGTCCTCCAGCCCATCCTGACCCCGGCCATCAGCCCCCAGTAGGGCCGAACTGCCCAAAAGCCGTTGTTTCACGGGTGATGCCGGCGAGCAGGACTTGCCGGCCGTCTACGGAGGCATTCAGACCCGGCCCGGCCCGAGCGCACGAGTCCCCCGGGTGAGAGACTGGCTGGCGGCAGCTGAACCGGTGGCCCCAGGGCGGGCCGGACACGGGAAACGAGGGTCGCATGAGAGTTCGGGGTACGGCACACCGGCGGCGTCATCACGGAATCGTGGCCCTGGCGGCCGGCTCACTGGTGGTGGCGGCAGCCGTGACGGGGGTGGGCCCGGCGGCGGCCCAGGGGACGGCCGGCTCCTCGCGTGGGCAGGCGCACTCCTACGCCTTCGACGCTCCCGACGCGGCGGCTGTGGTCGGTTCCGACCTGTTCGTGACCAACCACGCCAACAACTCGGTGACCGAGGTGAACGCCTCCAACGGGTCGTACGTGGCCACACTGTCGGGGAAGAGCTTCGGTTTCGACGGCCCCGCAGCCATCGTCGCCGTCGGCGGCGATCTCTTCGTCGCCAACCGTTCCGACAATTCCCTGAGCGAGTTCAAGGCCTCGGACCGCCAGCCGGTCCGGACCATCCACGGAGCGACGTACAAATTTGCCTACCCGGGCGCCCTGGCCTCATCCGGTCAGGATCTCTTCGTCCTCAACGCCCGGTCGATCACCGAGGTCGCCACCGGATCCGGGGCCCTGATCGGCACGGTGTCGGGCTCCGTGTTCGGCTTCGACCGCCCGACCGGCCTCACCGTCGCCGACGGGAGGATCTTCGTCGCCAACAGCGCGTCCGACGCCGTCACCGTGGTCAACGCCACCACCCGGGCCTTTGTCGCCGCTCTGGGCGGGTCGCCGTTCAACTTCAGCACACCCAAGGGCATCGCCTTCGACGGCACCAACCTGTGGGTGACCAATCAGGGTGACGAGTCGGTCACCGAGTTCTCCCCGACGACACTGGACGAGCTCACCGTCCTGGTCAGCGGGAACCTGCCCATGGTCGGCCCGATCACCTACGGCGACGGCTACGTGTTCGCCGTCAGCCCCCCGGGCTCGTCCCCCATGGTCAGCCAGATCACGCCGTCGCCGGCAACGGTCAATTGGATGATGTGCAATACGAACGGCCCCTACCTGTTCAACAACCCCCAGGCGCTGGTGGTGGCCGGCACCGATCTCTGGGTGGTCAACGAGGGCGGGAACTCCCTGACCGAAATGGAGACCGTCACCGGAGCGCTGATCCGCACCGTCGACAACCCGTAAGCGGCCGGCGGCGGAGGAGCAGCCGGGGCCGCGGAGGGGGTGCGGTCAGGATGCGGGGGCGGTCGGCCGGACGTGGGTCGAGTCGTGGATGAGCATGAACCGCATCGACCAGTACCCGGGTCGCGGCTCGGAAAGCCCGCGCCGGGTCCAGACGAACCCGGTCATCGTCACCGCGGCGGCTCCGAGCCAGATGATGACCCCGCCGGCCAGGACCCACGGCGTGGCCCCCAACCCCATCAGGACCAGGCCGATCCCACCCACGGTCAGCCCGAGGTATCCCGGCCGGAGGGACCAGCGGACTCGGCCACCTTCATGTCGACGTGCTCAGAGCGTGGGCGCACCAGTCACACCGGCGGCGACCGTCGGTGCCGGGTTCGTCGCGTCCATCCCGCATGACCTCCTGCCCGTAGGGACAGTCGCTCCTGTCGTGGAACACCGGGACCTTCTCATGGCTCCCCGTGTGGAATGAGGGCGCCGACGGGGCGGGGCCGACTGACCGATCCGGGGCGGGGCCGTGGTGCCGGCCCGGCCCGTCCGCCGAACCCACCGGGCCAGCACCGGCGACCGGTGGATCGAAGATTCTGTAGGCCACCAACTTCACCCGGTCGGTGATGACGAACCACACCAGCGCGTAGCCCCACACGAAGGCCACCCAGTGCCAACTGAGGGAGGGCATGAAGATCCCGAACAGGGCCAGGAGGGTGGCGACGGCCTCGGCACCGAGCACCGCCGTCAGCAGGATCCTCTTCGGCCGGATGGACCAGAACGGCCCGCGTGTCCGGGTCAGGAAGATGGTCAGTGACCCGGCCACCGACAACATCAGGTACATGAGGGTCTGCAGATGCGACCGGTCCAGGTGGTAGGCGTCCCGGGCCAGGAGGAACAGACCGAAGGCGGCAATCGGGCCGATGAGGCCGAGGACGGAGGCCACTCCGATGACCAGTCGCATGTTCCACGTCTCGGGGCGGCGCTTGTAGCGGACGTTGTCATAGGCGATGGACAAGATGGCCCCGTCGTTGAGCAGTGCCAGCACCACGATCATGATCGCCGTGACGGGGAAGAAATTGAAGACCAGGATGGCCACCGTCACGAACACCAGTACCCGCAGGGTCTCGGCGATCCGGTAGATGGCGTAGCTGTTCATCCGCTGGATGATCCGACGGCTCTCCTTGATGGCGTCGATGATCACCGACAGACCGGGGGTCATGAGAACGATGTCGGCTGCCGCCCGGGCCGCGTCCGTGGCGCCGGATACGGCGATGCCGCAGTCGGCCTCCTTCAGGGCCGGGGCGTCGTTGACGCCGTCACCGGTCATGCCCACCCGGTGGCCGCGCCTTTGGAGCACATCCACGATATGGAACTTGTGCTCGGGGAACACCTGGGCGAACCCGTCGGCGGACTCGATGGCGTCGGCTGCCTCCTTGGACGCCTTCTTCTTGACGTCCCCCAGGCTGGAGGCGTCGAGGATGTCCGAGCCCATGCCCAGCGTCTTGGCCGTCTGCTGGGCGATGACCACCTGGTCGCCGGTGACCATCTTGACCTCGACACCCAGGGCACGGGCCTCGGCCATGGTGGCCTTGGCGTCGACCCGGGGCGGGTCGAACAGGGGCAGCACACCGAGGACTTTCCACTGGCCGGCCGTCCCCTCGGCCCGGGCCACGCCCAGGGAACGGAAGCCCTTGCTGGCGAAGTCGGCGATGGCGGCCTTGACGGCCGAGGTTTCCGGACCGGTGCTGGTGGCCAGGGCCATGATGACCTGGGGCGCCCCCTTGGTCACCCGGAACGAGGTGCCGTCCTTCGGCTTCACCATGGCCGCGGTGCGCTTGTGGACCGGGTCGAAGGGCTGGAAATGACCGACGTCATAGGCAGCGAGGGCCTTGGCGTCGGGAAGGCCGCCGAGCACCGCCAGGTCGATGGTGTCATTGTCGTCGGCCCGGGACGCCAGCGCGCCGGCGAGGATGACCTCGTCCGGGGTCACGCCGGCCAGACAGAACGGATCACCCAGGGTCAGCTTGTTCTGCGTCAGGGTGCCGGTCTTGTCCGAGCACAGGATGTCGACCCCGGCCAACTCCTCGATGGCCACGAGCTTCGAGACGATGGCCTGCTGTTTGGCCAACAGCCGGGCGCCCACGGCCATGGTCACCGAAAGGACCGTGGGCATGGCCACGGGGATGGCGGCCACCGTCAGGACCAGGGCGAACTGCAGGGTGGTCAGGAACGGGTCGCCCCGGAGGACGGAGACGACGATGATGACCGTCACCAGGGCCAGGGCCAACAGGATCAGGAACTTCCCGATCTTCAGAACCGCCTGTTGGAAGTGGCTGACGGTGACGGCATCCTGGACCAGCTCGGCGGTCTGTCCGAAGTAGGTGGCGGCTCCGGTGGCGTAGACCAGGGCCCCGATCTCCCCCTGACGGATGATCGAGCCGGAGTACACCGGGTCCCCCGGACCGGCGGTGACCGGCAGGGACTCCCCGGTCAGGGCCGACTGGTCCACCTGTATCCCGTCGCCGCCCAGCAGCCGGGCATCCGCCGGCACGATGTCCCCCATCCGCAGACGGATGACGTCGCCGGGCACCAGCTCACGGGCCGGCGGGGTCACCCACGTCCCGTCCCGCCGCACCCGGGCCTTCACGGCCAGTTGCGCTTTGAGGGCATCGATGGCCTTGCCGGCCGAGTGCTCTTCGGTGAATCCCACCGTGGCATTGGCCAGCAGCAGGACCAGGATGATGAAGAAGTCGGGCCAGTGCCTGAGCACACCCGACAGGACCACCGCCACCTCGATCATCCACGGGATCGGGCCCCAGAAGTAGGTCAGGAGCTTGAGAAGGGGGTTGGCCTTCTTCTCCACGATCTCGTTCGGGCCGAACCGGACCAGCCGTTGCGTGGCCTCGGCCTGCGACAGGCCGGCGTCGGAAGACCCGAGCTGCTTCTCCACGGCGGCCACCGGAAGGGTCTTCAGCTCCGGCTGGATGCCGGGATCTTTCGGCGACGGAGGGTCTGGCACCGGCCTAGGTGGGGGCGTGGGTTCCGTTGGTGGTGGTGGCGCGCAGGGGCGTCACCGGAGCCACCGCGGGGGACGGAACCACCACCGGCGACGGTGATGTGGAGGCGGCCGCCTCGCGGGCGAGGAATGCCCCCAGCTCGGCGATGGTGGACATCAGCGGCGCGGGGAACACCACGGTCGAGTTCTTGTCCGCGCCGATCTCGACCAGGCTCTGGAGGTTCCGCAGTTGCAGGGCGAGGGGATGGGCCATCATCACGTCGGAGGCGTCTCCGAGCGCGGCAGCCGCCATCGACTCCCCTTCGGCGTTGATGATCTTGGCCCGCTTCTCCCGCTCCGCTTCGGCCTGTCGGGCCATGGCCCGCTTCATGCTGTCGGGGAGTTGGATGTCCTTCAGCTCCACCAAGGTGACCTCGATACCCCAGTCGGTGGTGGTCTTGTCGAGGATGGAACGGATGTCGAGGTTGATCCGGTCCGTTTCGGACAGCGTCTCGTCCAGCGTGTGCTGACCCACCACCTTCCTGAGGGTGGTCTGGGCGATCTGGTCGATGGCGGCGTCGACATTCTCGATGGCCACCACGGACTTCACGGCGTCAACGACCCGGAAGTAGGCCACGGCGGAGACATCCACGCTCACGTTGTCCCGGGTGATGATCCCCTGGGACTGGATGGGCATGGTGACGATTCGGAGCGACACCCGGCGCAGTTCGTCGACAAAGGGGATGATGACCCGAAAGCCGGGGTCCCGGATCCCCAGCACCCGCCCCAGCCGGAACAGCACACCCTCCTCGTACTGCTTCACGATTCTGGCCGCCGCGGCCATGGCCACCAGAAGCACCACGACAACGATCACCACCACGATCAGGAGAATTTTCACGGCGTCACCGGCTCAGAACGACTTTGACCGCACCGGTGTCCGCAGCGCGGGCGAACACGTCGTAGGCCTCCATCATGTCGTGGAGGGGGAAGTGATGGGTGGCGAACCGGGCCGCGTTGATCTGATGACTGGTCAACAGCCGGAGCAGCGTCGGGGTCGAGGAGGTGTCGACCAGTCCCGTGGTGATGGTGACGTCGCGGGTCCACAGGGACTCGAGGTGGAGCGTGGCGGGCTTCCCGTGGACACCGATATTGGCCACGTGGCCACCGGGCCGCACCAGCTCGGTGCAGAGCTCGAAGGTCGACGGAATGCCGACCGCCTCGATGGCCACGTCGACCCCCAGGCCTCCGGTGGCCTCCCGGATCAGGGCCCGAGTGTCGTGGTCCCCGTCGTTGATGGTCAGATCGGCCCCGAACTGCTTGGCCATGTCGAGCCGGCTGTCGGCCAGATCGATGGCGATCACCGTGCCCGGCGAGTAGAGCTTCGAACCGGTGATGGCAGCCAGCCCGATGGGGCCGGCCCCCACGATGGCGACTGTATCGCCCGGTTGCACGTGGCCGTTGAGGACACCCACCTCGTAGGCGGTGGGGAGGATGTCAGCCAGCATCAGGATCTCCTCGTCCACCGCGCCCTCCGGCACCGGGTACGTGGAGGTGTCGGCGAACGGCACCCGGACGTACTCAGCCTGGACACCATCGATGAGATGGCCGAGGATCCAGCCTCCTCCACCGAGGCACTGCCCGTACCGGGACTCCCGACAGAAACGACAGGTGCCGCAGGCCGAGATGCAGGAGACCAGGACCCGATCGCCGACGGCGACGGTCTTGACCCCCGTCCCTGCCGTCTCCACCGTGCCCACTGCTTCGTGGCCCAGGATGCGGCCTGCGGTCACCTCCGGCGTGTCGCCCTTCAGGATGTGGAGATCGGATCCGCAGATGGTCGTGGTGTCCACTCTGACCACGATGTCCGTATCGGCCTGGATGGTGGGCATGGGAACCTCGTCCCATCCCTTTGACTCCGGCCCGTGATACACGAGTGCTTTCATGATCTGGATCCCTTCTCTGGTCCGGGTCCAGCTTGATGGCTGGGCCTGTCGACCGGTAGTGCCGAAGGTCCTGCCCGCCAGGGGTCAAGTCGTGACCTTTGACTCTTACCGCCGGCCGCCGGCCGGACCAGCATGGGGGAGACAGGTGCCGGGCCGGCCCGACAGTCCCCGGACGCCGAGGTCCGGGGACCGGCCCCCGACGGATGGTCCCGGTGGCCCGTCCGCGACGACGGGAGCCGCCGGACGATGCCGCACGTGGCACGGGCGCACGTCCGGCCACCACCGCGACCGGGTGGGGACACCCGGCGGTCGAGACGCAGAGGAGGCAGGAGTATGCGTGACACGAGTTCCCCGATCCCGATGGACCGCCACGCCGAGGCCCGACCGGTGGCCGCGGACCGCGACCAGTTGGATGGCGCCATCGCCGAGTGCCGGATCCGGATCGATCGCCTCCGGGTGACCCTGGCCCGCTTCTCACCCCCGTCCCAACGTACGGGAGGCCACCGGTACCCGGTCGACGCCGCCGGTCCGCCGGAGACCGGGTCGGATGCCGGTCGGCCGGAGGGTGGTCCCACTCCGGCCTCGGTCGGTGGCGCCGCCGTGAGGCTCCTCCACGATCTGGAGAACGGACTCCTGCCGACAACGGCATCGTTCCCCGTCCACCCGACCGGCACGGATCCCCGGCCGTCGGCCCCAAGGCGCACCACCGGGAGGAGACTCGAACTTTGAGCGCCGATGTCCATGTACACGACCCTGCTCGACACTGCTCTCGGCCAACGCGATCAGTGCGTCCATGAGCCCTCCCCGGGAGATCTCCTCGCCCGATTGGTGCGATCCAGGGCCTCTCTGGTCGCCGGCGGTGTCCGTGCTGTCGACCAGGCGCACACACTGGAGGCCGTCATCCGGCTGCTGGACTACGACGTGTCCCTCATCGATGTGGCCCGGAGCCTCGGGATCCCGTATGCCATCGACCGGTTCGACGACGGCGAGCGGCAGCGCCTGGAGGATGCCCTCCGATACCTGGGGATCCCCCCGGACCTGCCCGCCGAACCACGGTGAGACGCTGGCACCGTACCCGGGGTGCCGGACGCTGATGGTGGGAGGTGCTACGTGCCGGAGATGGTGCCTTCGGCGGTACCGACCGAGCGCTCCTCGATCCGGACGGCGAACGTGGCCGCCTGGGTGCGCCGCTCCATGCCGAGTTTGGCCAGAAGGTTGGAGACGTAGTTCTTGACGGTCTTCTCCGACAGGAAGAGGGTGGTGGCGATCTGGCGGTTGGTGCTGCCCTGGGCGATGAGATCGAGGACCTTGCGCTCCTGGGAGGTGAGACTGGCCAACCGGGGGTCCTCCCGGGCGCCGGCCTGGAGGCGCTCGAGCACCCGGGCGGTCACGGCGGGGTCGAGCAGGGACTGCCCGGCACCGGCCCGCCGGATGTCGTCGACCAGATCCCCCACTCCGACCTGTTTCAACACGTAGCCGGCTGCGCCGGCGAGGATGGCCGCGTACAGGGCCTCATCGTCGGCGTAGGACGTGAGCATGACACAGACGATGTCGGGCCACTCGGAGCGGATCTCCCGACACACCTCCACACCGCTCCCGTCGGGAAGGCGCACATCGAGGATGGCCACCTGGGGCCGGGTCAACGGGATCTGACGCAGTGCGTCGACCGACGTGGCAGCCTCTCCGACCACCACCAGGTCGTCGGTGGCCTCGAGCATCGCCCTCAGTCCTGCCCGCACGACCTCATGGTCATCGAGGAGGAACACACCGAGGGTCACAGCCAATGGTCCCATCCGCACCCACAAAGGGCAATACGCCCGCGCCATCGGCCGGCGGCGGGACACCGGGACGGACCGTCGCCGGGCCCGCCGAGACAGTCGCCGGGCCCGCTGAGTGGAGGACCGGCCGGGTCTCGCTACTCTTGGCCACGGTGCCCTTCCCCTCGATCGACGACCCCGTCAAGCTGACGCGGGTCATTCAGGCGTCCCTGTTGCTCCGGGCCGATCTGGACCTTCCCGTCCTCCTCAGCCATGTGATGGAAGAGGCCCGCGCCCTCACCGCGGCCCGCTACGGAGTCCTCGGGATTCTCGACGGTGGGCGTTCCTGCATGGCGGAGTACGTGACGGTGGGAATCACTCAGGAGGAAAGTGAAAAGATCGGGCCCGGGCTGACCGAACAGGAACTACTCAGCCTGCTCGGCGAACCGGAGGCCCCGGTGGGGACTCCCCCGGCCCGGTCGGTGCTCACTGTCCCCATCGACGTCCGGAACGAGGTCTACGGAAGTATCCACCTGGTCGAGAAGATCGGATCACCCCGGTTCACGGTGGAAGATGAGGCCCTGGTGGAGGCGCTGGCGGTGGCGGCCGGCATGGCCATCGAAAACGCCCGACTCCACCAGCGGCTCCAACAGGTGGCCATCACCGAGGGTCGCGATCGCATGGCCAGAGACCTCCACGACACGGTGGTCCAGCATCTCTATGCCGTCGGGATCACCCTCGAGACCATGGCCCGTGACCCAGAGGCGACGGGTCTGGCCGACCGGCTGACGGCCCTGGTCTCCGACATCGGTGAGGCCATCCGGCACGTCCGCTCCAGCATCTACGAACTCGGCCACGACGAGGAGGATCCCGGTCTGCGGGCCGGTGTGCTCACCCTGGTGCGCTCGCTGGATCCGATGCTCGGATTCGATGCCCGGGTGTCCTTCGACGGTCCGGTCGATTCGGTGATCTCCCAGAGCGTGACCGAGCAGCTTCTGGCCACCATCCGCGAAGCCGTCACCAACGTGGGACGCCATGCCCGGGCCACGACGGCGTCAGTCACGGTCAGCGCGCACCGTGGCATGTGCCGCCTCCGGGTCACTGATGACGGCATCGGACTCGACGCCTCCGGTGGGGCTGGCGGTGGCGGGCTCGGCCTGTTCAACCTGCGCCGGCGGGCCGAGATCATGCATGGATCGATGGAGGTCGGAGACGCGGACACCGGGGGGACGGTGCTGGTCTGGGAGGTCCCGATCAGCCAATAGGTCCTTCGACCCTGTTCGAGAGGGTCTCGGCGCGGGCATGGTGGTGGTACCAGTCCGTCGAAGGAGTCCGCCATGACCGTCAACGCCCCATCCCCCGCCACCGGGTCGGCTGGCCGCGAGGACTCACCGGGCGGCTGGGAACAGTTGGACCGGGTGCTGGAGGAATGGCGCGCCCGCATCGACGAACTCAAGGTGCAGTTCAATCTGGCCTCCCTCGACGGCCGCGAGGATGTGGCCAAGCGCATCGAGACCACGGAGAACGTGTTCCTGGCCGTCCGGTCCCATCTCTCCGACGCCCGGGCCGACACCGGCAAGAACCTGGTCGGCCTGCGACACTCCATCGATCAGCTCCTCGGCGATCTCCGGCTGGCCTACGACGACGCCGAGGCCGTCCTCAAGCGCAGCCACGGGTCGTGAGCCACTCCGGCCGGGTGGAGCCCACCCCGGATCCTCAGCGCATGAGGTCGGGCGAGACCTCCATGCCGGCCTTCCAGACGGTCTTCGCCATGATCTTCGAGAAGTCCGCCCGGTAGGCGTACTTCGCACCGATCTCCCGGGTCTCATCCAACAGGCCCTCCGAGAGGGTGGTCGGGTCGAGACCCAGCGCCAGAAAGCGCTCGCGGGTCACGTTGAGGTCGTTCTCCGCAGCTTCCCTGCGGGGATTCGGGAGGTGGGCGATCTCCACACCGGTCAGTTTGGAGATGAGTTCGGCCAGCTCCTTCACCCGATACGTCTCGGTGACCTGGTTGAAGACCGAGACCTGCTCGCCCTTGGCCGGAGGATTTTTGAGTGCAATCTCGATGCACCGCACGGTGTCGCGGATGTGGATGAAAGCCCGCGTCTGGCCTCCGGTTCCGTGAACGGTCAGGGGATGGCCGATGGCCGCCTGCATGATGAACCGGTTGAGCACGGTGCCGTAGTCACCGTCGTAGTCGAAGCGGTTGATCAGTCGCTCGTCGATCACCGTCTCGGGGGTCTGGGTGCCCCAGACGATGCCCTGGTGGAGATCGGTGATCCGTACACCGTCGTTCTTGGCGTAGAAGGCGAAGAGCAGCTGATCCAATGTCTTGGTCATGTGGTACACCGAGCCCGGGTTGGCCGGGTGCAGGATCTCCCGCTCGAGTTCGCCGTCCGGCGTCGGAACATGGACGGTGAGATAGCCCTCGGGGATGGGGGCCGAGCCCGACCATCCGTAGCCGTACACACCCATGGTCCCCAAGTGGACGACGGCGATATCGAGGCCGGATTCGACGATGGCGCACAGCAGGTTGTGTGTGGCGGTGATGTTGTTGTCGACGGTGTAGCGCTTGGTCTTGGCGCTGCGCATGGAGTACGGGGCAGCCCGTTGTTCGGCGAAGTGGACGACGGCATCGGGCCGGGTCTCGAGCAGGAGCGTCACCAGCCGGTCGTACTCGCGGGCCAGGTCCAGATGGACGAACTCGATCACCTTGCCGGTGTGATCCTTCCAGACGTCCACGCGCTCGTGGATGGGGCGGACAGGGGTGAGGGAGTCCACCTCCAATTCGACGTCGATGCACCGGCGACTCAGGTTGTCGACGATGGTCACATCGTGGCCCGCCTGCGACAGGTGGAGAGTGGTGGGCCAGCCGCAAAAGCCGTCGCCACCGAGGATGAGAACCTTCATGATGCCCCCTTTTCATGCGATGTCGAGGCCCCAAAACCCCGGCCATCGCGATCCACTCGAGGATACTACACTGCCATTTCTTTGCGCCCGGGGGAAGAGTCTCAGCAGATTTTCAGGGTTCACGCCGGGACGGCGCACCGGTCAGCCCCGAGGCTCGGCGTCCCCGGGCTGCTTGATGATCGCCACCGGGCAGTCAGCGTGCTGCACACATTCCTGACTGACCGAACCCAGCCTGAGGCCGGCAAATCCACCCTGGCCCCTTGATCCCAAGACCAGGAGATCGGCCCCCTTGGCCGCCTCTATCAGTGATTCCACCCGGGTGGTGGGCCGTCCCGGCCGGCAGGTCCCGCCGCTCACACCGCGGCGAAGAGATCCCCCCGGTCCGCGATGCGGGCCAGCACCAGATCGGAGGTGAATCGGAGGTCCGCCGGGTTGCCGGATCGGGCGCAACCGTCGACCTCGGCCCAGGTGATCGGGGTGGAGACGGTGGGCTCCCCCCGGGCCCGGACCGAATACGCGGCCACCGTGGTCTTGGCCGGGTGGTTCTGACTCCAGTCGATGAGCACCTTGCCGGCCCGGAGGGTCTTGCGCATGTTGGACACCACCAGGTCGGGGTGGTCCTGAGCCAGCTCGATGGCGATCTCGCGGGATCGGCGGCGGGTCGTGTCCCAGGTCGGTCGACCCCGCAGCGGGACATACAGCTGAAGACCCTTGGACCCGCTGGTCTTGGGCCAACACCCGGAGCGGTGCTCCTCGAGTCGGTCGGCGATCAGGCCGGCCACCCGGCAGCATTCGACGATGGAGGCGCCGTCCCCGGGGTCGAGGTCGAACACCATGTGGTCGGGTGGCGCCGGCAGGGCCCGCCTCCGGCCGGCATGCCACAAAGGGACGTGGAGTTCGATGGCAGCCAGGTTGGCCGCCCACACCAGGGTGGGACGGTCATCCACCACCGGGTAGTCAACGGATTCCCCTGAGGAGGAAGGGACTTTCCGGCGGTGGACCCATGGCGGTGCATGGTCCGGAATGTGCTTCTCGAAGAAGAACGCGTGGTCGACCCCGTTGGGGTACCGCTTCATGGTCAGGGGCCGGTCCCGCACGTGGGGCACCAGGACCTCCGCCACCCGGGCGTAGTAGTCGATCAGCTGGCCCTTGGTGAATCCGGTGGCGGGGAAGAGCACCTTGTCCAAATTGGACACGGTGAGCTCGCGCCCGTCCACGCTGGTCCGCACGGAGCGGTCAGGACTCACGATGCACACCGGCCGGGGTCTTGTCCGGGCGTAGGCCCCGCCAGACCGGGTGCCGGAAGTACCCGTCAGGGGTCCACTCGGAGTAGCGCACCTCCCCCACCAGGCGAGGGGTGACCCAGGTGGCCCCCCTCACCACGGCGGCGGGGAGGCGTCCCTCGAACGGGCTGGTGGCACGGACCGCCCCCTCGAGGTCGGCCATCAACTCAGCCCGTGCGAGGTCCGAGAATCCCGTCCCCACCTTTCCCACGAACGTGAGCGCCCGACCGGACGGAACGCCCACCAGCAGAGCACCGAAGTCCACTCGGCGACTGCCCTGTCCCGCGGTGTAGCCACCGATCACCACCTCCTGCATGTGCTGGTTCTTCACCTTGATCCAATCCGCACTCCGCCGGCCGGGCTGATAGGTGCCCGTGCGCCGCTTGGCCACGACCCCCTCCATACCCAGTGCCACCGCCGTGTCGAAGACCTGGCGTCCCCCCTCGGAGGTGAACGACGGGGTGACGGCCCATCCGGGTGCGGCGATGCCCAGACCCTCCAGGGCTGCCCGGCGTCGGTCGTAGCTGAGCTCCAGCAGTGAGACGCCGTCCAGGTGCAGGAGATCGAAGATGATCAGGCTGACCGGATCGGATGCCACGGCCGCGCGGACACCGGGTGGGTTGGCGGCGTGCATCCGGTGCTGGAGGCGGGCGAAGGACGGTCTCCCGTCCGGATCGAGCACCACCAACTCGCCGTCGAACAGCGCCCGGCGGGAGCCCATGGCTTCGGCGAAACCCCGCAACTCGGGAAACGACACGGTGACGTCCTTGTCATTGCGGCTCATGGCCCGGGGACGGCCTCCGTCGGTCCAGAGCAGGATGCGCATCCCGTCCCATTTGAACTCGTGGGCCCACCGGCCGTCGTCCGGCGGGAGCTGTCCCGCCACCGCCAGCATGGGCTGCATCCGGGTCGGGAGGGCACCGGAGGTCCGGCGAACGGGCGGCCTCTTCGGACGGTCGGTCTGCGATCCTCCGGTCACGACGCAGTTCTACCCCGGTCCACGACGGAGCGACCCGGCCACGGCAGGCCCGGCCCCCGTGACGAATGCGGCGGGCTAGGACGAACGGAGCAGCCGGACCGAGGGGACCCGGGGACGGGCCCGGTGCAGGACCGGGTGGTCCAGGGCCCGGGCCACCACGGCCTCGCGGTCACAGCCAAGGCCGTGAGCCGCCCGGTCGAGGAGGTTCCCCAGGTAGATGGCCAGATTCACCAGAGCAGGGCACCCCGGACCGCTGACCAGGGGAACGGGCTCGATGGCGATGTCCATGGTGGCGGTTTCGAGGACGGCTGTGCGGATGTCCCACATCTGGTCGATGGCCCCGTCCATCTCGACCCCGCTCATCTGCATGCACGCGGATAACCCCAGCTCAAGGGCCACATCAGGGACGGTCATCCCCGGTGGCACCAGGACGGGCAGGCTCCGGAGCACCGCGACGGCGTACCCCACGGTTTCCGGCCTGTCGGTCTCTGGAGTGCTCACGAATGTCAGTGTGACAAAAGGGTGTATCAGGGGTGGTGGATGGCCCCTGACCTGGGTAATGATATTCGTATGCCTCGCACCATCTGGAAGGGCGCCCTCAACTTCGGCCTGGTCAATGTCCCCGTGGGCCTCTACTCCGCCACCCAGGACAAGGCCATCCACTTCAACCAGTTCGAGGAGGGGACCTCGGACCGTATCCGGTACAAGAAGGTCAACGAACGCACCGGCGCCGAGGTGCCGGCGGCGAAGATCGTCAAGGGATTCGACCTGGGTGGCGGGGAGTACGTCCTGTTGACCGACGAGGAGATCGACGCCGCCGAGCCCGAAAAGTCGAAGCTCATCGAGATCACCGACTTCGTGGATCTCGACCAGATCGACCCGGTCTACTACCGCTCCACCTACTACCTGGCCCCCGAAGGGGAGGCCGCCAACAAGGCCTACGCCCTCCTCCGCCAGGTCATGCGCCGGGCCAACAAGGTGGCCATCGGGACGGTGGTCATGCGGAACAAGGAGTACCCCGTGGCCATCCGACCGGACGACGAGGTCCTCAAGCTGGAGACCATGTACTTCGCCGACGAGATCAGGTCGCCGTCCAAAGACCTGCCCGATCTTCCCTCGGCCGACGAGGTGACGGACCGCGAACTCCAGATGGCGAGCCTCCTCCTCGAATCGATGGAGAGCGAGTGGGACCCGGAGAAGTACCAGGACACCCACCGCCGGCACCTCGAGTCCATCATCGAGGCCAAGCGGCAGGGAGACGAGATCGTCACCGGGGTCGACGTGGCGCCGGCCGCCACCAAGGTCGTCGACCTCATGGAAGTCCTGACCGCCAGCATCGACTCGGTCCAGTCGGTCCGGAAGCCGGCGAAAAAGGCCGGGGCCCGGGCGGCGGCGGCCAAGGTGTCCGCCAAGGAACCCGCCCCGATCAAGAGGGCGGCGAAGGTGACGAAGCCCAAGGCTCCCGCACGGCGCAAGGCGTCCTGAGACCTCCGTCCACCGACGGTCCGGGCCGTCGGGACAGTCCGGGCCCGGCGTAGCCGGGACGGGCGGGGTGGCCCCGGCCGCGGACTCCGTCCACCGCCGGACTCCGTGCACCGCCGGACTCCGTGCAATACGATCGGGCCGGGCGGGCCGGGTTCCGGCGGCAGCGGAACGGTTGCACCCTGGCCGGGGGATCGGCTGGAAGGAGTCACGATGACGGACACCGTGGTCACCGAGAGCGGGCCCACCGCCTCGCCGGACGCACCGGAGCGACAGACCGGACCGCCCGGGGCGGGGCCTCCCGTCGTGCCGGCGTTCTCGATCGTGCCGGTGCGGGGTCTGGTCATCGTGGCCGTCATCCTGGCCGGGCTCATCGCCGCCATCGCCTCGAACTCGCTGTGGGCCCTGGACTTCTTCCATGTCGCCGGAGGAGGTCTGTGGACCAGCATCGACCTCTTCCTGGGCCTGATCATCGGACCGATCCTCGGAGGGATGGCGGTGCAGTCCCGTATCGACTTCACCACCCGGTTCATGCCGAAGATGCTCCTGATCATGCCGACACTGGTGGCCATGACGCTCGGGGCCGGGTTCCAACTGGCCCGCAAGCTGGGCAATCTCGATGTCGCCTACCCCCACCACGGATGGCTGGTCGCCTCCTACATCATCGTCGGGGCGATGGCGGTCATCGCCCTCGGGCTGCTGGAGCCGGCCAACCTCGCCGTCCTGTTCGAGCTCAAGAAGCCCCATCCCAACGGCGAGCGGATCGGCCGGCTG
>Ga0182012_10000385_pt1 | contig 49911 bp, 36 predicted proteins | sample 612S2SmetaG_FD_120486 | JGI IMG/M metagenome (GOLD analysis project Ga0182012, IMG submission 120486) | Permafrost microbial communities from Stordalen Mire, Sweden - 612S2S metaG | ecosystem: Environmental > Terrestrial > Soil > Wetlands > Permafrost | place: Sweden: Stordalen | collected... | reverse complement strand
CCCTGCACTTTCCCTGCACTTTCCCTGCACTTTCCCGGCAAGGCCCGGCGAAGGCGCGTGCCCAGCCCGGGGTAGCATCGGCTGGAATGGCCGACGAAGCCCCGCCGACGCCGCATACCGGTATCCAGCAGATCGACGGGAAGATGTTCCAGCTGTTCGCCCTGGTGGTGGAGGCATTGGCCGCGGCCACCGATGCCTTGTTGTCCGGCGACAAGCACGTGGCCGCTGTCCTGGCCGGTCGCGACGAGCTTGTCGACGACGCTTATAACGACGTGGGGCGGCTGGTCAACCGGGCGGTGGCCCTGGAGGCGCGCGAGGAGAAGGACCTGCGGTTCCTGCTGGTGGCCTTACGCGTGGTACCGGAGCTGGAACGTAGCCACGAACTGGCTGAGCACATAGCCCGGCGCGCCGCTTACGGTCTTGGCGCCGAACTGACGCCCCGCGCCCGGGGCCTCATCGACCGCATGGGCAAGGTGGGCGTGACCATGTGGCGCAAAGCCGCCGACTCCTGGTACGACAAGGAGGGCAGGGTGGCAGACGAGCTGGCGCGCCGCGACGAGGAGATGGACGACCTGCAGACCGTCCTCGTGACCGAAGTGGCGGCATCGGGGGCCCCCACCTCGGTGGCCATGGAGCTCGCCCTGGTGGCGCGTTTCTACGAACGTCTCGGCGACCACGCCGTCAATGTGGCGCGCATGGTCTCGGCCCTGCAGGATGAGCTCGCAGAGTGACGGTTTACCGGGCCCAAGCTGCTACGGTGGCGAAGTCATCGTTTGTAACGGGTGGCTAATGAGGAAGGACTTCCATCGATGGACCTCGGTCTCGACGTAGACGACAGTCGGCACCCGTACACGGTGCTGGCGGTAAAAGGGGAGGTGGACGTCTACACGGCCCCGCGCTTGCGGGAGAAGTTGGTGGAACTGGTCAGCCAGGGCAAGCACCAGATCGTCGTCGACCTGGAGGGAGTGGACTTCCTGGACTCAACCGGGCTCGGTGTGCTGGTGGGAGGGCTCAAGCGCCTGCGCAGCCATGATGGTGACCTCACTCTTGTGTGCACGCACCAGAGGATCCTGAAGGTCTTCGAGATCACGGGCCTGACGAAGGTCTTTGCCATTCACGCCTCGGTCGACCAGGCAGTCGCCCAGTAGTAAGCCCCGACGTCAGCGAGCGAGCCGGGTCCAATGCAGCGTGCCCCCGAAATGCAACGTGCGCTCGTCCTCGAGCTTGACGTTCCCTCCCGGCCGGAGTTCATCGCCATAGTCCGTCTGGTGGTGGCGTCGGTGGCGTCGTCCCGGCGGGCGCTGGCAGACGAGCGCGTCGACGACCTCAAGCTGGCTGTTTCCGAAGCCTGCACGAACGCCATCGAGGCCAACCGGTCCGTGCGGCCCACCGCGCCGGTGCACGTCGAGATATGGGAGGCCCCCGACCGCCTGGAGGTCAACATCGAGGACAGCGGGCCCGGGTTCGACCCGGAAAAGCTCGAGTTCCCGCCGCCCGTCACCGACCCCGACCGGCTCAACTTCGAGAGAGGGCTCGGGATCCCTCTTATCCGCACTCTGGTGGACAGCTCGGCTTTCGTCCGCAAAGAAAGCGGGACGTCGGTGCGCATGACCGTCTTCGGCGGTCCCGTCGACGGCGACGACACGGCTGCCATTTACATCGACGTTTCCAAGATGCGCGATCTCCCGCCGAGGCAGCGGGGTACCTGAGCAAGCTCGGCAGTTGCCCCGCCGGCTCCCCCCGTGCACGGCACCCGAGCAAGCTCCCCGCTGGCCCCGGCCGCTACGGCGCGGTACCTAAGCGGCGGTTTGTTAGGTGGGCCAAATTTTAGTTTCGGTGCGTCATCGCTTGACTTTCAGCTACCGAAAATCTAAGTTGGGCCCGACCGAACATGGAAACAGAGCTCTCTAGATCTCAACGTGCTGCGCTCAAGGAAATCTGGCGTCAGACTTCCGAGAACGGTGACTGGGCCCGTACCGGTGACCTGGCCGCCGTACTCGGTATTTCCCCGGCCACGGCTACGGCGATGGTCAAGCGCCTGGTTGAACAGGGCTTGGCTGACCACGTACCGTACCGGGGGGTCGGCCTGACCGAGACCGGGCGGCGGTTGGCCGTCGCGGTAGCGCGCCGGCACCGGATCGTAGAGCGCTTCCTCACCGACCTTCTCGGCTACGGCTGGGGCGAGGCGGACACCCTGGCCCCGACCTTCGAGCACTATCTGCCCCAACAGGTCGAGGAGAGGCTCTACGAGGTGCTGGGGCGACCGGCTACGTGCCCCCACGGCTTCCCCATCCCTGGGCACGGGTCAGAGGCCATACCGGCGCTGGCCCAGCTCTACGACATGGAGCCAGGGCAGAAGGCGATCGTGGCATTGTCCAGTTCGGTCAGCCCCGCTATGGTTGCTTTTCTTGGCGAGATGGGGCTCGTCCCCGGTGCCGAGGTCGAGGTCATCGAGAAGCAGCCGTTCGGCGGCCCGCTGGTCGTACGGGTCGCAGGGGTCGAGCGGACACTGGGCGAGGGGGCCGGGCGCCAGGTCCGTATTCGTATGCTGACTTCCGGTCCAGCCGTCGACGGCGATGCCGCGGCAGCGCCCCGAGCCACCCCGGCGGGTCCGGGGGGCACCACAAAGGAGAAATGATGGACCACTACCTCGCCGCCGGTTCGGGTGGCTACCAGGCGTTCAGCCTCAGGGGACAAGATTGGACCTGGTTGGTCTTCGCTGTCGCCTGCTCCCTCGTTGCCATCGGCACAGGGTTTTTGATGAGGCGCCAGGTGCTGAAGGCGGACCCTGGGACGCCGGCGATGATCGACATCGCCAAGGCGATCCAGGAGGGTGCCGCCGCCTACCTGAGGCGGCAGTTCAGGACGATCGCCATCGTCACGGTGCCCCTGGCCGTCCTGGTGTTCCTCACCGCCACCAAGGTGGTGGACCCTCTCACCGGCCACACCGTGCTCAGCTTCGGGCTGTCGGGCCTGTACCGCATGCTCGCGTTCTTGGTGGGCGCGCTGCTGTCCGCGCTCGCCGGGCTGATAGGGATGACAACGGCCGTACGGGCCAACGTCCGCACCGCTGCCGCCGCCCGCACCTCGTCGATGCCCGCCGCCTTGCGCGTGGCCATCATGGCCGGTGGCACCACCGGGGCGTTCGTGGTCGGCTTCGGCCTGCTCGGCACCACGGTGATCGTGATGCTGGCCCAGCACAGCCTTAGCGCCATACTTGTCGGGTTCGGCTTCGGGTGCTCGCTGCTATCGCTGTTCATGCGTGTGGGCGGAGGCGTTTACACCAAGGCCGCCGACGTGGGCGCAGACCTGGTCGGCAAGGTGGAAGCGGGCATCCCTGAGGACGATCCCCGTAACCCCGCCACCATCGCCGACAACGTCGGCGACAACGTCGGCGACTGCGCCGGCATGGGCGCCGACCTTTTCGAGTCCTACGGGGTGATCCTGGTGGCGGCGCTCATCCTGGGCACCGGTGCCTTCACCTCCATAGGGCGCAACCCGGTCTTCGGGGTAACTTTCCCGCTGGTCGTGATGGGCATCGGGGTGCTGGCGTCGCTCATCGGCATCTTCTCGGTGCGGGCCACACCGCGCGACCGCTCGGCCATGGCGCCCATCAACCGGGGCTTCATCCTGGCCTCGGCGCTCACGCTCGTCGGCAGCTTTTTCGTGGCCCAGTTCTACGTCCACAACCTGAAGGTTTGGTGGGCGGTCGTGGTCGGTGTGGTCCTCGGGCAGGTCGTCAGCCGGATCGCCGAGTACTACACGTCGACCGAGACCTCCCCGGTGCTCGAGATCGCCGAGTCCACCAGGACCGGCCCGGCGACCACGATCCTGTCAGGGATCAGCTCGGGCCTGGAATCTTCGGTGATCGCCCTGCTGGCGATAGTCATCGCCATCGCCGTTGCCATCGGGATGGGTAACGGCAACATCCAGTTCACCTTGTACCTTGTCGCCCTCATCGGCATCGGGCTGCTGTCCACCACTGCCTCTGTCGTCACCGAGGACACCTACGGCCCCGTGTCTGACAACGCCGCCGGTATCGCAGAGATGAGCGGCGAGTTCTCGGGCGAGCCGGAGCGGATCATGGCCAGTCTTGACGCCGTGGGCAACACCACCAAGGCCGTGACCAAGGGTTTTGCCATTGGCTCGGCCGTCATCGCCGCGCTCGCCCTGTTCGCCGCCTTCATACAGACGATCGGCCAGCAGCTCGGCCTTCACGCCGTCGGCAACGCCCTCTACTCGAGCGTCTCTACCGCCATAAACGTGGCCAACCCGAAGATCTTCGTCGGCATGCTCGTCGGCGGGTCGATCGCCTTCCTGTTCTCTTCGGCGGCCATCAGGGCGGTGGGCCGCTCGGCCGGGACGATCGTGCAAGAGGTGCGCCGCCAGTTCCGGGAGCACCCGGGGATCATGGACCGCACCGAGCGCCCCGACTACAGCAGCGTGATCGACATCTGCACCAAGGGGGCGCTGCGCGAGCTGGTCACCCCTGCCCTGCTGGCGGTCCTGGCACCGGTCGTGATCGGTTTCGGTATCAGCGACCTCGCCCTTGGAGGTTTCTTGGCCGCGGCCATATTGACGAGCCAGCTGATGGCGGCGTTCATGAACAACGCCGGCGGTGCGTGGGACAACGCCAAGAAGTATGTCGAGGAAGGCCACCTCGGGGGCAAGGGCTCAGAGGCTCACAAGGCGGCAGTGGTGGGCGACACGGTGGGCGACCCGTTCAAGGACACCGCCGGCCCGGCGTTCAACCCCCTCATGAAGTGCATGAACCTGGTGAGCCTGCTGGTGCTGCCTACAGTGATCACCCTGCGCAACAACAACGCCGCCCGCTACTCCATCGCCGCTGTCGCCTTGGTGATCGTCGTACTCGGCGTCGCCTACTCCAAGCGCAAGGTAGCCAGCGTGGCCGATACGCCTGACGCTGCCGGGTCCCCGATGAGCGGTGTGACCGCCGCCCCCGCCGGTGCGGTCGCGTTTGCCGCGGCTGGCGCCGACACCGCCGCCCCGGTCGCCCCCGATGGACAGGGCCCGGCGCCGACCTCGTCCGCCCCTGGTCTCGGCCACGGCGAGCCCCCTGGCCCTGTCGGGCCGCCTACAGTACCGGGCCGGAGGTAAGCCCCGTAGATGCCCAAACCACTGGTTATTGTCGAGTCGCCGGCGAAGGCCAAGACCATCGCCGGCTTTCTCGGCAACGGCTACATGGTCGAGTCCTCGGTGGGCCACATCCGTGACCTGCCGAGCGACGCCCGTGACATCCCGGCCGCGTTCAAGGGGGAGCCCTGGGCGCGGCTGGGGGTGGACGTGGACAACGGCTTCAAGCCGCTCTACGTCGTGGTCCAGGGCAAGAAGGAACGTGTCACCAAGCTGAAGGCTCTCCTCAAGGACGCCAGCGAGCTCTACCTGGCCACTGACGAAGACCGAGAAGGGGAGTCGATAGCGTGGCACCTGCTGGAGGTGCTCAACCCCCGCGTGCCGGTGAAGCGCATGGTCTTCCACGAGATCACCCGGGAGGCCATCCGCCGCGCCGTCGACAACTGGCGCGACCTTGACCGCCGGCTAGTGGACGCCCAAGAGACGCGAAGGATCCTCGACCGCCTCTACGGCTACGAGGTCAGCCCCGTGCTGTGGCGCAAGGTGCTCCCACGCCTTTCCGCAGGACGGGTCCAATCGGTGGCGACACGCCTGCTGGTCGAGCGCGAGCGCGCTCGCATGCGCTTCCGGGCCGCCTCCTACTGGGACGTCTCGGGGCGCTTCCGGGCCGCCGGCGGCGGGTTCGGTGCCATGCTCGTGGCCCTTGACGGTGCCCGCCTGGCGACGGGACGGGATTTCGGCGACGACGGCCAGCTGAGCCGGGCCGACGTCGTCCGGCTGGACGAGACCGGCGCCCGGGGACTGGCGGACCGGCTGTCGGCGGCCAAGTTCACCGTACGGAGTGTCGACGAAAAACCCTGGCGGCGCTCTCCCTATGCCCCGTTCCTCACCTCCACGCTCCAACAGGAGGCCGGGCGCAAGCTGCGCTTTTCCGCTGCCCGCACGATGCGGGTGGCCCAGGATCTCTATGAGGCCGGGCACATCACCTACATGCGTACCGACAGCACGGCGTTGTCCGACCAGGCCCTGACGGCCGCCCGCGCCGTCGTGCGCGACCTGTACGGGGGTGACTACCTGCCGGCCGCCCCCCGGCGGTACGAGAAGCGGGTCAAGAACGCTCAGGAGGCGCACGAGGCCATTCGCCCCGCCGGTGACGAGTTCCGCCACCCTGAGCGCAGCGGGCTGAGCGGCGACCAATTGCGTCTTTACGACTTGGTATGGAAGCGCACGGTGGCGTCGCAGATGTCAGACGCCCAGGGCCTCAGTGTGCAGGTGCGCCTGGGAGCCAACAGCTCTGGGGGCGAGGACGCCGAGTTCGCTGCCAACGGGCGGGTCGTCAATTTCCCGGGTTTCCTGCGGGCCTATGTGGAGGGGTCCGACGACCCAGAAGCCGAGCTCGAGGACAGGGAGGTCCGCCTGCCCAGGCTGGTGCGGGGCGAGGCCGTCAACGCCGAGGAGCTGGTGCCCGAAGGGCACACCACCCAGCCCCCGGCTCGCTACACCGAGGCGTCCCTAGTAAAGGCCCTGGAAGAACTCGGGGTGGGGCGCCCTTCCACCTACGCCACGATCATGGACACGGTGCAGAGCCGGGGCTATGTCTGGAAGAAGGGCACGGCCCTGGTGCCGTCCTGGACGGCGTTCGCAGTTGTGGGCCTACTAGAGCAGTACTTCGCCAAGCTGGTCGACTATGGCTTCACGGCGCAGATGGAAGAGGACCTCGACGGCATCGCCCGCGGCGACGGGGAGCCTCTGCCGTGGCTGACCCGCTTCTATTTCGGCCCGCCGGGGGGCAAGGGCGACGACGAGGGCCTCAAGCAGATGGTGGCTGAGCGCCTGGCCGATATCGACGCCCGCGCTGTCAATTCGATACCGGTCGGGGACCCGAGCACAGGCGTGGTGGTGCGCGTCGGGCGCTTCGGTCCCTATGTCCAGGAGGGCGAGAGGCGCGCCTCGCTCCCCGAGGATCTCGCTCCCGACGAGCTCACGGTGGAGCGCGCCTACGAGTTGCTCGATGCCCCCGCCGCCGAGCGGTCCGACCGCGAGCTCGGCCCCGACCCGGCAACCGGTCTCCCGGTGCTCGTGCGGGCCGGTCGCTACGGTCCGTATATCCAGTTGGGGCGGGCCGAGGAGCTGAGCACCAAACCGAAGACGTCGTCGCTGCTTTCGGGCATGGTGCCCGAGGAGGTGACCTTGGAGGACGCGCTCCGCCTGCTCACCCTGCCCCGCAAACTTGGGAAGGGCACAGACGGCGAGGAGATCGTCGTCGACAAGGGCCGGTACGGGCCGTACGTCCGCAAGGGCACGGACTACCGGTCCCTAGAGACCGAGGACCAGCTTTTCACTGTCACCCTCGAAGAGGCCGTAGGGCTCTTCTCCAAGCCCCGTACCAGAGGTAACCGCCAGGCCAGCGCGCCCCTGGCCGAAGTCGGGACCGACCCGGTGAGCGGGGGCGCCATCACCGTCAAGGAGGGTCGCTTCGGGCTCTACGTGACGGACGGGACAGTCAACGCCTCACTGCGCCGGGGCGACTCGGTCGAGACGCTTACCCTTGAGCGCGCTGCTGAACTGCTAGCCGACCGACGCGCTCGGGCCGAGACCGAGGCTGCCGGCGGCGGGCGCCCGGCTCGCGGCCGGGCGGTAAAGTCGCGCAGCGGCGCCAAGGTGGCCCCGGCCAGAAAGGCCGCTACCGCCCGGAAAGCGCCTGCTGCCCGTAAAGCCTCTACTGCCACGAAAGCGGCTACTGCCCGGAAGGCCGCCCCGGCTCGCAAAGCCGCCGTTCCGGCGAAGAAGGCTTCAGTGGCGAGGGCGGCTGCCACCAAGAAGACGGCTGCCACCAAGACGGCGGCGGCCAAGAAAGCGTCTGTGGCCAAGAAAACGTCTGCGGCGACGAGTAAGACGGCTGTGGTCAAGAAGGCCTCTGTGGTCAAGAAGGCTTCTGCGGTCAAGAAGGCGGCTGGGGCCTAGAAAGCCCTGCACCTCTGGTTCTCGGCTCCGACCTCCCCGAGAGGCTGTGTGCCGAGGTACCCACCACTCTGAGCGTGTGATTAACTTGTCCCCCAAAGGCTCCCGCCACAAGTTGGAATTTCGCCGGGACTTAGCCCCTTGTCACCTCGACATAGCCCACACCGACGTGGGCGTCAAGCGTCAGGTGCGGGGCAGTCCCACCGCTCCCAGCGCCTTTGGGCGCCCATTGCCCTTGCATCTCCCGGCCGGAGTTGCCAAACACGTCGACTTCGCCCACACCGGCGTGGGCATTCACATTCACAACGGCGTTGCTCGGCACCTCCACGGTCAGATGCCCGAGCCCGACGCTGACATCAACCGTCTTTCCACGGGCGGGGAACTTGACTGCGCTCAAGTTGACGTCCAGGTTGCCAATGCCCAAGTGGTACTGCTTGGTGACGGCGGACGCCGTTGCCGGAGCGAACCCGTTGGCGCCGATCCCGCCTCGTAAAGAGGAGCCGCTACCAAGGGTGACGCTCACGGCCGCGATAACGGCACATAGCAGGAACCCAAGAAAGAAGGCCACAAGGGCCCAAATCCCTCGGCGCCCCGCCCGGCGCCGAGTTTGCAGTGGCTGGCTCGCCGCCGGCGGAGGTGCAGGGCTTACCCCCGCCGCGGCTAATTGGGACTCGGCCCATTGAGCAGCCGTCAATCTGGCCTCGGCCCAGTCCGCCTCCTCGGGGCCCGTGGCACCAATCAATCCCGTCGCGCCTGCCGGGCCGGGTGAGCCAGCGGGCCCGGGGGTGTACGACGCCGGCCCTGGCCCCTGCGACGGTCCCTGCCCTTGACCAGGCTCACGCACGTTGCACCGGGGCCTGGTCAGCGCCCACAGGGCGACGCCCGTCAGCGCCAGCAGTACGGGGAGCGCCCGCCAGTGCCACCATGGCCAGAAGCCGAAGGACCAGAACATGGCCAGTACTACCGCGCCGAGGACCAAGGCCCAGGACCTAGCGGTACGGTCCCGTCTCCAGTCCTGCCACGCCGGCCCCGAAAAAGGGTTTGGCACGTGGGCGGCGGCCCTTCCCTCCTCCGGGACGAATATCCAGGCGGCTGCGTACAGCAGGGGACCGCCGATACCGCCCAGGAACAGCAGTGACGCCAGAACGAAGCCGACCCGTAAAGCGGTGGCATCGACGCCCAGATAGTCACCGAGCCCCCCGGCCACGCCGGCGATCCTGCGGTTTGTCAAGCTCCGGCGGAGGCGCCGGAGCGGCTTGGGCTGAGGCCCGCCGTACTGGGGACCGCCGTACTGGGGACCGCCGTACTGGGAGCCATAGGGCGGAGGAGGTGGGGGAGGGGGTGAATACGGTGGAGGAGGAGGGGGCGGGAACGTTCCGGCGTCCGCTCCCGCGGTTTGGTCGCTCATACAGACGATCATGGTCCCCCTAGCCGGTCCCGGCTATGGGGGACGCCCCTTAGAAAGCCCTGATGTGGGCCTGGGGCGACCGGGGCCCGAAGGGGGCACTACCTGGTTCCGCGGTCAGGGGCGGGCATGAGACTATAGGTGTATCCACTACGGGAACACCTACCAGGGCCAAGATGATCCGGCCGCGGGGCCGTTTGCGGGCGGCAGGTCGACAGCTCCTTCCTGGGCCACCGCCTCGCCCTCGCCCACCGCCTCGACCCCGCCACGTGATGGCGCAGAAGACCACGACCGCCCGGCCCCTCCTCCGTGGCTGACGGCACCTAACCGCACCCGGCGTCCCGCGCTCAACACGCAGGCCTGGCGCCAGGCCCGGCGTCCTACGCAGGGGCGGATGCTGGCCGGTGTGGCCGGGGTCATCAGCGACAGTGTCGGGGTGAGCCCGACGGCGGCTCGGGCGGCATTGGTGGCGCTTTCGTTTTTTGGTGGCAGCGGGATCGTGATCTACGTCGCCGTGTGGCTCCTGGTGCCGCCGGCGGGGAGCGACGAGCCCGTCGTCCGGGGCGCCCTGGGCGACCGCCGGACCATCTCGCTAGTCACGGCCGTAGCCAGCGCCCTGGTCGTGGCGCTCGTAGTGGCCAGCGTCTTGAAGACGCCGGCGTTGATAGGGGACGTCTCCCCCGGTGTCGTAGCGCTGGCCGGCCTGGTCGTCGTTTGGCGTCATGCCGGCCCGGAGGACAGGCAGGCCGCGGCACGGCTGGCGAGCCTTCTGAGCGGCGCCGGTCCGGCCGCTGTCCCCACCCGGCGACGGTTGCTGGTGGCCTCCGTCAGGCTGCTCGCCGGCGTCGCCCTGATTGCCGGGGGTACGTCGGCGGTGCTGGCGCCTAAGCAGTTGACGGAGGCGGACTTTGCCGCCGCGGCCGGAGCCCTTGGGGTAGTGGCGGGGTTCGCTCTCGTGCTGGCCCCGTGGTGGCTGCGGCTCGGCCGGGACCTCGCCAGCGAGCGTCGTGAGCGAGCCCGGGCCGAGGAACGAGCCGAGATGGCGGCCCACCTCCACGACTCGGTGCTCCAGACCCTGGCGTTGATCCAGCGCTCGGCCGCCGACCCGCACCAAGTCCAACGATTGGCTCGCGCTCAGGAACGCCAGTTGCGGTCGTGGTTGTTCGACGCCACACCGGGCCAACGCGATGGCCTAGGCCCGGCGAGCGTCAGTGGGGCCCTGCTCAGCCTCCAGCAGGAGGTCGAGACGGACCATGGCGTACGGGTCGAGCTCGTCACGGTGGGCGACGCGCCCCTCGACGAGGCGTCGAAGGCGCTGCTGGCGGCGGCGCGCGAGGCGGCCGTCAATTCGGCTAAATGGTCCGGGGCGGACGTCGTGTCCATTTATGCCGAAGTCGAACCAGCGGCCCTCTCGGTATTCGTACGCGACCGGGGCCGAGGCTTCGACCCGGCTGCGGTGGCGCCCGACCGCAAGGGAATATCCGAGTCCATCCACGCTCGTGTCCGTCGCTGCGGGGGGACGTCGTCGGTGCGGAGCTCTCCAGGCCAGGGCACCGAAGTGGCGCTGAAAATGGAAAGGCCCGCCTCCCGATGACCGCCTTCAGATGACCTCCTCCAGCCCTCCACGGTCGCCGGCGGCGGCCGGCGCGGCCCTGCGTGTCTTCATCGTCGACGACCACCCGCTTTTCCGGGCCGGTGTGCGCCACGAGCTGACCGCCCACGCCGATCGGGTCGAGGTGGTCGGGGAGGCGGGCGACGTACCCTCCGCCGTCGAACAGATTTGCGCTAGTTCACCCGACGTGGTGCTGGTGGACGTGCATATGCCGGGAGGGGGAGGGCCTGAGGTCATCAGGCAGGTCGCGGGCCCACGACCGGCTGTCCGTTTCCTCGCCCTGTCCGTCTCGGACTCGGCGGACGACGTCATCGAGGCCATCCGTGCCGGTGCCCGTGGTTATGTCACCAAAACGATCTCGACCGCCGAGCTCGTAGACGCACTGGCCACCGTGGCTGCGGGGGACGCCGTGTTCTCGCCTCGATTGGCCGGGTTCGTCCTCGACGCGTTCGGTGGAGGGCCGGCGCCGTCGACCCTTCACCTCGACCCCGAGCTCGACCAATTGAGCACGAGGGAGCGGGAGGTACTTCGCCTGATCGCCCGCGGTTACGCCTATAAGGAGGTGGCGCGCGAGTTGTTCATATCCGTCAAGACGGTTGAGACCCATGTATCCGCCGTCCTTCGCAAGCTGCAGCTCACCAATAGGTACCAACTGACCCGCTGGGCCATGGAACGCCGCCTCGTCCCGCCGGAGGTCTGAGCGCCAGGCGCTACCTTGGGGCTCGTGAGCCGGTTCATTGTGCTGGAAGGCGGCGAGGGTGTGGGCAAGTCGACCCAGGCCGCCGCGCTCGCCCGGCACCTCGGCGCCGTCCTCACGAGGGAGCCCGGGGGCACGGCGCTGGGCGAGGCGCTGCGGGGCCTCCTGCTTGGCTCCGACCGCCCCGCACCGGTGGCCCGGGCCGAGACGCTGATGATGCTGGCCGCCCGGGCCCAGCATGTGGCCGAGGTGATCGAGCCCGCCCTGGCCCGGGGCCAGGACGTCGTCTGCGACCGTTACTCCGGCTCGACCCTCGCTTACCAGGGGTACGGGCGCGGTCTGGACCTCGGCGAGATCGCCGAACTCGACCGCTGGGCCAGTGGGGGCCGGGCCCCGGACCTCGTCATACTTCTGGACATGCCCGCTGAGGGGGCACGGCAGCGCCGGGCGGGCTCCACGCCCGACCGGATCGAAGGTGAGGGCGACGAGTTCCTGGGACGTGTCCAGGCCGGGTTCCGGGAACTGGCCGTCGCTTCGCCCGGCCGATGGAAAGTGGTGGACGCCTCGGGCGAGGTGGGGGAAGTGGCGGCGGCAGTGAGGGCGGCCGTCAGGTGAAAGGTTTGGCCGGTTTGGTGGGCCAAGCGCAGGCAGTGACGGCCCTAAGAGCGGCGGCGGTCAAGCCGGTCCATGCCTACTTGTTCGTCGGTTCGCCGGGCACGGGCAAAATGGGAGCGGCGGTGGCTTTCGCGGCCATGTTGGTCTGTCCCAATGGTGGTGATGACGGTTGCGAGACGTGCCGCCGGGTCTTCGACGGTACGCACCCCGACGTGGTGGTGGTCGAACGAGAGGGCGCCGCTCTGTCCATCGCGCAGGCGCAGCAAGTCACGCGGCTAGCGACCAGGAGCCCTCTGGAGGCCACCCGCACGGTCCTGGTACTGCCGGACATGCACCTCGCCCGGCTCATCTCCCCAGCCTTACTGAAGACCCTCGAGGAGCCCCCGGCTTCAACCGTTTTCCTGCTCCTGGCCGAGTTCGTCCCTCCGGACATGGTGACGATCGCCAGCCGCTGCGTCCGGGTCGAGTTCCGGGCCCTGACCGAAGAGCAACTGACGGGCGCCCTGGTGGCCGAGGGGGTGCCGACCGAAAGGGCGGCGTCTGTGGCTGCCCTCGCCGGGGGGCGCCTGGACCGGGCGCGACTGTTGGCCGGTGACCCGGAGATGGAGGCCAGGCGGCGGGCATGGGAGGAGGTGCCGGCCCGCCTCGACGGCTCGGGTGCCACCGTCGCCGTCCTGGCCGAGGAGCTCCTGGAGCATTTGAAGCGAAGTGCCGGGCCCCTGGCGAGCCGCCAGGAGGCCGAGCGCGCCCGGTTGCTGGAGAACAATGCCGAAAGGGTCGGGACCGTCCCCTCGAGACTGGCTCAGAGCGCCATGCGTGCCGGGACCAGCGAACAGGACGAGCGTTTCAAGCGCGAACAGCGGCGGCAACGCACCGACGAGCTGCGTTCGGGGCTGGCCGCCCTGGCTCGCGCCTATCGCGACCGGGCCGTTGCCGGCACTCTGCCGGCGCAGCAAGCGGGAGAGGCTGTGCGCCTGATCGACGGCCTTTCCGCCGACCTCGCCTTCAACCTGGGCGAGCAATTGGCCGTCCAGGCCCTGCTCGTGCGGCTGGACCGGCTAGGTTGACGGCGGTTTGAGAGAGCCCAGGCCCGAGGCCCGGCCGAGGCTCCCGTTCCTACATGCCCGGGAGGCTCAGGGCATTAGTGGGTATGGCTGGCATCGGGGCATCCCCGAAATCGGTGAACGTCAAAGACCCGCCCGTCCCGCTTGACTTGGCGGCGAGCATGTACGGGGTACCGGTGTCGGCGATGTAAAGCTTGTCACCCGTGGCGTCTTCGAGCACCACGGCTTTACGTCCGTCCCACGTGGAGGTGCCCGGGAGCTTAGTGATCTGGCCTTTGGGGGCCGTTATCGTGCCGAGGAACTTCGTCGAGTCGGCGAGCTGGGCGAAGCTGGCGAAATCGGCGTTGGTGACCGGCGCTTCGATCCACCGGTTGGCCACGAGCTCCGCCGTCGACTGGCTGTGGGTCAATTTGAACCAGCTCTTCTCATCCGCCTTGACGTACACGATGCCCTTGGCCAGGACCAGTTCCATGACTACGCCCGGCTCCTGGATGCTCCCGCCGCCTCTGCCCGGCGACATGCTGAGATTGACGGTGACGTCGGTGCCCTGCTGGTCGTCGTGGCCGAGCACGTGAAAACTCTTGGCTCGCACCATGGCGGCTTTGGCGTCGGCCCAGACCTGCGCCGCGGTCTTGCTGTCTTCGGCGGCATTGACGGCTTCCGCGGCATTGACGGGCCCCCGGGTTATGGCGCTCATGGGAAGGGCCAGCAGGGCGATGGCCCCGACGGCGAAATTGCGGCTCAGTGTCGTCATAGGTACCTCGTACCGTACCCGCAATCAACGCAAAGTGTTCGTACCTGCCGCTGTGGCGCGCTCAGCCCGACGTTGGGCCGGGCCTGCTCAGTCCCCCGGTGCTGCTCAGTCCTCGAGGTCGTAGGCAGTCGGGTGCTTGGCCATTGTGGCGGCGATGTCGTCGCACATCAGGTACAGCTCCTGGTGGCCGTCCGGGGGCCGGCGGCCGGGCCCGCACCGTCGCCGGTGGGATGTATGCCCAGCTCGGCGGGCGGCAACCTGAAAATGAGCCAGCCGCCATGGGCGTCGACATGAGGCCATTCGAACACGTCCCGGAAAAAGGCAGGCAGGGGCTCGAGAGGCGAAACGGTGACCCTGCCCCCGGGCAGTCCCCAGGTCGCCACCACCCGGCCTCCGACGAGCGCCACCGGCCGGAAGATCCCGTTGACGGTGACTACGTTGGCGTGCTTGCCGACGAAAGGCCCCCGGGACGCCCAGCCGTGGAGGAGGGGGTCGAAGGGGCCGACCTCGTTGGCGATGGCGGCCAGCCCCTTGTGGGCGTCGCCCAGTGGGAGCCCCGCCCATTTCGCCAGGTCGGCGGCGCCTGCGGGCGCGTGCCCGGCCAGGTACCGGCGGGCCAGCCGGGCCAAGGCCTCGTCGCTGTCCAGGGCCCTCGGCGCCGTCCCGATCCAGTGGGCGACGGAGACAAACGCCTGGTCAGCACCGGCCATCGGTCCTCTCACCACGGCCCCTGTGGCGGTGGCGACCACCAGCAGGTGCACGATGACCTGGCCGTCGGTAGGCACCCCTAGGCGCTGCAGGAGGTGGCGGAGCTGCTCCCGGGTCTGGGCACCCGCCTCGGCCAGCGTCTTGATGATGATGTCAACGCCCCGTGCCGACTGTGCGGGTGCCACCCCCAATTGGCGCAGGCGCGTCTCGCTCCCGCGGGCCAGTCGCGGCGCCGTGAGCTGATGGAGCCACCAGTAGTCCTCGGTGCGCACGAGATGGAGAGTGCCCCGGTTGAGCCAGGAGACGATAAGGGAACGGTCGTAGCTCAACGCACGGTCGACATCGGCAACCTTGAGCCCCGTCGACCGGCTGCGGACGCTGAGGCGCGCTCCCCGCCCGTCCTGGGCCTGTACGGCGAGAAGCCGGCCGACGACGCCTTCGACGGAAGTGCCAGGCAGGCCGGCGAGCATCTGCGAAGCCAGCCGTGCCACCACCACCTGCTCGTCGCGTCCGACATCGACCACGGCAGGTCCGTTAGTACTCGTCCGAGTCAGTATTCTTCTGAGCCCGGGGGCTCGCGCCACAGGAGGGTTGTCCCGACGCTCCCACCGTTGACCGGGGGACCGAGGAGCGGCGTGACGGTGTTGGTCGCCGGGTCGTACCACATGAGCGAGGCGCTCCCCGGCGAGCATGAGAACGCAGTCGTCAGAGCCAATTGGTCGCCGAAGGCGCCCAGGACGTACACGGACTTGTCCGCTGCCGTGCCCGGCACCCTGACCGGCGTCGTCCTTTGGCCGCTGACCCTGGCCAGGTAGATGTACCCGCAGGCGCCAAGGTCCTGGGCGTAGTCGCCGCTCGGGAGAGACCAGGCGTCGACGTCACCGTAGTCACCGGAGGCACGCCTGGGGGCCAGGGTCAGAGGCTCGGGAGGCCGACCGTTCGCCGGCACCAGCCACAGCAACGGGACGCTGCTGTTTGGCGGGGTGCACGAGGCCAGAAGGAGGCCGGTGGCCCACCATCTCGCCGGCTGGCACGTGCCCGGCTCCGCCCTCATCGGTAGGTAGCGAAGGGGCTGGCCGGTGTTGGCGACTACCTCGAAACCCCTCGTCGTCCCCAGTACGATCTCGGTCCCGTCGGGCGAGTAGAGGACCCCACCGTTCAGGCGGCCGGCCCGGGGAAAGGCCGTCGGGTACGAGTACGCCTGCGTGCCGTTGAGGTCGAAACGCCGAACGTGGACGGTACCCGAAGGACCTTCCTGGCCGACGGCGATTATCGCCAGACCGTCCGGCTCTGTGAAGCTGACCGACCATGGCTCTGAGCCCGGGATCTTGAACGTGCTCGCCTCCCCGTTTTGGAGCTGGAGGACGGTCACCACTGACGAGGTGGTCGTCTGGGCCTCGAAGAGGGCCCGCTTCCCGTCGCCGGACCAAGCCACCAGGTCGCCGTGCGTTGTCGCCAAAGTCGTTATGACGTAACGGCCGCCCTGGGGGTCGACCAGGTAGAGGACCGAGTACTTGGCCGGCCCGGAGGTCTCGCTGGGGGCGACCGGCGCCCACTCGCTGAGCAACCACCCCGGCCCTACCTGCGACCAGGGCACCTGCGCAGCGCTGCCCTGACGTCCCGCCGGCAGCGGCAGCGGCATCGCCGCCGAGGCCGAGCCGGGACCGGTGGCAGGGGTGGCGGCGCCGGCCAGGTTTGTCGTGGTCAGTGCCGTCATCAAGACCGCGGCGATGATAGACGGGCCACTTTTGAGCAAACTCCGACCGAGTTTCATTCACGCCCCTTTGCCGTAGCGGCACTGTGTGTGTAGTGCGGAGCGTAGCCTCGGCTCGTCGCCCGGCCCCGCCACCTGGCAAACTTTCTGAGCGACGGGAACGGCAGCGTTGGGAGGAAAGTAGTGGCCGGTGTACGAGTCATTGCCGACAGCGCCTGCGACCTTCCCGCCAGCCTGGCCGCGGAGCACGGCATCAGGACCGTCCCACTAGACGTGCGGTTGGGCGAGTGGGGCCCCGAGGAGATGAGGACGATCGAGCCGGTCGAGTTCTGGCGCCGTTGCGCCATGACAAGCGCTCTGCCTGAGACGTCAGCTCCATCACCCGGCGCCTTCGCCGAAAGCTTCCTGCATGCCGCCGAGGAGGGGTGCTCGGGGGTCGTCTGCCTGACCCTCTCATCGGCCCTCTCGGCCACCTACCGTGCTGCCTGCCAGGGTGCCGACGAGGTGCGCGGGCAGGTTGAGGTACGCGTCGTCGACACCCGCACCGCCAGTTTGGGCGAGGCCCTGATCGCCTTGGAGACGGCCAAGGTCGCCGCCGGCCCCAACGACCTTGACGTCGTCGAGGCCGCGGCTCGGGCAGTCGTCCCTGACATCCGCGTGTTCTGTGCCTTCGACACGCTGGACAATGTCCGAAAGGGTGGACGGATCGGGGCGGCGACAGCGTTGTTGGGCACGTTCTTGTCGATCAAGCCGATCATCCAGATCCGTGGCGGTGTCGTCCAGGCCGAGGCGCGACCGCGGACGCGCGTCCGCTCTCTCGAGTACCTCGCCAAGGTGGTGAAGGAGGCCGGCCCGCTGAGATCTCTGGCGGTGGCGCACGCCGCGGCACCGGATCTCGACATGTTCCTCTCCATGCTCACCGGTACGTTCCCCCCGGACAAAGTCCTCGTCGGTTACCTCGGCCCGGTGATAGGCGCCCACGCCGGGCCGGGGTGCGTGGGAGTTTGCTTCCGGCCCGCGGCCGGCCCGGCCCCGGTCCCCGGTGGCACGATCGGGGGGCTCGGCTAGGGCGGCTATGCCGGGCCCTGCCGGCGACGCCCGGACCGGTAAGGTAGGGGGTGACTGTTCGGCGGGATATCGAAGCACGACGCGGCCGCGTCGACGCGCAGCTGAAGCAGGGCCGGCGGGGGAGGCCGCGTCGTGGTTGGGGCCGGCCGGCCCCGTCGGACCGGCGCTGGAGCAGCATGCAACTACACCGGGTCGGAGTGGCGGCCTCACATTCGTGGGCCGGTGTCGTCGTCTTCATCGCCGCGTTGACCTGGGTCGTCGTCGGCGTCAGCGTCGGTTTCTCGCGTGCGTGGCAGGCCGGCCTCATGTGCACGACTTCTATGGTGACGGTAGTGATGTTGTTCGCCCTGCAGCACCTGCAGGCCCGGGACGAGTCCGCCACACAGCGCAAGCTCGACGAGATCCTGCGGTCCTTGCCCGGCGCCGACAATCGGCTCATAGCCGTCGAAGAGCGCTCTGACGAGGAGCTGGCCGTCTTGGCCGTCATGAACCGGGAGGACCGGACGGCCTGACCCCGGCCTCGGGCCGGTCAGAATGGTCGCATGAGGGCGCCAACACCGGCAGTCGCGGCCGTGGTCCGAGCCGGCGTCGCCCATACGGTCCACGAAGTGGGCCACGACCCGACGGTCACCGCCTACGGGAAGGAGGCCGCCGGTGCTCTCGGGGTGGAGCCGGGACGGGTGTTCAAAACCCTCGTGGCCTCGGTCGATGGGAAGCTCGTCGTGGCTGTGGTCCCCGTCACCGGGGAGTTGAGCCTGAAGGCCCTGGCCGCCGCCGTGGGCGCCAAGACGGCCGAGATGGCGGAGGCGGCGACGGCGGAGCGGGCGACCGGCTATGTGGTGGGCGGTATCAGCCCGATCGGCCAGAAGCGCCACTTGCCCACCCTGGTCGACGTAAGCGCGGCCCGATGGGGCACGATCTTTGTCAGCGGCGGTCGCCGGGGTTTGGAGCTGGAGCTCGTCCCATCGGACCTCGTCCGCCTCACCAACGGCCGGTTGGCGTCGATCGGGAAGTCCTGATGATCGGCGCGCTGAACGGTTAGGTCGCCGCTAGCGGTGGGCGGCGTGCTCGATGCGGTCGACCCAGGCGGCGATGGCGGCGATCACCTTCGGGTCGATGTGGCCGGGTTTTTCGTAATCGGCCGGTGTCGGCGGGCCGCTGCCGTCGAGGAAGAGGTGATCGGCCTTGGGGAACTGCACGACCGTGACGCCCGGGCGCCCCTTCAGGCCCTTCAGCCACACGTCGAGGTCCTGGGCCACCGTGACCTGGTAATCGCGGTCACCCTGGAGGAACAGCAACGGTTGGGGGACCGACCGTGCCGTGGCCACCTCGTTGTAGCGCAACCCGCTCAGGTAATAGGCGGGCCCGACGCCTCCCATCAGGACCATGCCCGGCTTGTCCTTCTCGAGCGTGGCGGCGTTGCCGACCTCCGCCGCCTCGGCCTCGATGTCGGGCTCCTCGGCCTGGGCATTTGCGCCGATCGTGCCGGGCAGGGTGGCCAGGTAACGGATCTGGCGCACGAGCGCCTGCGCCAGCGGCTCGCAGGAAGCGGCCAGCATGATGACCCCGGCCACCTCCGGGGCGCGCTGGGCGATCAGCGGTGCGTAGGTGCCGCCCTGGGAGTGACCGAGGACGAAGATGAGGTGGGGGTCGACGAGGGGCTCATGTTTTAGCAGCCCGATGGCCGCCAGCGCGTCGGGCACGTACTCGTCGGTCAGTGTGAAGGTCCGCGGGTTGATGCTCTGCGGGTAGTCGAGGGTGCGCTTGTCGTAACGCACGCTGGCGATGCCCCGGCCCGCCAGCCCGAGGGCAATGTCCAAGAAGGGGTGGTTCGGGCCGACCGTCTCGTTTTGGTCGTTCGGGCCCGAGCCGGAGACGAGGACGACCGCCGGGAAAGGGCCTTTACCGGCCGGCAGCGTCAGCGTCCCCTTGAGCGGCGGCGAGCCAACCCCGACGGGGATCTCCCGGACACCCGCAGCACTGGTCGTCGTCGTCGTGGTGACGGGGGCCGGGGGCGCCACGGTGGGCGGGGAGCTGCCCGATGGCTGAGCATGAAGGTCGCTGATGAGCCCTTTAGGGTCAACTTCGATCCTGACGTCCCATTTCGCGTTCCCGTTTACGGTTACGACGAAAACGAGGGTGCTCGGCGTGCTGGTGGTGATGGAATCGACCCGCAGGTTGTGCAAGCCCGCGAAACCGGCGTTCAGCGCCGCCGCCGCCGGTGCCGGGACCAGGGCGAGAAAGGCACTGTCGAAGTGGACGGGTATCTCGGCCGACGGGATGGGAAGGTGCGCAAGCGCCCCGACGAGCCAGCGGGCCTGCTTGCCGGCGGGCGTGACCGGCAAGCTCACGGACGGTGTTGCCAGCGACGGCCGCACCAAAGCCGCCGAGGCGGTGCCGGCCGTAGCCGTGCCGGTGCCAACGGTGCCAATGCCGACCGTGCCAATGCCGACCGTGCAGGCGCTGCCAAGGGCAAACGCCGTATACCAGCCTCCAGCGCGCCGCCGCGGGTTGGCCTGGGGGCCGCGGGGCGGGTGGGCGTTATTCATACGCTCAGGCGGCGCTCTCGTTGGCGGGGGCGGTGAGGACCAGCTCGTCGTCGTCGGCGTGGTAGTCGAACAGTTCGGCGTAGCGGCCCCAGTTCACGGCGGTGTTGAGCTGGGCGCGGGCCTCGTCCTCACTGAAGGCCCGCTGGAGCAGGTCGAAGAAGAAGCGCTCGTTGAGGGTGCCGTCCTTCGTTGTCTCCAGCGCACGCACGATGGCGCGCACCAGAGGTGCCTGCTCGCGCGCGGTGGCCGCGAATATCTCCTTGGAGGTGAGGATGTCCGCTTCGACCCACGCCTTGCCCTCAGCGGTTAGTTCGATGTCGGCGTCAGCCACTTTGGCAAAGCCGAGCATCTCCGCCGCGTCGACGATAGGCAGCAGGTCGTCGACCTCGAAGGTGAGCAGACGGCCCAGTTCGGGCAGGTCATCGCGGCCACCGCGGTTGTTCAGGATCTCCAGGAGCCCGGCCAGCCCGCCCACGCTGGCGTGCGGGAGGGGAAGGTCGGAGGGCGAAGCCAGGCCCGGTTCGACCACGGGGGCCTGCGGGCCTCCGCTCGACCCGCGCTGCTCTGTCATGATCCCGTAGATCCGGTCGACCAGAGCCTCGAACTCGGCTGAGCGGCGGTCGCGAGGGCGGGCCAGCGTGCAGTCGATCTCGGCTTTGAAGCGGCCCGGGTTGGACGAGAGCACGAAGATGCGGTCGGCCATTTGGACCGCTTCCTCGATGTTGTGGGTGACGATCAGGATGGCTTTGGTCGGGAAGTCCTTGCCTCCCCAGAGGTTCAACAGCTCGGAGCGGAGGTTTACCGCCGTGAGCACGTCGAGGGCACTGAACGGCTCGTCCATCAGTAAAGCGTCCGGTTCGACCACCAGCGCACGGGCGAAACCAACCCGCTGGCGCATACCCCCTGAAAGTTCCTTGGGGTAAGCCTGCTCGAACCCGTCGAGACCGATCAGGTCGATCATCTTGAGCGCCCGAGCCTGTCGTTGTGCCGCCGGGACGCCCTTAGCTTCCAGGCCCACCTCCGTGTTGGCCTGCACGGTGAGCCAAGGCAGTAGGGCGAAGCTCTGGAAGACCATGGCCACGCCCGGGTTGGCCCCGTTTATCGGCGCGCCACGGTAGGTCACCGTCCCCGTCGTCGGGGCTATCAGGCCGGCTATGCAGCGGAGCAGGGTCGACTTCCCGCAACCGGACTTGCCGAGGAGGGCGACGATCTCACCCTCACGCAAGGTGAGGCTCACGTCGTCGAGCACCGGCAGAGGTTGGCCATCCGAAGAGGTGAAGTGCTTGGTCACGTGGGCGACCTCGAGGATCACGTCGCCTGTGTGCCCGCCGCCGGGCTGGGCCCGCAGCTGGCTCATTTATTTCTCACTGCCCACGTCACAAGGCCACGTCACAGGGAGTACCTCGTTTCGGCCAGGTGGTAGAGCGGGCGCCACAGCAGGCGGTTGACCACCACTACATAAAAGCTCATGACGATGATCCCCGTCAGGACCTCGGGGAAGTCGCCCTTGGTGGTGGCCTGCGCGATGTAGGCCCCGAGGCCGCTGGCGACCAGGTGGTGCCGACCATAAGTGGCGATCTCGGCCACGATCGACGCGTTCCATGCTCCCCCGGCGGCGGTGATACCTCCGGTCACGTAGAAGGGAAAAATGCCGGGGAGCAGGAGCTCGCGCCACCTCTGCTTCCACGGGACACGGAACTGCTCCATGAGCTCGCGCAGTTCGGTGGGGATGGCGCTCGCCCCCGCGATGACGTTGAACAGGATGTACCACTGGGCCCCCAGGGCCATGAGGAGCACCCCGCCGTAGTTGAGCGAGATCCCAAGGTCCAAGAAGACGACGATGGCGAAGGGGAAAAGCAGGATGGCCGGGAAACTGGCCAGGACCTGGACGACGGGCTGCGCGTACCGCGACAGAACCGCGCTCATCCCGATTTTCACCCCGATCGGGACCCATATGAGAGTCGACACGGCGACCACGACCGCCACTCGCACGAAGGTCAGGAAGCCGAGGCCGAAACAATGCCCGAACTGCCCGAAACCCGAGGTGTGGTCGAAGTACACCACGCCGCGGTACACCCCCCAAAGCAGAGCGGCCATGACTACGCCGACGAACACGACGTCGCCCGACCTCCGCTTGCCCTCAGGAGCGCGCAGTGGGTACTCGGCCAGGCCGAAGGGGCGTGTGACCTGGTCGAGCCTCCGGACTACCGGCCGCAACGGTCGGGCGACGTAGCCGGGGACGTTGGACTGGCGCAGGATGTTGAGCACGTAGCTTTTGGGCTGCTCAGCGGCTTCGGACGTCTCGACCCGGAACTTCTCGGAGTAAGCCACCAGAGGGCGCCAGAAGAGGATGTTCACCCCGACGACAAGGACGACCATGACCGCGATCCCGATGCCGACCTCGCCCAGGTCGCCCTTGTCCACCGCCGCCTGCACGTACGAGCCGATCCCCGGCAGCGTGTAGGTCTTGTTGCCTACGCTGATGGCCTCGGAGGCGGCCAGGAAGAACCAGCCGCCCCCGAAGCTCATCATCCCGTTCCAGACCATCCCGATCATCGAGCTGGGCACGTCCAGGCGCCAGAACCGTTCCCATTTGGTCAGGCGGAACATGCGGGCCGCTTCGTCTAGCTCGGTGGGCTGGGTTATCAGGGAGTGGTACATGCTGAACGTCATGTTCCAGGCCTGCGACGTGAAGATGGCGAAGATCGACGCGCACTCGAGGCCCAGCACGGAGCCCGGGAACAGGGCGATGAAGAAGGTGATGGTGACGGCGAGAAAGCCCAGGACTGGCACCGACTGGAGGATGTCGAGCACCGGCACCAGTACTATCCGGGCACGCCTGCTGCGGGCGGCGGCGGTGGCGTAGACAAAGGTAAAAGCCACGGACAGGAACAGGGCGATGAACATGCGCAACAAAGAGCGCGCCGCGTAATAGGGCAGTTCGGACGCTCTAGTTGAGATAACTGCGACGTGCGCGGTGGCGGACCTGGCGTTTAGGTCATGGGCCAGGCGCAGGACACCGACGAGCAGCACGGCCATGGCCACAAAGACAGCGACGTCGATCGCCGAAAACTTGGGCCGGTGCAGTGCTCCTTGTGTCGGGAACGAGCGGGCGCCGGGCATCGGGTATGAAGTCTGGCATACGCGCTTTTGTGGCGGCCTACTTGACGACGGGTAGCCGGCATGAGAATGCCTCGTGGCGGGGCCGGGTCAAACGGCGATGCCGATGACCTTAATGTGAGCCCTTTTGCCGCCCAGTGAGCCGAAAAACGGGGCGTCGCCGAAACCGAACACACCGCCGTCGGAGGCGACCATCCAGTAACCGCGGCCGTCGGGGGTAGCCGCCATGCCCACGATCGGCCGGTTGAGGTGAACGGTCCCCGGTGAGCCGTAGAAGTGGGCGTCGCCGAAACCGAACACACCGCCCTTAGAGGTGACGATCCAGTAGCCGTGCCCGTCGGGGGTGGCCGCCATGCCTATGGCGGGTGCCCCGAGGTCTTTTCCGGACATCGACCCGTACGAGTGCGCATCACCTGCACTGAGCACGGCGCCGTCTTTCAGGACGAGCCAGTAACCCTTTCCCCCCGGCACCGAGGCCACCCCCACGGCCGGCGAGCTCGGAAGCGCGGCATGATAGGAGGCCACCTTGCCCAGGGCGAAAACGTCGCCGTCGGATCCGACCACCCGGTAGCCCGTGGGCTGCGGCGCTGCCGGCGGGCCTGTCGACGCCCTTGTGACAGGGCCTGCCGGCGTCGTGGTGGGCGGGACGGCCGCGGGCGTAGCCGGGGGCGGCGATGAAACCGTCACCGGGGAGGGGAAAGAGGGGGGAGACGTGGTCGTCATGGGCGTAGACGTGGTGGACGTGGTTGGTGGGAGTGTCGTGCTCGCGGTCGACGTGAGGGTCGTTGTCGTCGTCGTGGTGGTGGTGGTCGTCGTGGATTGCACGGCCGGGACGGCCTGCACCTGGGCTGAGGGGGCGCCTTCCCCGGCCGCATTTATGGCCGTCACCTCGAAGTAATAAGGCGTCCCGTCCGCCACTCCGCTCACGGTGCTTGCGGTAGCGGTGACCGTGCTCTGTACTTCCGAGCCCTCGGTCCCGGGCGTCGTTGAACCGTAGACGTCGTAACCGGTCACAGGCGACCCACCGTCGGAGCCGGGCGCGGCCCAGGTTAGCGATACCTGGTCGTCACCGGGCGTAGCGGACAGGCTGGTCGGCGGGCCCGGGGGACCAGCGGGGACGGCGCTCGCTTCGTTTGAAGGGGCGCCCTCGCCTGTGGCACTGATGGCCGTCACCTCGAAGTAGTACTTCCGGCCGTTGGTGAGCCCGGTGGCGGTGTAGCCGGTGCTCGTCACCGGTGTCGTCCCGTTGACGGGGTTGCCCACCTCATGGCCCGGGGCGTTGCCTTCATAGATGTTGTAGCCCGTGGCCGGGCCCGCTGTGCCCGAAGGCGCGGCCCACGACAGCGACACCTGGGCGTTACCACCTTGGGCCGTCAGGCCCGTGGGCGTCACGTTGCCGACGTCGGGCAAGACCGAGCTGGTCCCGCTCAGCTGCGGGTCGTGGTGGAACATTGGCCACGACCCCGGGCCCACGGCCAGGGCGCCGTCTGAGCCGGGGATTTCGTAGTGCTGCACCACGCCCTCGTTGTCACCGTCGTAGCCGGCGATGGTGATGCCCACCGTGCCATTGGGGTCGTCGGTGACCAGTGGTGAGTTCTGAAAGCCGAGGTCGGGCCCGAGCACGGTGACCTCAGCGCCAGTGAGGCCGTCGAGGACCTCGACGCCGTGGATGGTGGGCACCAGGAGATCCTGGTAACCGTCGCCGGTGAGGTCGGCGGTGACGACGGAACCGATCACGCGGGCTACCACCGCCTCGTGCCAGATCGTCGCCCCAGTGGCCCCGTCGATCACCCAGACCGACCCTGAGGTGCCGGTGTCGGTGCCCTCGACCACGTCCAACTGCCCGTTGCCCTCGACGTCAGCCAACGCCGGGCTCGACGACGTGTGCCCGTCGAGGGTACCGGACCACACCAGGCCCAGGCGGGTGGTAAAGGCCTTCAGGGTGTCGGTGTCGCTGGCCCGGGGCCAGTACGAGCCCGTCCCCACCACGATACCGGTCGCGCCTCCGGCCAAGAACCCTCCGACCGCCGGTGACGAGTCGACCTCCTGGTTGGTGTCGTAGTCGGATATGAGGGCCCCCTGAGCGTCGAGGACGCGGACATGGCCGCCATCCGCGTAGCTCTGGCCCATGGCCAGACCGGCGGTCGAGGCGCCGCCCACCACCAGCTCCTGCTGGCCCGTCCCATAGAGGTCGCCGGCGGCGGCGGTCGAAAAGACGCTGTCAGCACTGAAAAATGGCCATCCCTCCAACACCGATCCGTCCGATGCGTCGAGGGCGTAGGTCTCTTGGTCCAACGAGCCGGCGAAAATATCGGTGCCGCCCTGCAGGTCGGCGACGGTGAGCGATGCCTGCACCCCGTAGGCGGGGTGAGGGTCCGTGGAGGGGTCGCTCACCGAGGTAAGCCATAGCCTCTGCCCGCTCGGAGAGTACGCCTCGTACCCGCCGACGTCGGGGCTCTGGGCATTGCCCGCCCCGACGAACACGGTGTCGAGCGACCCGGCGCCGAGCGCCGCCACTGAAGGCGTGGAGTCGATCGGCGCCCCGCCATCGGAGACCGGCCACCCCGGCACGGTCGAGCCGTCCGCCAGGTGATAGGCGTACAGGTACCCCGTACGGTCGCCGACGACCACGGCGGGCTCCCCGTCGAGATCGGCGACCATCGGTGACGACTCGGCGATCGGCTCCCCTTCGTCTTGGGACAGTGGGCCAGTCGACCAGATCTGGGAGAACGTCAACGCCGAGGTGGCCGGCGGCGCGGCAGCGGCATCGGCCGACGCGACGTTGGGGAGCACGAAAGCGAGGGCACCGGTCAGGCACATGCCCATGAGGGCGGCCGTACGCCAGGCGAGCAGGCGTGGCCGTAGTCCCCACCCCTCCCCCGACAGATCGGTACCGCTCCGCCTGGCCTGCTCCGTTCCTGCATCACCTGTCACGGACATCCAGGTAAGCAAAACGTCACCCCCGCCCGCGCCCAGGGCTAGGGACGGTCAGGCGAAGGCCCTCAGAACGATGTCGTAGCCGTGGGCCTGGCGGTGGTCGTCCAGGCCAAGAAGGGCGGTTTCCTAACGGTTTGTGATCTCCGCCCATCTGGCTGGACGTTTTGAGCGCTAGGTGTCGATGGTCGGCCGGGATTTTGCTCGTTGAGGCCCACCTGTGGCGGCCGCCGGGACTTCCGCCTTGCGCCGCCCGTCCGGGAGGACCTCGGCCCCCTTGGCGTCGGACCAGCGCTCGACAACAGCGGTATCGGCCAGGAACCGGACCGAGCTGCCGGGGGCCCAGTGGCGGACTGCCTCCTGGAGGCAATCGTCGAGGAGCTGGGCTACGGTCACGGCGCTTTCGGCACCGACCTGGACGAGCAGCTCGTCGTGTAGGCAAAGCACGATCTGGGCGCCATGGCGCGCCCCCCGGGCCCGCACGGTCACGGCCCAGACCTTGAACAGCTCAGCCGCCGCTCCCTGGACCAGCGCATTGCGCCCATAGCGGCCCCGCGCCGCGGCAACGCCTCGCTCCTCGCTGGCGCCTGTGCCCGCAGCGCCGACCGAGCTCATCGGGACCAACCGCCCGCCGTAGGTACGGAGGTCACGTCCGGCCTGGCCTGACCGATATGCGTCTGCCAGGTATGCCATGGCCACGGGGTAAGCATCCTCGAGGCGGCGCAACGCTCTGGCGCCGTCGCCCGTCGTCTGGCCGTACATAGCCCCGAGAACGGCCACCTTGGCGGTGCCCCGGTCCAGTTCGAGCTGTTCGGCCACCGGCGCGTACATGTCATCGTCGAGCGTGGCTCGGACCAGCGCCTTGTCCCCCGAGACCGCCGCCAGCACCCGGGGCTCGACCTGGCCCAGGTCGGCGCGCACGAAGACGTGGCCGGCCTCCGCCGCCACCGCAGCCCGCATCTCGATAGGCATGTTGTGCAGCCCCGCCGAAGCGGTCATCCGTCCCGCGGCACCGTCTGACCCCGTCCACAAACCCCGCAACCGGCCGTCGTCGCCCAGGTGCTCGTCGAGCCAGGTGTAGCCGTAGGTGGTGGCCACACGCTCGGCTTTGCGCCAAACAAGAAGAGAATCGACCAAAGGGTGCGTGCCGGCTAGAGCTCTGAGCCGCCACGCCCGCGTATCAGGGAGCTCGATCCCGGCCTTGGCCAGCAATGAGCGCACCTGCGCTGGGTTGCGCAGGTCGACTTGCTCGCCGGCCGGAGCATGGCGCAGCACCTCGGCATCGCGCTGGGCGCGCTGGTCGGCCGCCTCTATGCCGGTGTGCGGGCGCGGCCCCACGCTCGAAGCGACGATCTCCTGGGCGACGGCGCGGTCCATCGGCAACCCGTCGGCGGACAGCTCGGCGCAGAGCAGCTCGGCCGTCGACTCCGAACGGGCCCGGGCGCCGGCCATCGGCCGGTCCTTGAGCTCGGCCAGGCTCGCCTGCTGAAGGCCGGCTACCTTCGATGCCAGCTCGGCCCAGCGCCGGGCCCCCCCGGGGGTGCGAGCCCACGCTCCACCCGCCCACTCCGGGCGGAGATAGCCGTCGGGCCGAACAGGGCCCTCGCTGTCGCCGTCGTCGCTGTCGTAGTTGAACAGGTCCGGGGGCGCCGTCGTCGGGAGCGTCCCCACTGGCAGGTGGTGCAACTGCGCCCACACACGGGCCGGGTCGGCCCGCCACCCGCCAAAGAGCAGACGATGTACCGCAGCGATGTCCCAACATGTCGCAACCCTCACTCCGGACCTGATGAGGGGTACCGCCGTCTCGGTGGACCACCACACCCATCGGGGCCGTAGAGCGTCCTCGACGAGGCCCACCACAACCGAAGTGCCCTCAGCCTCGCACGACCAGGAGAGGGCGCCGGAAGCCGCTGCCATCCCGAGCCCCACGCCGGGAACGAGCGCCAACGCGACGAGGTCTCCCCGCCTGACACCGGCTCCGCGAAGCTCCTCCACCACGTCCGCGTCGGTCACTGGGACAACCCTGCCACCCCGCTCGTCCCACCAGCGGACGGCCGGCGTCCTCGGCAGGTCTGGAACCTACGACCCGCCCCTATATCGCCTTAGTAATACTTGTGTAGCGGCTCCCGCCCGGCTAGGTAGCCGATCGGTGAGAAAGCAGCCCGGGACCGCTGTTGTACTGGTTACGTCCTAAGGTCCGCTTATGGCTCTGGCACAACCACTTCCCGACCTGGACGCCCTGGACCTGCTCGTCACGGTGAGCGAGCTGGGGTCCATAAGCGCCGCTGCCAGCGCGCACCACCGGACCCAGCCGGCGGCCAGTATGCGCTTGCGGTCCCTGGAACAGGCGCTCGGGTTGCAGCTCCTGGAGCGGGCGCGCACCGGGTCGCGCCTGACCCCGGCGGGCTCGGCGACCGTCGAGTGGGCCGGCGCGGTACTGCATGCGGTAGCCGAGCTCCAAGCCGGTACCCAGGCGTTGCGAAATGACGAACGCTCTCACCTGCGCCTCGGCGCCAGCCTCACCGTTGCCGAGTACCTCGTCCCGGCGTGGTTGAGGCGCCTGGCCACGGCATTGCCGGAGGTGGGCGTCTCGCTTGAAATGGGCAACAGCGCCACCGTTGTCGAAATGCTGGCCCGGGGCCAGGTCGACCTCGGTTTCATTGAGGGGCCAGGCATACCCGGTCATCTGCGCTCCCGGGACATCTGCGCCGACCGGCTGGTTATCGTCGTGGGCAAGAACCACCCTTGGGCCCGCCGGCGCCGGCCATTGACTGCGACGGAAGTGGCCCGTACACCTACGGTGCTTCGCGAGCGCGGGTCAGGGACACGAGACACCCTCACCCTGGCTTTGGCGGAGCTGGGCCTCGAGGTCCGGCCGCTGATGGAGCTCGGTTCAACGACGGCCATCAAGGCGGCGGCGACCGCCGGCACCGGCCCCGCCGTCCTTTCGGCCTTGACTGTCGAGGCCGAGCTTCGAAGTGGTCAACTTGTGGCCGTACCGTGCCCAGAGCTCAGCCTGGAGCGGACCATTCGTGCCGTGTGGACCAGTGCTAGGTCACTTTCGCCCTCCGCCACCCGCCTCATTGCCATTGCCTCGTCTGGGAACTAAACCCCCGAAAACGCCGAGGGCTACAAGGACAGGTATAAGCAAACCTTAGGACGTGATCAGTACAATCCCGGTTCCGGGCTGCCCGCCCGTCACCCAAGCTGAGAGATATGACCCTTGTCGATGAGCCTGGTCTCGGCTCTGCGACTGTCGCTAGCGCGTCTACGGTCCCGACGGCCGAGCACATGCGCCGGCCCGGGAGCCGACGGCTTATGGCCGCGGTGCCGGGTGCGGCGGCGGCCGCGGCGATCGCGGCAGTGGCCACTGTGCTCGGCGGCCTGGTCCCTGTGGTCGGGGCGCCCGTGTTCGCCATAGTCGCCGGCATCATTGTGTCCGCGTCCCTTCCCCCCGTCGAGCGCCTGCGCCCGGGCTTGGCGTTCACCGCCAAAACGGTGCTCCAAGGGTCGATAGTCGTCCTCGGTTTGGGGTTGTCGTTCAAACAAGTCATCTCGACCGGCGAAAGCTCGCTGCCGGTTTTGCTCGGCACTCTCTTCATTGCCCTCGGCACGGCGTGGTGGGCCGGGCGCGCGCTTGGCTTGGGCCGGGATCTCAACATCCTCATTGGAGTGGGTACGGCCATATGTGGGGCTTCCGCCATCGCCGCCACAGACGCCGTTATTGGGGCGGACGAGGCTGATGTCAGCTACGCCATCGCCACGATTTTCACGTTCAATGTCGTGGCTGTGCTTAGCTTTCCCAGCCTCGGGCACCTCCTCGGCCTGTCCCAGCACGCCTTTGGCCTCTGGGCCGGCACCGCCATCAACGACACTTCTTCGGTCGTCGCCGCCTCCACCATCTACGGCCACGCGGCGGTGTCCTACGCGGTGGTGGTCAAGCTCACCCGGACTTTGGCCATCGTCCCCATCTCTTTGGGACTGGCCGCGTGGCGCAACCGCTCGCTCCGAGGGGCCCATGCCAGTTTGGGCGCCACCAATAGGGATAACGGGCTTGGCCTTGTCGGCCCGTTCAAGCCGGCGGACCGGCCGCGACTTGCCCTGCGCCGGGTACTGCCCCTTTTCATCGTCGCGTTCCTCGGCGCCGTCGCGTGCAACAGCGCAGGTTTTGTACCCGCAACTTGGCACCACGGCCTGTCGGACCTGGCCACCTGGATGATCACGGCGGCTCTGGCCGCCATCGGGCTGTCCGCCAATACTTCGCATATCCGCCGCGCCGGGCCGCGGCCCGTTCTCCTCGGCGCTTTGTTGTGGGCCACCGTGGCGATCGCCAGTCTCGCCCTTCAGGTCGCGACCGGGACCATCTGAGCGAGACGACTACGGATCCGTCCGATGAGCGGCGCACGCTGGTCCGCTTCAGTCGCGGGCACGTCCGGGCCCCTGAGGGGTGCCGCTGATCGCCTCCGGATCCCTGGGGCTGGTCGGGACCGCCTACCCACAGCTGTTCGGCAATGGCGCCTATGCCATGACCGTCGTCACCTGGCACATCGACGGAGACTCGATCTAAGTGCCCCGCTTGGGGCGCCGCCGCTGTGCGGCAAGCTTCTCGTGCTGCTGCGCCAAACCGTAGGCGCTGTCGCGCCGGCCGTAGCCAGTTCAATCCCAAAAGGAGATAGGCGATGAAGCTACCCGATGATGTTGTGAGTGACCTTCGCCGGCGGCTGCGCCGCGTCGAGGGCCAAGTCCACGCCCTAGAGTCCATGTTGGCCGAGGGCCGCGAGTGCCGGGAGATCGTCACCCAGCTGAGCGCGGCCAACAAGGCGCTGGAACAGGTTGGTTTTCGCCTGATATCGAGCGGCCTGGTGTACTGCCTCGAGCACCCCGCCGACGCGGAGGCGTCCGGTTACCCGCTCGAAGAAGTCCAGCGCCTGTTCACGAAACTGGCCTAGTCACCGGGCCAGGACCGGCAACTATGCCCGCCGGGCCACGAGCCCGCATTGACGCTGACCAGGTGCGGTACCCACCGTCCAGGTTGCGGGCCTTGACCCCGAGCTCGTGCAGGAGCGCGGTGGCGGTGTGGCCCCGCTGGCCCACCTCGCAGTACACCACGAAGGGGCCGGCCCCGAGCGTGCCCAGGTGCTCGCGCAGCGTATCAACGGGTATGTTCACAGACCCCGGGATGGCGCCGGCAGCGTGCTCTTTGTCGGTGCGCACGTCGATCACCTGCCATCCCTGGTCGACAAGCTCATCGAGCTCGTCGGGGGCGACGACGTCACAGTCACCGCTGAGCACGTTTTCGGCCATGTAGCCGAGCAGGTTGACCGGGTCCTTGGCCGACGAGAAGGGCGGGGCATAGGCCAGCTCCAGGTCCGCCAGCCGCCCGGCGGTCATACCGGCCGCCATGGCGGTGGCGATCACATCGATGCGCTTGTCGACACCATTGCCCCCCACGATCTGCGCCCCCAGGATCGTCCCGTCAGTGGGGTCGAAGATGAGCTTGGCGGCCATGCGGGTGGCCCCCGGGTAGTAGGTGGCGTGGTCGAAGGGGTGCGAATGGATGCAGCGGTAGGGCCGCCCAGCGGCGCGCAGGCGCCGTTCGCTCCAACCGACGGTTGCCGCCACTACGTCGAAGACCTTGACGATGGCGGTACCCAGAGAACCGACGGCGTGCGATGGCCGGCCGGCGATGTGGTCGGCCACCCGGCGCCCGTGGCGGTTGGCCACGTTGGCCAGGGCGATGAGCGACGTGGCGTGCGAAACGGCGTCTGATTTTTCGATGGCGTCGCCCACGGCGTAGATATCGGGGTCGTCGGTCTGGTTGGCGTCGTTGACGGCGATGCCCCCGCTCGGCCCTAGCTCCAGGCCGGCCAAGCGGGCCAGAGCGACATCGGGGCGCACCCCAATGGCGCCGACGACAAGGTCGGCAGGGAGCACCCGTCCGTCGGCCAGGGTGACCGTTCCCTCGTCTATGGACGCCACTGCGGCCCCTGTCTCGACATGGGCCCCGTGGGCCACCAGCTCGTCTTTGACCAGGATGGCCAGCTCAGGGTCGAGGGGTGGGAGCACCTGGGGGGTGGCTTCGACGATGGTGACGTCTATCCCCTGGCCCGCCAGGTTCTCGGCCATCTCCAGGCCGATGAACCCGGCCCCGATGACGATGGCCGTCTTGGGCGCCACACCAACGTCGGAGGCCAGGCGGGCCGCGTCTTCGACGGTACGCAGGGTGCGGGCGCGGTCATAGCCGGGGATAGGCGGCCGGACGGGGGCGGCGCCCATGCTCAGCACCAGCTTGTCGTAGGTCAGGACCTCCTCCTCGCCGCTCAGCGTCGAGCGGGCCGTGACCGTGTGCGCCGCCCGGTCTATGGCGACCACCTCGTCATTGACCCGGATGTCGAGGCGGAACCGGGCAAAGAGCTGCTCGGGCGTCTGCAGGGTGAGGTCGTCCTCTTTTTCGATCAGACCCCCGACGAAATAGGGCAGGCCGCAATTGGCGAACGAGACGTGACCGGACCGCTCGATGACGGTGATCTGCGCGTCGGCGTCAAGGCGTCGTAGGCGGGTAGCGGTCGACATGCCCCCGGCCACACCACCGACGATGACGACCCGTTTGGGGTGGCCAGTACTGGGGGGCGCCAAAGATCCATCGGGCGCCGGCATCACCGTGCTCATCTGTAGGACCAGGGCTTAGCCACACTGCTCGGCGGCGCCTGAGGCGAGCCGCATTGGCAGCGGTCGGCGGGAAGAATATGACTGAGCACCTGCTCCACGTGAGCACCGCACCCTTCCCAAGTCGGGCGGCCACATTGGGGACAACTAACGGCTGAGCACATACCCCCCAGGGTATCATGCAACCGAAGGTCCGGCAACTGTGGTCACGCCGTCAGGCGCGGTTTACGGCCACACCCATGGTGAAATAGCTCCACGGCTTGGGGCCGGCGGCGTAGCCTTGCTCGTAGCGCTCCACTGTGAAACCAGCCTGGCCGACCAGCGCCAGGGGGTCCCGCGTAAGGTGGCAGCCGTCCGCCAGGCGCCGTTGCCAGGGCTCAAACCGGCGCTGCCATTTGGCGACCGAGGCTTCCGGTGCTATCCCATGCTCGAGGAAGTGAAAACGTCCCTCGCCTCGCAGCACCCGCCGCAGTTCGGCCAGGACCTTGTCGGGGTCGGTGACGGTGCACAGGGTGAACGTCGACAACGCCGCGTCGCAACTGGAGCCGGGCAACGGGATGGCCTGGCCGTCAAGGCCGATGTGGCGTACCGGGACTGTCCCGGCACCGGCCCGTTTGGCTGCCAGGCGCCGTGCCAGCTTGGCCGGCTCGACCGCCATCACCATCTCTACTTCCGGCGGGTAGTGCTCGACATTGAGGCCCGAGCCGAAGCCGATCTCGACCACCCGGCCGACCAGGCCGGAGGTGACCTCGGCCCGCCAGCGTCGCAGGCCCTCGGAGCTACAGGCCCGGTCGACCAGCCGGGGCAATATGTGGTCGCGGTAAAGGCCCATGACGTTCAGGTGGCCAGGCGGTGGGCGCGTAGGAAGGCCTTCTGCTCGTCGTGCATTTCGTCGGGGAGGCGGGAGAACCAGCCCATAACTTCTGGCCGAGCAAACGGCTGGCCCGTGGACCGCGCCGCCAGTTCGGTCCGGAACGCCATGCCGACCGGCCAGTCCAGACCGGCCTCCAGGTGGCTCGGGTACTCGATATAGCCGAGCAGCGCCTGGGCCGTCGCCTCGAGCCCCAGCTCGTGGTGAGCCACCCGGGCGACGGCGGCGGTCAGCACTTCACCGAAGCGGACGGTGCCGCCCGGGATGTGCCAAAGGCCCTGGCAGGGACCGGTTTCGCGCCGGGTGAGCAGGACGCCGCGCTCGGAGGCAATGACGACCTCGACCGTGAGGCGAGGTACCCGGGCATAGACCGACTCGAACTCGGCCTGGGGCAGAGGGCCATGGGGCGCAACGGGCATTTCAGGCAGTCCGCCAAGCCAGATAGGGGATATGTCGCTGGCGCCGAGGCACGAGCGGCCTATGACGGCCGGACAGCGCGAACGATGGCGTCGATGGCGTCGACCTCGCCGGAACCGGTGGCCACCGGCCTGCGGGCACGCTCGGCGCGCTCGATATCCAGCCCGTCAAGGTCACCGACGATGTCTTCCGGGCTGAAAAGTACCGCCGGGTCCTGGGGCCCGCCAATGCCTTCGGTGAGGTTGGTGGAGTCGTGGCCGACGACGAGCAGCGTCGCACCAGGGGCCAGGGCGCTCGCCGCTCGCTCCTGCACTCGGCGCCGTGCGCCTGCCGGCAGGTGTAGGTACATGACGATGACAAGGTCGAACGAGGCAGCCGGGGGCTCCCACTCGAGCACGTCGGCCTCGACCAGGACGAGCTCAAGGCCCCGTTCGGAGGCCAGCCGCCGAGCCTTTTCCAGCCCGACAGACGAGAAGTCGACGGCGGTCACTTGCCAACCTCGCTCGGCCAGCCACAGGGCGTTGCGGCCTTCGCCGCAGGCGAGGTCGAGCGCTCGGCCGGGAGCCAGGCCCGCCGCTTCCTCCACCAGGAACCGGTTCGGTTCGGCTTTCCAGATCAGCTCATCGACCCGGTAACGTTCGTCCCACTGCTCGCGCTCCACGGTCGCAGGTTATACCCGTGGGGGTAGTGCGGACCAGCGAAGTTAACCCGGCGCCCCGTGGGTTCGGTGCGACAGTGAAAGGAGGCGGGTGCGCATTGCATGCCCGGGTGGGCTCGTCGTTGTTGGCACATTTGTTCGTCGGCAGACCTGGTCGGTCGCGTCGGCGGATATCGTGCATATCGCTTCGGGCTCGTTCAATTTTCCGTATGCAGGTACCGCTTTTCTACGGCCTTCATTTTCCACGGCCGTCAGCCTCGGGCGTCGAGCTGCTGGCTAGGGCCGGCCGCCCGGTAGCATCGACGCCATCGAACAGCTGGCGACACGCCTGCCCCGCAGCTCGGCCTACCGCCACCTGGCCGACCTGGAGCAGGCCGGGGAAGATGATCGACGCCACTCCCACGGCGGCGTTCGCAGAGGCGATGCGCCGGTACCTTCGCCCAGGTGGGCACCGAGGCCGAACCGGAGCTTGCTCTGGCCCGCTCCGGCCCGCTCTGGCCCGCTTAGGACCGGGCGGGAGCGGCTTGCTCCTGCTCGGCGACTAGACCGCTGTTTGCGCCCACCCCGATGACGAAAGCTTTGGGCTCGGGGCGGCCCTGAGCGCGCTGGCCGAGCAGGGCAGCGAGGTGGCTGTGTTGTATTTCACTCACGGTGAAGCCTCCACTCTTGAAGTTAGCTGTGGGCTCGCGGGCGAGATCCGCGCCGGCGAACTTTCAGCCGCCGCCCGGGTGCTCGGGCTCAGCCATGTTGAGTTAGTGGACCTTGCCGACGGGTCGCTGGCCGAGGTGCCCCGGCTGGCTGCCGAATCGCCTGTCATGCCAACCAGGCCCGGGACAACCCAGTGCTCGTGCGGCGGCTCGAGCTCCAAGGCGACCGCGAGGTGTTCCGTTGGTTAGGGCCGGCGCGAGGCGTACCGCCGCTCATGTCACCGGTGCCGTGAGTCGCCAGTGGCAATAGCCGTAAGCCATTGACTGGCGCTGGGCCAGATCTCCCAGCGCCCCTCGTGCAACCGGCCGAGCTGGGCACAGACTGAGCTCAGCCCGGCGAGCAGGACGACCCGGGCCGCCTCGTCGTCGCCGGCCACGGCGACGACGCCGGGCCGGGGCTGAAGTCACCCGTCCCTGGTTCCTGGACGTAGGTGATAGGCGCCGGCACCAGGGCCGCCAAGCGGGTGACGGCGGCACAAAGCCGTTCCACGTCGGCGGCTGATGCATTGACGCCCAAGCTGGCGCGCACCGCGCCCGGCATCTGGCTACGGTCGCCACGCCGCGCCCGGGCGCGATGTTCGGCGACCTCGCCCGGGGCCAGGCCGAGAAGGCGTACTAGGTAGGGGTGGGCGCAGAAGCACCCATGCCGTACGCCGATGGCATCTTCGAAGGAAAGCCTTGCTGCCACAAGGGAATGGGGGAGGCCATCGACGGTGAAGGTCGCTACCGGGAGGGTCTCGGTACCGAGGTCGGGGCCGAGGAGGTGGACGCCCGGGATGGCCGCCAACCCTCGGCGGAGAGCACCGGCGAGCTTTTCGTCGTGCACGGTGACGGCGGGCCAGCCGAGCGCTTCGAGCTGGTCGATGGCGGCGGCCAGGGCCACGGCGCCGACCACGTTGGGGGAGCCCGCTTCCTCCCGGTCCGGCGGCTCGGCCCACAGCACCTGGTCCAGCTCAACCAGGTCGACGGCCCCGCCGCCGACGAGGAAGGGGTCCCCCTCCTCGAAGACGCGGCGGGGGCCTATGAGGGCCCCGCCGCCGAAGGGCGAGTACATCTTGTGCCCGCTCCAGGCGATGAAATCGGGCCCGGCCGGCAGGGGGCGGTGCGGGGCCAGCTGGGCGGCGTCGACCATAACGGGTACCCCACGGTCATGGGCCAAACCGACCAGTTCGTCCACCGGCGGAAGCCACCCGGTGATGTTGGAGGCGCCCGTGATGGCCAGGAGCCGGGGCGCCGGGGTGGCCTCTAGGGCGGCGACGACGTCATCGGTCCCGAACGTGCCGTCCGGGCCGCAGTCGACGTAGCGGCAGCGGGCGGCCCGGGACCAGGGCAACATGTTGGCGTGGTGCTCGACCACGGTGGTGACGACGACATCATCGGCCGAGAGCCGCAAGCGGTAGGCGAGATGGTTGATCGCTTCGGTCGTATTGCGACAGATGATGGCCACGTCGTCGCTGCCCTGGCGGTGGGCGAAGCGCAGGACGGCGTCGCGCGCGCCTTCGTAGGCGTCGGTCGAGCGCTGCGATTTGTACCCGGCGCCCCGGTGCACGCTCGAGTACCAGGGCAAGAACTCTTCAACGGCGGCCAACACGGATGGGAAGGCGGCCGTCGAGGCAGCGGCATCGCAGGATAGGTACGGACGTTGCTGGCCGTCGACGCACGCCACCAAGGCACCGTCACCGACCAGGGATGCGAGGGCGGCAACCCCCGGCGTTGTCATACGGGCGTGCCCATCGTCACCTCAGGATTAGCGGGCCGCATCCTTGTCGTGCCTTGAGCTCAGGCGAGGGCCATGAACAGCCGCTCGAGCTCCTGCCAGCTCGGCGCTCCGTCTCGGGCACCCTCAGGGCGGGCCAAGCATTCGCGCAACCCGGTGGCCACGAGCTTAAAGCCGGCGCGGTCCAGTGCCCGGGAGGCGGCCGCTATCTGCGTCAGCACGTCGGCGCACTGCCGGCCGTCCTCGATCATCTGGATGATGCCGCCGATCTGGCCCTGAGCGCGCCGGAGCCGCTTGGTCACATCGGTCAGCGCGGAAGCGTCCAGTTCCACTTGCCCTCCTCGTCACTCTGTATCGGGGCGCCAAATTTAGGGGCACCTATACGGCCAGGGTACACCACGGCCGACGTTGGTGAATATACCGAGGGGGGCAGGGTATATAGACCCTCTCGTCAACCCGCGCCACTCGGCCGACGGGACGGTGAGGATCCGCGATAGTCCCCTGACGACGGTCGGCGCGAGCGCCCCTGGGCCTAAACTAAACCGAACCTAAGACGTGCCGCGCAAGCGGGAAAACCATGGTTGGCGTTTAGTGTTTGTCTGGGCCGGCGTTGTCTTTTCCGAGCCGCACTGGCAGCGCTTTGAGGGTGGTACGTTGCCGAGCACTTGCTCGACGTGGGCGCCGCACCCCTTCCAGCTCGGTCGGCCGCACTTACGACAGGTAACCGCTCTACACATACCCCCTAGGGTATCAAGGCACGGCCAACTTTGCAAGGTTCGTTCTTCGCTCGGACGGTGTCCATCGGTAGAGACGGTCTGCCGGGGGCGTCTGCGGCACGACCAGCGAGGTGCCGATGCCCAACCACGGGTCAACTGCACCGCTGACCACAACCTTAACGGGCTGCGGGCAGGCAGACGAGCAGGCTCTGACCGGAGCCGCCAAGCCAGGCGGGTGCCCCCTAGTCGGCGTGCGGCCCAGTTGGCTTGCGCCGGATCTCGGACATAACTGCCAGCTTCGCCCAGATGGCGGTTTCTGCGCCGTCGACATGGAGAACATCGCATTCCGTCCCCAGGATGAAGGGCCGGCCGATGTCGCTCATGTGCTCAATAAGCTCCTTAGCCCGCTGGGTAACGTCGGCCTCAGTTGTGGCCCGGTCCGAGTAGAACTGTTTGGAGGGCAGGTTCCCGTACAGGACAGTTGTCGGAGGCACGATCTTAGCCGCCTCCCAGAGAAGTTCCGAGCTGCCCAGGCTCAAGATGGCGGGGCTCAGTTCTACAAGGCGGGACAGGATCGTGTCGGTCAACTCCCCGCAGTCATGCAGGAAAAGATCAGCGCCGTACTCCTCGAGGACCGCCTTATAGCGCTTGAGGTTGGCCATCACCAGCCGGTCGAAGGCCTTGGGCCCCGCCTTCATTTGCCGCGGCGAAAGGTAGACCTTGTTGACGGCCGGTTCGCACAGGACGGCCAGCTTCGCACCAGCATCCAGCTGGGCGCGAAGGGAACGTTCCACAGCGCGTATGGACAGCTCGAGAGCGATGTCGAGCAGCGCGACGGCGGGCTCATCGTCGGCCGTAGCCCCGGTGCTGGCGAGGTAGACCGCCGAGATCGGATCCGCGAGCAGGGTGGTCATCAGCGAGAACGGGCCTATGGTCATGGCGCAAGGTACGAGGTCCGGTGCCGACCCTACGACGAAGCGGACGGCGTCGACGTGAGCCTGGAGGGCGACAGGTAACGGTGCCGCCAAAGCGGTGATCATGGCTCGCACCTCGGCCGCCGTGGGTGCTTCCTTGAAATGGAACGCCGGGGCGGAGCCCGGCGCCAGGCGGAGGCCCTGCAAAAGCAGTGCTTTTTCGAGCCTAAGGTCCATATGCGGGATGGCGAGAGGTGCTCCAAAGCGTCGGGCTGTTCGCACGACTACACGTCCGAGCTCCTCACCGTTGCATAGGGCCCGCTCAATGTCTGGCTCGCTCGCCCCTTCGTGTAGCACCATGTCCGTGGCCAGGGGCATGCTCAGGCCATCTTCGGCTATCCACAGATATATGGGACCTTCCATGACGCTAAAAGTCTCCTCGGGTGACGCGGCTAAGCAGTGGCGCTCGGCCTGATCTCTATCGAGACTGTTTGCGGCAGAGCTAGGCCCGCCGCCACCTCGACCAACTTGAGGAGCCCGACAGGGACAGGACAACTGGCGTGAGGGCTGTGGCGGGCACAGACCTTCCATATCTGGCCTTCGGACCTATCGCCGAAGAGCTCATGGAACGCATCAACCTCGTGCAACGCCTCCGCTATCTTTCGGTAATTGGGGCAGTCGCTCTCGATTTGCAAGGCCACATGGGCCGAGTCCTCGCAGTCAGCCGTGGCCCTGACAGTGAAGCCGCAGATACCGCTCCTGATTATTGCCGTAGGCATGGTTCGTCCTCGCGTTTATCCGTGCCATGACCACGGTGCGTGCGTTGTTGATCCTAGCGAAGCTGGCACCCCGCTGCCCACTCGCGGCACGACGGACATCGAGGCGCCCAGCACGGGCCCGCACTGCCAAGCCGACGGCGCACGACAGCAGCACCCCTTTGAACCGCTGACCGGCAGAACTGAGACGCTCTTGTGTGGGCCCGCAGAATATTCACCTGCTGGCTGCCAGCAGCCAGACCGCTGAGGTGCCCACGAGCCCCCTCTTCCAACCAGTCGACCAGCGCGAGCTTGACCTGATCGAGGCACGGTCGCTGGGCCGCGCTCTCTCCTCGGTGCGCTGCTCGCCCGGCCAAGTCCTAGTCCCCACCGGGACCTGGCCGGGCTCGAGCACACCGGTCCTGCCGGCCTGGGTTGCCTAAGCACCACCCACGGCCCCGCCGTGACCGGCTAGGTAGCTTCGACCCTCTGGCGGTAGGATGCCGGCGCGCTGGTCGGGACGGGGACCGCACCGGAGGGGGCATAGAGGGCCTTGATACGATAGTTCCCGGGCGGCAGGTTCTCGTCATCGGTAAGAGAGGCCTCGCCGCAGTTGGCAAACTTCGTGGAAGCAACGAGCGTCACTGTCCCCAGGACTGCTCCGGTCGTCACATCTGTGAATGTCATTGTCCCGGTGGCATGGACATCGGAGACGCGGTCGCACTCCTGGCCGGTAACGACGAAGGTGCCCCCGTTGTCGCTCCAGTTCGGCGCCCCGCTCACCTCGGTGAAGGTGGGCGGGGCGCAATCGACGACCAGGGCCGGGCCTGACACGTAGGCGCAGGGGTGGGCTTGGCCGGAGACGAACCGAGCGGCGTCGGTATTGCTCAGTGCCCAGGCGAACCATCCCGGTGCCGGCAGCCCTTCTGACCCGAACTCGTAGACCCCTGGCACGAGGTGCAGGGTTTGCGGCGCGGACTGGTCGAGGGAAGGTCCGAAGACGTCCGGTCCTAATGTAAAAGTGCCCGACCCCAGGCCGGTGGCGTTGACGGTCGCGGGCAGGCCGTTGATGACCAACGTGCCGGTGCCTCGCCCGGAAAGGAACGTGTTGTCGGCGGCCGGGTATGTGACCAGGCCCGCCGGGCCGATGCCCCAGTGGAACGACGCCACTATGGCTGCCCCGACCTGCATGCCATAGCCGTTCGCTGCCATCAGGTGATAGGTGTGGACGGTACTGCTCGGCGTGACCTCGTGGTCCAGGTCCATGGCCTCGATAACGTACATGTTGGTGGACAGGGCACGGGCGTCAAAGTAGAACGGGAACCCGACAAAGCGAACGGCGGCACCCGAGACGGCGGCGCTGGTCCCGCACCGCTCAAGGGTCACCTTGCCGTCGGTGGCCAGCCCGACCTCGCACCGGCTGGGCAGGGCCGATCCCACGACCATCTCAACCGGCGGTTGGGGCATCCAGGTAAAGGTCTCCGTCGTCCCTGCGCCCACCACTAAGTTGCCGTAAAGCAGAGGGTAGACGCCTGTCGACAGGGCAGTGGTGCCCAGCGTGATGGGCCGGCCGGTCAGTGCCAGAGTGCTTGTCCCGGCGCCGGAAGCGACCCCCGAGCAAGAAGTGGGAAGCTCCCAGGTGCCGCTGGGCGTAACCGACGGTTGGCAGAAGAAGGCGGCGCCACCGGCATTGAAGGTGGTTACCCCAGCGGGAAGGTCTACGGTGATGACCGACGTCGTTGGCAACGGCGCGGTGGTAATGCCCACGATGTTCAAAGCGTCGGTGGAAAGCGCCGTGGCGTCGATGGTCATCGTGTGCAGGGGACCGGCTCCCGCCGCTTGGGCACCAGCGCCCAGGGTCAGGCCGGCGGCCATAAACGCAACAGCGGCGGCGCCGGCCCCCCCACGAAGCAGTCGTTTGCGGCTGCAAGTGGCACGGAGACCCATTAGGTCCTGATGGTTGAGAACAGAGGCTGTGCTCATTTGCGTTATCTCCTTGTCGGTAAGGCCGGGGTGGCCCGTTCACAAGGTTCTGTCACATGCTTTTGAGCTCCGTGCGGTCCAATTGTGATGGTCCGGTGCGGGTCCTCGCATGACGGCGGCCACGCCGATCTCAGGCGCGGCTGAACTACAAAACCCGGCCTTTGACGGGCCGGGTTCATAGGAGCTTCAGGCGGCTGAGAACTGGAGGTATACCGAGCAGAGCAGTGTCAACCCGTCACGGCCGAGGCAATCGGGCCCTAGGGCACATAGCTGCTGGTTCGGGTCAGGCTGACGACTTCGCCTACGCCGGAGTAGGTGGCGTCCATGTCGTCACCCTTGCAAGTCCAGGTGCCGCTGAACGCAACCCCCGGCTCGAACGGCAGCGGTGCCGTTTTGGATTGGCCGCCTACGGTGGTTGTGGCCACCACGTGACCCGACACCGCCCTTACCGTCCAGGTCCCCGACGAGGCACCCAGGTCGGCCGGTGGTATGGAAAATCGGTCCTCTTCCGAGCCCGAGTACTGGACTGTCATCCCGAATTGGGAGTTAGCGAGGGGCTGCGAGCCGGCGTAGTCGACTTCGGTGGTCCCCTCGGCCGGGTTGTCCCCGTCGGGCGTCAGCTCCCATGTCGTCCCCGCACCGCCGCTCAGGTGGGCCAGGGCGACCGTTTCATTGCGGACCTCCCACTTCCCCAGGACGCATGGGCACGAAGTCTGCGACTTGTCGCCGGCGGTAGGTTCGGTCAGCATCACCGTACCGGTGGCGCTTACCTGGGCCAGTGGGCTCAGCTTGCCGGCAACGTCGCCCATAAGGCCCCCGATTATGGGCTTGAGATAGGTGCCGACCTGCCCGGTGAGGCGGGCTACCAGGTCGGTGAGCAGTGTCTTTAGGGGCCCGATCGCCGACCGGGTCAGCGATATGGTGGCGTGCGCCTTTTGCTCGTCGGCGGGGAGGGCCGAGACGCAGGGTACGAGCCCCGTCGTATAGCTGAGGGTGTTGCTGCCCTGGCTGTCCAGTACCGGAGTGGTGGTGCTGGTCGGCGTTATGGGGCCGGTGACGGTCCAGGTGGCTTTACTGCCCTTGGCGCTGAACGACGGCAGCTGTAGGCCCAGCCCCTTGGCGCAGTCCTCCACGTAGCTGGGGTAGGTTACGCCCCCGCCCCCGATCACTGCCTTGAACGACCCGCTATTGCCGCCGAGGGCCACTGACGTGGGGACAGCTGTCACCTTGGCCGACCAGGGGACGAGGTTGGAGACCAGCTCAGCCAAGGCGAAGGCGTCGCCGGCAATGTCAACGACGGCGCTGAAAAACTTAGCCGAGTACTTGATGAGGCCGTTGACGACGGTCTGGGCCAACGACACGGCCACGTTCCAAAGGGTGACGAAGAAGCTGCCCACTTTGGCCACGACCGAGCTGCCGCTGGGCGGTCCCAGTTTCAGGACCTCGAACAACTTGTCCAGGGTCTCCTGGATGAGGTTGGTTACCGTTGTACAGGGCGAGGTGAAAAGGTCCATGGCCGTGAGCCGTGGACCTTGGCCCAATGCCGGGTCAATGGCCCGGTCGTCAGCGGCTGAGGTGCGCGTGGTCTGGCCGCCGACCGCGGTCACCACGTCTGCGGTAAAGAGCGGCAAGGCGATAGTCGGGAACACCAGGTCGGGAGCTTGGCCCCAGCTCTCGGGGCCCATGATGGCGCGCACCGTGGCCGCACCCTTGGAGGTCCCTGTGCTGGCCCAGGCAGCCAGTAGGTAACTGAAGGGCGGCGCCCCTTTGCCGACCGGGACGGTGGCGTCGAGTGTCGCCCCGCTGATGCCGTCGCCGTCGGCGGCCCCGACCGACAGGCTCGCTGTCTGGGCTTGGGTGAACTGCAGCCCCACGGGCTTGCCGACAGGCGCGAGCGGTGCGGTACTCAGCTCGTTAGCCACCGTCACGACCCCGTCGTCAGCGAGCAGCTTCATAACCGACGGGACGGAGAGCGGGAGCAAGCTCGGTGCGCTCCTTGTAGTTATCGGCACCGCAATAGCGGGCGCGGTAAAGCCGACAGCTAAGTTGCAACTGATCACCACTAGAGCGGTAAGTACTTTCGCCGTTCTCTTGACGTAGCGCCGCCGTCGGTGCGGGCCGGAGTTGGTGGGGGAGCGGTCCTTAGACTTCAAGCCGGTATTGGTTCGCACTGTGAGGTCCTCCTCGTAGCTGGCGCGCTATCGCCCTTCGGCACCCTTTCTGGCACGAGACCTTGCGAAGGGGATAATGAACCGGTGATGATCCTGCGCGAGCCTGCAAGGGGGTACGGGGCCGGCCCACGTGGGCTGGTGCCTCGCGCTCTTCGGGCGAAGCCTGGCTAGGATCCCTCGGCGTGCCCGGCAGTAAAGGACCTAGTCGAGCGATAGCGAAAGATTAGTCGCGCTCGTTTGGCTTCAAGCATGGAGGAGCGGCCCGCCACGGACGGGGCGAGGGTCTCGTCTGAAGACACCCCGGCTGACCTCGGCGGCCGCCTCGGGGCCTCGCCACCCGACTGGTGGGCCCTCGGTTGGTTGTTGCCGCTGGTGGTACAGGTCGTCCACACCGTGGCCGTCGCCCCCACGTACCACGTGGGTTCCTTTGACGACGACGCCAACTACCTCATGGCCGCCCACGTGCTGGCTTCGGGCGGTGGCCTTTCGACGGTCATGCCGAGCGGGGCCTCGGTCGTAGCCAACTACTTGCCCGGCTACCCCGTCTTGTTGGCCCCCCTGGTATGGCTTTTCGGCTCGGCCCTGTGGCCACCGCGGGTGCTCTCGGGCCTTATGGTCGCCGCCCTCTACCCCTTGCTATGGGCCTGGATGGGCCGGCGTGGCCTGAGGCCCTCGTACCGCACAGTGGTGCTGGTCTTCCTGGCCTTCAACACCGTCCTGGCCACCTATTCGACCATGGTCATGGCCGAGGCTCCCTTCGTAGTGGTCTTCGTCCTTGCCCTTTTCGCCCTCGACCGCTGGGACGTCCGCCCGGGTTGGCCCACGGCCACGGTGGTGGTCCTCCTTTTGGCCGGGCTGGTGTGGCTCAAAGAGGCGGGAGCCGGCCTGGTCGTAGGGGTTGTGGCCTACCAGCTCTGGCGACGGCGTTTCTGGCGAGCTGCTGGCGTAACTGGAGGGGTCGGGCTATTGGTCCTGCCCGGCCTGGTGGCCAGATGGGCGTCAGGCTCCTCGACGGTGGGGGACCGCTACGCCAGCGAGATCGCCAACCCTGCTCAGGGGGGCTTTGTCCACCAGGTGCTGATGGAGGCGCCCCGGGACGCCTGGGCCTACCTGAGCACCTATCTGCGCCAGTCGGTCCTGCCCGAGGGTAGCCCGCTCCCTGCCCACGGCCTGCTCCACGCCCTGGTGGTCATCGTCGGCGCCACCGTGCCCGTGTTCGTCGTCCTGGGGGCCGTCGTCTGGTACCGGCGCCACCCGAAGGCCGAGTCGTGGATGCTTTGGGCCTACTTCGCCGAGACCCTCGCCTACCCCTTCACCAACCAGCGCCGCGTGGTCCTGGTACTGCCGCTGGTCACCATCTGGTTAGTGATGGGAGCCGCTGGCGCCGGCCGCTGGGTGTTGGCCCTTAGAGGGCGCCAGCTCAGCCGGGCGGCGGTCTCGGCCGGAGTGGCCGGGGCGGTGCTCTTCGCCGGCGTACCCACGGCCGCCGGGTTCACCAAGAACTACCAATGGCCGGTGGGCCAGAAGAGCTCGGAGTTCGCCCGTTCGCCGGCCATTGGGCTACTAGAGGCCATCGGGCCCCCCGACGCCGTGGTCGAGACCGATTACCGGGGCACGGTCGCCTACTTCACTGGGCACCGCACCGCCTGGACCGCTTTCACCACGACGACGCCGTACGGGCCCTTCGGTTCCCAGAACAACGGCAACTGCCTGTTGGCCGTAGTCGGCAAGGCCCTGCTGGCTGACGGGGCCAAGTTCTTGATGGTGGGCGACGTGAACAGCCCGGGCCTCATGGACAGCCCTTGCTTGCTCGGCTTGACCTCGTCGCCCGCCACGGCCAAGGCCCTGGGGGCAGTGCGCCTGCTCTCCACAAACCACGACCAGACCTCGGTCTTCGAGCTCCTCGGCCCGGCGACCAGCCAGCCAACCTTTGCGGACTGGACAACGGGAGTAGCCCCGTTTTCCTCTCACCAAAATGGGGGGGCCCGGGCCCCGGCGGTGCCGCTGGCGGCGAACGGCCAGGGCGACGCCAGGGGGACGGGGTACCTCGACAAGGCCAGTCGGGGGCGGGCTGAGCTCACCTGGTACTGGCCCACGTCGGTGCCGCTTAGGCAGATAAGTGTGGGGTCGGTCACAAGCGCGACACCGGTCTCGGAGGTGACTGTCTCGATAGAAACGCCAGCCCACCTCTGGCACGTCGTGGCTGGCGCCCGCGGTGCCGTGGGGGATGGGGGAGTTGTGCCTTACCTCCTAGCCAAGTTGCCGTCCGGGACGAGTGCGCTCGCCCTCCGGGTGGGGGCGGTGACCTCAAGCGACGCCGAGGTCACCTACGTCAATGCCATCGGGACCGCTCGCTAAGGCCTGAGCGTGGGGACGGCGGCAGGGCCCACGCTCTGGGGCCTTTTGCCACAGGCCCCCCGGCCGGGCGAATGCTTGAAGGGTGCTGCCACTGACTGACAAGATGGGCCCGCGTGTTGCCCAGCGACGTACCCACAGAGGCCCCCGCCAGCGCAGGCTCGTCCCAGATGAGAGGTCGCGCTGCGTGGTGGGAGGTGTTGGCCGTCTTCGTCTTGTCCGTCGGCCTGGCCATAGCGCTGTTCCACCGGGCCTGGGCGCAACCGTTGCATACCCAGATCGGCGGACCGGGAGACGCAGACGAGTACTCCTGGTTTTTGTCCTGGGCGCCGTTCTCTATTGGCCACGGGCATAACCCGCTCATCACCCACTACGTCAACTTCCCTAGTGGCGTCAACCTTATGTGGAACACGTCGGTGCTCTTGCCGTCTTTCTTGGTGTCGCCAGTGACGCTGTTATTGGGTGCGGCGTTCTCCTATAACGTGCTCGCCACCATGGCGCCGGTGCTGTGCACCACCTTCGCCTTCGTTGCCTTCCGGCGTTGGACGGGCTCGCTACCGGCGCTCGGGGGCTCCCTCGTGTTCGGGTTCTCGCCCTACATGGTCTCCCAATCCGTTGGCCACCTAGCTCAGGTCCTCATCATGAGCGTGCCCCTGATGCTCATAGTCCTGGACCGCCTCTTGGTCGTGCAGTCGGGTAGAGCGTGGCTGGACGGCCTGCTCCTGGGCCTATTGGCGTGGGCGCAGCTCGTCACCGGAGAGGAGGTACTGGCCATCGAGGCGGTGACGGGCGCCATCGCCGTGGCCGTGCTTTACGCCGTTACCCGCCGAGAGGTTGGACGGCACCTTGCCTACACCCTGCGGGGCTCAGTCTTCGCCGCGGCACTGTTCGCCGTACTCTCGGCCCCGTTCCTGGCCGTGCAGTTCCTAGGGCCGTACCGGGTCCAAGACGTGCACCCCCGCAATGCCTACGTGAGCGACTTCTTGAACTTCTTTGTCCCCACGCACCTGACCCAGCTCGCTCCGGCGTCGGCGCTGCGTGTCAGCGCCCATTTCACCGGGAACGCCTCCGAGCAGGGTGCGTACATAGGCATCCCGCTCGCCTTGTTCATCATCCTGGCCCTGGTCCTGGCCCGTCGGCGCAGGGTCACCTGGGTGGCACTGGCGGTAGCCGCTGGCGCCGGTCTGCTGTCCATGGGCCCGACGGTGCACGTCCTGGGCCGCGTGAGCCATCTTTACCTACCCGACTACGTGCTCCAAAAGCTGCCTTTCTTCCACAACCTCCTGCCCGACCGCTTCGCCTCGACGATGACCCTCGGCCTGGGCTTGCTCGTCGCCTTGGGCCTGGACGAGCTCAAGCGCCTACGGCCATCGGCCATAGTCGGGGGCTGGGCCTTAGCCGGGGTGGGCCTGGTGGCCATCGTCCCCACCGTCCATTACCCGAACTCGGACAGCGCCCTCTACAAGGCGTTCTACACCGGTTTCTCCTGCCCCCTGAGGGCCCCGGGAAGTTCGCACCCTCCGGTGGCCCTGGTCCTCCCTATCGTGAACGAGCTCGACCTGCGCTGGCAAGCCGAGTCGAGCTTCTGTTTTGCAATGCCGAGCGACACGGGCATGACCGGCACCAACAGCGGGGACGTAACCGGCCAGGGAGTGCTGTTCACGGTGGGCAACCCGGCGCTGCCATTGCCGGCCATGACGGCGGCGGTGAGGGCCGAGGCGGCACAAGAGATCAAATCGCTGGACATCCAAGAGATAATCGTCGACCCCGAAAACCCTGCGTCCCCGCCGGGGACCCCGCAAGACCAAGCCCAACTGGTGGCTTGGGTCGGCTGGCTGGTCGGCCAGGCCCCGCTCCAGAGCACGGACCCCTACATCAGCTACGTGTGGAAGCACCTGCCTCCCGCCGTCGACATCGCTTCGGACCATGTCGGCACCTTTTCCGGCTCGACATAACGTCCCACCTAGTCACCAAACCTGGGTCGTTGAACAGCGGCACCGACGTCCCGCCGCCCTAAATGTGGGCCATGTCAGCAACAACCACCACGTAGGCACAGCAACAGCTTCGGGTAACCATGCACCGGCGATGGTCGGCCACATCTCTTAGCAGCTTTTGCTGGAAGTCTTACTAATGGTTAAGGTTTGTTTCAGCTCTGCCACCGATAGTACGTAATAGTCGACCAACTTACACTAACGAAACGAGCCATCATCGGCCACAACGAGAGCGAAAGAGTTACCTTTGAGCGCCGACCTCGTGGTCGGTTCTACGACAACAGCCGGGTTCTCATGTGGACTGCGGCCCCAGTTCTTTCTTCAGGTTCAGGCTAAGGCACCCAGCCTGGTCCCGACCTCCTCTCCGGGCCCAGGCCCCGAGCAGGGCCAAGGCACACAAAGGAAGCCATCATGTTCGAGCACCTGGCGGTCCACTCGAAGATCGTCGTCACCGGCCCGCAGCGCTCGGGCACGCGGATCGCCAGCCAAATGATCGCCTCGGACACCGGTCATGAGTTCGTTGACGAGGTTGACTTCCTCATCACCGATACGACCCGGTTCCGGCAGGCCCTTGCACGCGACGGCGTCGTCGTGCAAGCCCCCCACATGTTGAAAGACCTGGTCGACGATCCCCCACCCGGGGTCTTTGTGGTGCTGATGCGCCGGGACCTGTCCCAGATCCACGCCAGCGCCCAACGCATTGGCTGGTCCGAGCTGGGGGGTAACCGGACCGAGCTAGCCAAGTTAGGCGTACTTGAGGGCGACTCAGCCGCCCTCAAGTACGCCTATTGGGACGCTCACACCAAGTACGTCCCGTACCTGGAGCTCAAGTACCAGTGGCTGCGCGCCCACCCCATGTTTGTCCCAGCCGAGCGCCGTCGCTACTTCGCACCCCTGCAGACGCACCCCTGACACGGTGCCATACAGGACCCGGTGATCACCGGGTCAATGTGCCTCAGGGACGTTGCCGGCCCCGTAAACTAAAGGTTCTCCTCTGTGCCGGGACGCCGCGTCAGTTACGAGGGCCGCGGTTCTCGACCAGATGGTAGCCGCAGCGAGCGCCGCATGCCCCAGGAAGACCATACAGATCCCGTACACATAATGTGCGCCAACTTCCGTCCGCGAGTGACCGCCTATAATGACGCTCTGGACGGGCTCCAGAAGCCGAGCGCTGCCCCACATAAGCGGCATCGTTGTGCAAACGATCGGCGGTCCCGTGGCTGCCACGTCCTGGCCAGATTGGCCGTGATGGTTTGCAAAGGGCCTCTCGGTGGCGCACTGCCGGAGGACGTTGATGGCTTGCCTCAATGACGCGGTCGCACGCGGCCTGCTCGTCAGGAACCCCGTGAAGCTGGCGGACATGCCTCGGTCACGGCCGGCCTAGATAGAGCCGTACACGGTTCAAGAGATGTGCACCCTGTTGCAGGCGAGCGCAGGACAGCGGAACGGCACGCGCTGGACAATGGCCCTGGCACTTGGGATGCGCCAAGACGAGCTCCTCGGCCTGTGTTGAGACGACCTCGACCTCGAGAGCGGCATGATGCGAGTGGCCCGGCAACTCCAGCGCCTCAGCTGGCGCCACGGCTGCGAGCAGCGGTCGGCCTGTTCCTACATCGATCGGTTCGGCGTCCCACGTCCCAGCAAGCGTGGTTCGGAATGTCCGAAAGCGCTGGGGCGGGGGCCTGCAGTTGGGGG
>Ga0182012_10000384_pt1 | contig 50029 bp, 37 predicted proteins | sample 612S2SmetaG_FD_120486 | JGI IMG/M metagenome (GOLD analysis project Ga0182012, IMG submission 120486) | Permafrost microbial communities from Stordalen Mire, Sweden - 612S2S metaG | ecosystem: Environmental > Terrestrial > Soil > Wetlands > Permafrost | place: Sweden: Stordalen | collected... | reverse complement strand
GTGTGGTCTCGCGATCACGCTGGCCTAATCTGTCCTGGGTTGGCGCAAGCATCCTCCTGTGCGATACTGAGATTACCTTCCCAAGCCGGGATGGCGGAACTGGCAGACGCAGCGGACTCAAAATCCGCCGAGGGCAACTTCATGGGGGTTCGATTCCCCCTCCCGGCACCAAGGATAAACAAAAGAAACCGCGCTACTTAGCGCGATTTCATAAAGTTCCGTGTACCTATTACGTACTTTTAGACCACTTTTTTCTCTTCCTCTGCAATCTTCTCATTCGCAGCAGTAGTGAACTTATCAGCCATCGTGTCCGCCAACATCTCCAAGAGAACATCCTTGCCCTCTTGTGTCAGCTCCAAATCACCGTTCCGATAACCTGCCTTCAACTGCGCCCGCAAATCTTGATTCAGAAACTTTTTGAATGCGTTTGAAATTTTGTTCATAGTTGTATTCGCTGTTACTAAAACGAAACGTTCTACTGGCGTCCCACTTATCAATTTATCGTTGCGAACGTCTATATAGTCTCCATATGAAGCCGACGTGGTTTTAACGACCTCATAGATTTCGCCGACCTTGAGATATTCCTCTCCGTTTTGGGCATTTGGGTTGTCGGCTAAGCACCTCACCCGATCTCCAACATTGAATTGCATGTCTGTGATTTCGGAACCGGCAAAGCTTTCCAGCAGACCGGCTCCGAGATGGAAACCTTTAATTCGACCTTTCCTAAATCAAAGCACACTGGCGTAAGATTGCAAGCTGAGTTGTACACAGGAGAGCGCAACTGGCGAACATGCTTTCTAGCGAACAGATGTCTGCACTCGGAGTCATTTGGGTAGGCGGATGGGGCTTCCTTTTCTTCGACTATCCTCAAATTGTATGTCGAATTTTCTTCCGAGAACCGACACCGAAGCGTCTGCGCAACATCCGAATTATGGGCGCAGTCGAATTGGCTATCGTATTCGCCAGCGCTATCATCACCTTTGTTTGTGGATTCTTTTCAAAGTAGCCAAATCTCGTGTACTTGTGGCGTACCAAATAACCGCGTTTCCACAGGTTCTTGCGTATCATGCGCCCATAAAAATCAATAACTTCAATCGAATCAGTGCGGTTCTATAATCCGATTCCCCCTCCCGGCACCAAAACTTTTTAGAACCCGCAGAACATAAAGATAAAATGTGGCCGCCGTTCTACCTCGGCGCTGCTTAATTGCGGGAGATCAAATGCGCTACCGCACCGGCAACCGACGATGTGCCGGGGATCAGCAGGATATTGGGCGACAGGTGCAGCAGCCATGCCAGAGCCACCAAATAATGCGGAGGGAAGGCCTGCCATATCAGGCGAACACTATCTCTGCGGCTTCACAAATGTCTTGTACTCCGGCGGAGGCCTGCGGCTGGATTTTTCAAATAGTCCGTATACAAGAATGTGTGCAGGGCCGGTTTGTACGGCTGCAGGGTAGCCAGTCTCGGAGGCGAACGTCGCCATGTAGACTCTTCCGTTTGCTACCGTCGGAGGGCAGAATTTTGCGAAGTTTCCCAAGCGATCGGCGGGGTTCATCTCGCTATTCCACAACTCGTTCGTGACATCAGAAGCAGCGAACGCGCGAAGTACGCCCGGAACGTTTTGGCGGTTTGCATTCTTGCTGAGCGGCATGGAAGCCCAGACAATTGCGCTGGCCTTTTTAACCCCGTCAGAGGACAGGGACAAGATTCCACCCGGCATAGAGGTCTGCATTCCTGGCATTGGCATTGGAGCAGAAGTGCGGCTCTCTCCGCTGGGGACAAACTGTCCATCCACAAGTTTGTAGGCTTTGAGGCTCTCCATCTCTGGCCAGATATATATGCGGAGGCCGTCCGACGCCGGCCAAAATACAGGCGCGCCATGCAGGTGATGGTAGCAATCGCTGCAAGCGGGCGTGGGATTCATCGGAGGGGTGGTCGCCTGAATCTGCTGCACGATCTCAGAAGCTTGCGCTTGAGGTGTCGAGCTAAAGTGCCCAAGGTGATCGCGATGGATTACATAGAGTTTGCCTTCTTTGCCTCCGCTGACAAACATGTTGCCGGGCAGCAGAACCACTCCGCCTGAACCGAGATCAATGTCCTGGTCGTCGAGTTGCTCGTGATTCGAAGGGGTGAACCAATCGACAATCTCCAATTGCTCGCTCAGTTTAAGATAACTGTCGCTGAAGTTGCGCTTGCCATCCCACGCTCCATCGCCTGTAGAGAGATAGATTGCACCTTGTTCGTCGGCGGCCAACCCGGCTCCGGACTGCCAGATTCCACCCCTGTTCCATTCAAACGTCTCGCGCTCCTCGGTGTCCTGCGGGTGCTTACCATCGCTGTCTGGAGTGGTGCAGAAGATTATTGCGGGTCGGTCAATGGCAGATGCCTTGTAACCGAAGATCCATCCGTGAAATGGTCCGGCGTCGCCATGCGATCCAAATGCTACATAGAGGTTTCCATCCAGAAGCAAGAGACCGGGCCTGTTTAGTTGAATGAACGGATTGAAAACAATTCTGTGATTCTTAGCATCTGCCGCGGAGCCGGGAACGCTTCCCTGAATGGTTACGGGAATTTGCAACTCGGCCCCGGTCCTAATGTCCAGGGCATGTAATCGATAGCGATAATCCGGAGCTGATGCCTTCCCTTCCTTGGTTTTTGCGACCACGAAAATCGTCCCGGACTGAACGTCTATAACAGGAGTGCTGGTGATTCCTATATCCGGGTAAAGGTCTTTGTAGTCCCAACTATTCCCCATCTGCAGAGGTCCGCGCCCGAAGATCGTAATGTCCAGCGCAGGCACGGGAGGGCCGAGATTTCTGGACCAAATTTGTTCACCTGAGTTTGCGTCAATGGCATAGACGTTGTTCTTTTCCGTTGCCACGTACAAAACGTCGCGAGAGGGCTTGCCCTTAAATTCTACGTTTGCCGCGTACAGGGGCTGGGCAAAAACATTCCCATCCACGGCTATTGAAAACAACTTGCCGAACAGTTTGGATTTCGCACTCACGTTCTTCGTGTTCAGGTGCGTTTCAGAGAAGTTCGCGCCCGAGCGGGCATTGTCATACCGTTGCGTCAGGACGCTGACTTTACCGGACGCCGGGATGGTCGGCGAGGGTTGCACGAACGCGTACATTGCGCAGAGGCAGAAGCAACCCAGGCACGCCAGAGATCGAATGCGGATGGTGGCTTCCTCCTGTGAGCTCTTCACAACGCTTAAGCTCCCAACTTCATCAGATGACGTGGGATGGTTCTGAGCTGCTTATGGATTCCATGAAAGGGCGACGGGCGCGGAAGAGCACAACTTGAGATGAAGCGACGTCCGTGGCACAATGTGCGAATTTCTGTAACGCGTGGGGTGGTCGAGTGCGGTTATTGCTGAAGTTCAATCTGATCTTTTTGTTGCTGGCCGGATCCGGTCTGGCCGTGGTGGCTCATGTGGCATATCGCTTTCTGATGGAGAACGCGCAGCAGCAGGTTCTTCAACAGGCAAAGCTGATGATGGAGAGCGCACGGGCTACGCGCGACTATACATCGGAAGAGATCAAGCCATTGCTCTCCAATGTGCCGGGACACAACACTGAGTTCATTCCGCAGATTGTGCCGGCATACGGAGCCATGCAGAGCTTTACCCGGATACGCAAGAACTACCCTGAATACACCTATCGGGAACCTGCGCTGAACCCGACGAATCCGCGCAATCGAGCCGTGGATTTCGAATCAGACATCATCAACTCCTTTCGCAACCACCCTGAGCAGAAGGAGATTGTCGGCATGCGCAACACTCCGACCGGAGACGCTTTATACCTGGCGCGGCCAATCACGGTGAAGCAGAGTTGCATCGAGTGTCACGGCGTAGCTTCGCAGGCACCAGTGGCGCTGATCAACAGCTACGGTCCATCAAATGGATTCGGCTGGAAAGTGGGCGAGGTGATGGCGGCGCAGATCGTCTCCGTCCCCATGTCATTGCCAGTGGACATCGCCAAAAGCGCTTACAAGTCGCTTGTGCTGGGACTGGTAGTTACGTTTTTCCTGGGACTGGTTGCGATTGATAGCGCGCTCTATTTCGTCGTCATCCGGCCTGTGGCGAGACTATCGAGTGTCTCCGATCGCGTGAGCCGTGGTGACTTGGATATTCCCGACGTGGTTGTAACGGGCAAAGATGAGATTGCGGATCTTTCGGCATCTTTCAACCGCATGCACGTAACAGTGGTGAAGGCGTTGCGAATGCTGAACGACTAGAACTCGCCACTGGCACGGAGATGCTTGCGGACGCTTGTGAGAAAACTCTTGCGGTAGTTTTCAGAGTCGATCTCCTGCGCCACTTTGTCGCACAACTCGCGCAGGCTGCTGGAACTGCCCGACGCGCGTTTCACGATCACTTTGGCAATGGGGCCTACGTAGTTTGCAAGTTGCAGGCTGATGTCCTCCAGCACGGCTTTGTCATACTTCAGCGCGCCGTGATCAGATGTGTGCGAAGCTGGCTCGGCTGAGTCGTGTTTCGGAGTGTGCCACTCCGAGACGTCCAGAGTTCGATCGAGTGTCATCTCCAAATCAGCACCACTCTCCAGACGCACTGTTCCCAACGCAGCAAGGAACTCCGTCGCGCTCTGAAAGCGATCATCAGGATTCTTCTTGAGGGCGTGCAGGACAACTTCAGAAAGGCTCCTGGAAATCCCATGATTCAGGCTGGAAGGGCTTTGCGGCTCAGTCTCAAGATGGCCACGAATAATTGCCGACAGCGAGTCTCCCTGAATAGGCAAACAGCCGGTCAGTAGTTCGTACAGTGTAACGCCGAGCGCATACAGGTCTGAGCGGGCATCCATGGTTTCTCCGCGAATCTGCTCTGGAGAAATGTAGTGCACCGAACCAAGCAGTGAGCGCGAAGAAGTGAGGCGCGCTCCAGGCGAAGTTACGCGAGCCAGGCCGAAATCGAGAAGCTTTGCCCGGCCCGCGTTATCTATCATGATGTTCGATGGCTTGATGTCGCGGTGGATCACCTCGCGAGAATGCGCGTACTCCAGCGCCGAAAGCGCTTGGCGCGTGTATTCCAGTGAGTCCTGCAACTTCATTCCCCGAGCGAGACGCTCGCCCAGGTTCATGCCGTCGACGAACTCCATCACCATGATGAGCTGATTCTCGTGGTGAAATGCGGTGTGCAACCCTGCAATGTTCGGATGACAGAGGTTGGCCAATACGCGAATTTCGCGCAGGAAACGATCAGCGACCTCGACAGAACGATCTGAGCTGGTGAGCAGGAGTTTGATCGCTTCAATGCGTTGGGAAATAATGTGACGGACTTTATACACCTCTCCCATACCGCCATTGCCCAGAAAGGCCAAGACCTCATACGATCCTACTTGTGTACCAGGGCCCACCCCATAGCAGAGCATTTTATCCCGAAAAACGAGTGCGTCCGCGCACGTATTTCCACGCGCAGAGCGAGGCCGCTGGTTACAACCTGCTGCTGGGTGGCCGCATCAGGCTCCCGCAATCAGACGATGCTCGCTTCCTCGGGCTCTTTCCAATAATCCTGGTCGCGCAGGAAGTACTTTTCGTTGTAGGTATTGAGGGCAGTTTGGAGAAACATACGAATAATCTTGAAGCGGCCCATCTTTTGGAATCTGCGATTACCGGTGATCACTCCGCCGCTGACGATGCCGAAACGAGTGGGAGAGACCTTCTTGCTAAGCAGGTAATCCTCCGCGTAGAGTGCCTGCTCGTTAAAACCACCAAGCCTATCGAACACATCTTTGTTGAACATCATGAACATTCCCGTGGCAAAGGGCTTCGTCCACGAGGCGAAGCGCTGAACAAGATTGTTTCCGGCGTAGAGAGCCCTGTCGAGAATAGAGCCGCTGGAGCACCAGACATTCGTGGTGAGGCAATGCAAGTTGCGGCGCTCCATACTTGCTACGGCACGGCGAAGCAGGGTCGGGTCCTTGAGTTCAACATCGGCATCGACAAAGAGGACATAGCGGCTGTTTGCGCGACGTGCCCCTTCGTTGCGTCCCACGGCAGGAAGGCCGCCGCGAATCACTTCGACGCGGAGTTCTCCCGCAAACGAAAGCGCGACCGCGACCGTGTCATCCGTGGACTGCGCGTCAGCAACGAAGACTTTCGTAGCATGCAACTGGGCATAGTCCTGACGGCTCAAGGAATTCATCAAGCGGGGTAAGTTCTGACTCTCGTTCCTGGCCGGGATCACTATAGTCAGTTCCGGAATTGTGTTCACAGATGGCAACTCCATTCTCATTGATTGTTATGTAAGTGGCCCGCGCATCAATCCAGCTTCCCGTGTTGTAGTACCAAACGCCGTCTCGAAAGATTGAAGTGGCTGCGTGCGTGTGTCCGCAGAAAACACGCTTGATGTTGCCCAACTTGGCAAACGTGAGTGCGCCCTCTGCAACCTTCTGCTCCATGCGGAGCCAGCGCGTGTTCAGTCGATCCAGTAGACGCGAGAAGCTCTTCTGCTTGCTGTCCAGCTTCTGAATCCGGTAGAAGAGCTGCTCGCCGATGCGGCTGATAAAGGCATTGTGGCTGACGAATCGATCGAATTGATGGCCGTGCACCGCAAGATGGCGCACTCCGTCGTAGTCCCAAACATATCGCTGGTAGACGGGAATTCCTACGAGATGGGACATGATGTTGGAGAGTCCCTTATCGTGATTACCTTCGACCCACACTACTTCGATTTTGCGCTTGGGATTTGAGAGCTTGCGGATGCAGGAAAGAAATTTCCAGTGATCGCCCGTCAACCGCCCGAAATTGAGATCGCTGAAGATGTCGCCGAGCAAGATAAGGCGTCGATACTTTGCGGTTTCCAGAAGATCGACAGCGTCCCGGGCGCGGCTCAATTCCGAGCCGAGATGAACATCGGAGAGAATCAGCGTGTCAAATACCTGGGCCATGGTCACATGATGAACATTGACCGTTACATGACGATGAAGATTTAGTGAATAGCCGGAGAAATGTAACAGCGGCGACGACGGAGGTCAGGCGCGAGCGGCGCGCTTCATGAGCTCACTCAGTGCGTGCACATCGGAAGCGGGGGCGTCTCCAATTACGAAGTAACGCAGCCCACCTTCGCTCCAGGTCTCCATGTGGAAGGCAAGCTTGGTGGAGGCTATATCTGCCGCAGAAAATGGAATCCCTCCCGACTGTTCCTGGAAGATGAACACAGATAGCTCATGCTTGCGAAGGTTGAATAGCAACTGAGCCCCGGGACTGTGGTGAAGATATGAGACCCGCCCGCCAGCCAAGGAGAACTCGGAGTTTTGAAGTTCCGGAAGATTGAACGAAAACGGGATCTTCCCGGCGAACCATGGCTTCACCGTGTGACGGTCGGTGGAGACAACATCAACTGGATTCGCGCTAGCCAAGGTTGCAACGTGCATATCCGTTAATTCGGCCAACGCGCGGTCACGATCGGAGCGGGTCTCCCAGACCGCAACGGAGGCAATCAGCAACATCGCAGCTATGGCGGCCATCGCCAGCCGCGGTAGCCAACTACTTGACCAGCTCGGCTTCTTCTTCGCCCGAATGCTCCGCTCCATACGAATCCGAAACTCCGGAGTGGGAGAGTAGCGCGCGGCAGCCCCACGAATCATGTGCTTCATCTTCATCCGGCGGAGCGCGTCAGCGGCGCAGCCCGAGCACTCATGCAGATGAGCCTCAAGATCGGCCAAGTCACTGGCAGCGAGCTCGGAATCGACGTAAGCGCTCAATCTGTTTCGTACATCGTCGCAGATCATCGGGAAGCGCTCCTCACTTTGGCGTCAGTCAGCGCTTCGCGCATTGCCTTCCTTGCACGCGAGAGACGCGACATTACGGTTCCAACCGGGATTGCCAATGTCTCAGCAATTTCCTGATAACTCATCTCTTCCAAATCGCTTAGCAGGATCACTTCGCGGAACTGCACGGACAACGCCTCCAATGCGTCTTGAATCTTCAGATAATCGACGTCTGCCATCAGAATCGATTCCGGCGTCCCACTCGCGACCGGCTCTGGCAGGCCGGATTCTTCATCGTCGAGCGAAAGTGCCGCAGTTTTCAATCCAGTTCGAGAAGTCAGGAAGGTATTTCGCAAAATTCTATATATCCAGGCGCGAAAATTGCTTCCCTGACGAAAAGAGTCGAACCCTTTCAAGGCTTTCATGCAGGTTTCCTGCACCAGATCCTCGGCCTCACTGGCATCCTGCGTAAGCCAATGCGCAAAGTTGTACATTTGGGCGAACAGCGGCATCGCCAGCTCTTCAAACGACCCGGAATCGATTCGAATATCAGCCACGGCTCAATGAGGGTAACTCGGAAGTGATGAATCTATTCCATTCCTGAGATGCTTTTTCTTGCCGCCGGAGTGGCTCATTTATCTCACTGAAAGGAATCTCGGGAATAAATCAGGGACGGAGCAGTTGTAGAACACATTCGAGGGTCACAAGGAGACGTCCATGAGAAAAGCAAAGCCGGGTTCTGACGCAGTAGAAGAATCGATCGACAGACACGATTCCACGTCGCCCGAAAGTTTGGACGGCATCGACCGGCGCGGATTCCTGCATTGCATGGCATGGGCCGGTACGGGCATCATCTGGAGCTTCGCAGGAGGAATTCCGATTTCCAGTGTCTTCGGCGCGACGCCTTCCTCACGCGCATCAGATTTTAGCTTCATCCAGATCAGCGACAGCCACATTGGGTTTGCGAAGCCGGCGAATACTGATGTGACAGCCACGCTACAAAAAGCGGTCGATAAGATTCGCGCGGCGTCGGTGACGCCGGACTTTCTCATCCACACCGGCGACCTCACGCATACATCGAAGCCAGCGGAGTTCGACACGATGGACCAGGTGCTTACGGGCGCGAAGCGTGAGATATTTTTCGTTCCGGGGGAACACGACACGTCTGTTGATGACGGCAAGCTCTATCTTGAACGCTACGGGAAAGGCTCGCATGGAAATGGCTGGTACAGCTTCGACCACAAAGGCGTTCACTTCGTGGGCCTGGTAAACGTAGTTCAGCTTGAAGGTATGGGACGGCTGGGTAGCGATCAGCTTGCCTGGTTGAAGCAGGACGTGCAACGGCTGGGCAGCAGCACACCAATTGTGCTGTTTGCACATATTCCATTGTGGGCGGTCTATCCCGAGTGGGGTTGGAGTACATCGGACAGCGAGCAGGCTCTCTCATTGCTGAAGCGCTTCGGGTCACTCACGGTGCTGAACGGCCACATTCACCAGGTGATGCAGAAGGTGGAAGGGAATGTGACATTTCACACCGCAATGTCCACTGCGTTTCCGCAACCGGCTCCGGGTACCGCACCCTCCGCGGGACCGATGAAGGTGCCTGCCGAAAAGCTGCAGAGTGTGCTCGGACTGACGGAAGTTCACTTCGTCCCTCAACGGCATCAGCTCGCGGTGGTGGACTCCACTCTAGCGGGCGTTGCGGATACGAAAGCATAGGTCATTTCGAATGATTGGCTCTGCAACGCGATCTCTAACCTTGACGTTAGCAGTGGGCGCAGGCGTTGCAATGCTGGCCGTGGTCGCACTGTCATTCATTCACCCTTGGGGAAACTTGCGCTCGGATTCTTCCAGAGGCGGAATCCTGACCGACTCCACTGCGCCGCCAGAGGTTCAGACGCTTCTGGCACAGAAGTGTGGCGATTGTCACTCGGCCAACACACGGTGGCCGCTCTACAGCAGGATCGCACCCTCCTCATGGCTGGTAGAGCACGACGTGAAGGAAGGCCGCGAGCACATGAACCTTTCATCCTGGGAGCAGTACAGCATTGACAGCCGCATCGATCTACTGGCGAAGATTGGAAGCCAGGTTCGCCAAGGAAAGATGCCGCTGAAGAAATACCTGCTGCTGCATCCGGAAGCACGAGTATCAGAGTCTGAACGAAAGCTCATTGTTGACTGGACAAAAGTAGAGCGAAAACAACTGATAGCTGCGGCAGAAAAATAAAGTGGAATGAAAAGGGCGAAGATGAAAGCAACTACCTATGGAGCGGTTCGACTTGGCGGAATCGCAGTCGGATTGTTACTGCTGGCCTCGGTGATTTTTCCACGCATCAGCCGGGCGGCAGAGGCTACCGACCAAGGCAGGCAACTATTCGAAAAGCGCTGCACCGGCTGCCACTCGCTTGATCGCAACAAAGAGGGTCCGATGTTGGGGAATGTTTATGGACGCCAAGCGGGAACCGCCGTAGGCTTCAACTATTCGGCAGCTCTCAAGGCTTCACGCTTCACCTGGGATGAACAGCGATTGGACAAATGGCTCACCGATACGCAGTCGTTGGTGGAAGACAACAACATGGACTTTCATGTTGCGAAAGCCGAAGAACGCACCGAGATCATACGCTACCTGAAGGCCATTTCTTTGTCTGCTGGCAATGGATCAGGGACACAGCGACCCAAGTCGTAATGTGCGATAGCCGCAATAAAAATAATCAGTGCGAAAACTCCGCGCCGAAACTTTTCTCTCCTCTCGTGTTTTATCCAGTGAACAAGGAGGACGAGTGAGATGATCAAGAAAACGGTACTTGCGTTATTCAGCCTGGTGTTCGCGATGGCGCTGGTGGCTCCCCCGAAGGCGAATGCGGCTGTTGTAGTTGGTATCGGAGTGGGGCCGCGTCCAGCTTATGGATTTGTGGTGGCACATCCTCGGCCCTACGTGTATGTGGCTCCCGCGCCGTATGTGGCGTACGGTCCCGGTTACGTTGCTCCCTATGTGTATCCTGGGAGGGTTGTTGTGGGATACAGACCGTATGGCTATCGCCATGACTGGCATGGCTACGGATGGCGCCGCTAATCACTTCGCTCGCATTCTCTCACCATGCGCCCCCGGCCAGTAGCCGGGGGCTTTGCTTTGTAGATTCCGTGCGAGCCGGGAAGATTTGTTCGTTTCGTTCTGTGATGCTCCGTTAAAATCAGAGCAATGCGTCATGATGAAATCCTTGGCTTCCTGCACCGTCTGCTGCCACCCGGGGTGGAGCCGACGTTTGTTTGGGCGGCGCATTGGGAACTCGCGTTCTGGATTCTGACGCTCTTACTTGCGTCGATTCTGCAGTTCTTCAAACCATCGTGGCTAACACAGGCTGAGGGTGCGTTCCGACGTGTCAGCCAACATCGTGGTGCTTGCGTGTGCGGAGTATTTGCCGCCGCAATCGTCATCCGGCTTGCTCTTTTGCCGCTGATCCCCGTTCCCATCCCGGCGCTGCACGATGAATTCAGCTACCTGGTGGGAGCCGACACATTCGCTTCCGGTCGCGTTGCTAATCCGCCGCACCCGATGTGGATCCATTTCGAAACCTTTCACGTCAACATGCAGCCTGCGTATCAGTCCATGTATCCGCCAGGGCAGGCGCTGGCGATTGCCTTCGGTCAAAAGCTGACAGGTGTTCCATGGGCGGGCGTGCTCATCAGCGTGGCTTTGATGTGTGCGGTTTTCTGTTGGATGCTGCAGGGCTGGATGCCGCCCGAGTGGGCGTTGCTGGGCGGCATATTTGCTGTGGCTCGTTACGGCATTTTTTCGTACTGGGTGAACTCCTATTTTGGCGGGGCGGTGGCGGCCATTGGCGGCGCGCTAATTCTAGGAGCGTTGCCCAGAATGCGTCGCGGGCTCACGCTCGGACTCACCGTGGTTTTCATTGTGGGCCTGTTCGTTTTGGCAAACAGTCGACCGCTGGAAGGCTTTCTGTTCAGCGTCCCATTTCTCTTTGTGCTGCTCTCATTGTTAATTCGCTCGCCGCTGCCGCACAGACAGTTGCTGACGCGAATCGTGATTCCTGGATTGCTGTTGCTGGTTGGTATGGCGGCATGGATGCTCTATTACAACTGGCGAGGCACCGGCCATGCACTGACGATGCCGTATATGCTTAATCAAGCTACCTATCATGTCAGCCGTCCATTTCTATTTCAGAGCATGTACCCTCCGGCGCACTACAATCACCCGGAGATGCGCGCATTTTATATGTTCCACGAGCTTCCCGATGTCCTGCGCGCGCGCTCGACGTGGGGCATTGAAATGCTGCTTGCCCAGAATTTTTTCTGTTACTACATCTTCCTGGTGTGGCCGTTTCTTCTACTCTTTGTGCCCGGTATGCTGCTGGCGGCACGCGATCGGAAGCTTCGTGTGGTTCTGGTAGCCATCTTGCTGATGACAGCGGGTCTCGCTCCCCAAGTCTGGCCCGCGCACGGACACTATGCCGCTCCTGCCGCCGGCGCCATTCTGCTGATCGTGTTGACCACACTGCGAGCTCTGGGCGCCGCTGATCAGCGACGTTTCTACCAGTACTTCGCTCGATCCATCGTCTTTGCTATTTTTCTATGGATGCTTGTGCCATTTGCGGACCGTGTAGGAAATCCATATGCAATCCAATCTACCGATGGCAGACCTGACAGCACCATCCCGCGTCAGATTCAACGCGAGACCTTGCAATCTCGCCTGAACCAGTTACCCGGCCAACACCTTGTTCTGGTGCACTATCATTCCCATGACATTCCCAGTCAGGATTGGATCTACAATAGCGCGAACATCGATACTTCTAAGATTGTGTGGGCTCGCGACATGGGCCGAGAACGGAATCAGGAGTTACTGCGCTACTATCCCACGCGGCAGGTCTGGTATGCCGATCGCAGTAGCGGCGGCGTCCCTACTCCTTATGCAACCTACCTCGCGCTGACGCATCCCGACGAGACACTGCTTCCGGTGCCGGAACACAAGTAAAGCTAAACTCCCACGCCGCCTCGTGCCTGCTTAACGAATTTCAAGAACCGCGAGGCAAGCTCCCGTATCCACGCACCCTCTTTGAAGCGAACTGCTTGCCGTGGAATGAGGTCTTCGCCGACGCCAAGGGCGGTTGCGCCCGCGGATATCAACCGTGGCGCCGCGCTCTGTGTAACACCCCCGGCAGCAATCAACTGAATATGAGGTAGAGGGGCTTTGAGGGCTCGGATATAACCTTCGCCTCCGATTTGGGCGCAGGGGAAAACCTTGACGAAGTCCGCACCTGCCGCGTGAGCCGACATGACTTCGGTTGGAGTCAGGGCTCCGGGCAAAACAACGATCCCATTCTTAGCGCAGAATTCAACAATTGTTGCGTTAAAGCCCGGTCCCGTCACGAACATTGCGCCGGCATCCAACTGGCGTTGCGCTTCGTCAATTCCGGCGACGACTTCGCTTCCTACGACAAGTGTGGGAAAGCGAATGGTCAAGTCATGAATGAGTTGGCTGGAGCCTGGAATGGTGGAGGCGATTTCCACGATTGGAATACCGCCCTCCAGCACATGTTCGGCCACGAAAATCGCTAACTCGGCAGATTCCACGCGAATGGATGGGATCACGCCAACTGTTCGTATCTGGTGTCGAATTTCATCTGCGTTCAATTGCGAACCCTCCGGACGTTGTCCCAGGAGTTTAATTACTCATCGTACACACTCTTGGACTCTTCGAGCCTGGGTAAGTAATCATTTGGTCTCGCCCACCAAACGTAAAATGTTGGCAGCAAAATGATGCTCATAACCAGGTCGGCAATGAGTCCACCCACAATAACAATGGCGAATGGCCTCTGCGAATCTGACCCGATTGCATGGGATGTCGCCGCCGGAAGCAATCCCAACGTTGCGACCAACATTGTCATCATGATGGGCCGTAGCCTGCGGGTTGCTCCTTCAATAGCGGCCTCTTTCACTGGCATCCCTCTGGAGCGCAACTGGTTAATGTACTCAACCATGATGACTCCGATTTGAACTGAAACCCCGAACAGAGCAAGGAATCCCACCCCCGAAGACACGCTGAAATGGGTGTGGGTGACGAGCAGCGCCAGAAGGCCTCCGAAGGGCGCTATTAATACGTTCAGCAGATTCAACAACGCCCACTTGAAGGACCCGAACGCGGCGTAAATAATCATCATGATGAGGACAATCGTAAGAGGCACAATGATCAGGAGACGCGCTTGTGACCGCTTCTGGCTCTCATACTCGCCCTCCCAGTCAATGTGGTAGCCAGTGGGCAATTGCACCTTGTCATTGACTTTCTTCATCGCTTCCTCGACGGTACTTCCGAGATCGCGGCCGCGGACGCTGTACTTTACGGCGATGTAGCGCTGGTTGCCTTCGCGGTATATCTCTGAAGCGCCATCGCGCTCTTCAATTTTGCAAAGCTGGGCCAGTGAAACCCGCTCACCTGTCGGAGAGAGCAAGCGAATGTTTGCAATCGCCTCTTTCTGGTCGCGATACTTTGGCAAATAGCGCACTACCAGGTCGTAATGGGCCTCTCCCTGCAGGACCTGAGTGAGAGAATTGCCTCCAACTGCCGTTTGAATGGCATCTTGCACGTCCGCAACATTGATCTGGTAACGAGCCGCTTGCTGACGGTCAACCGTTACATTGAGGTTGGGTTGGCCAAGAATCTGGAGCACGCCGAGATCTTCGATGCCCTTAACCTGTCGCATGACGCCACTGATCTCATTCGCTTTGTCTTCAAGTGTCTTCAGGTCGTCGCCGTAGATCTTTGTCGCGAGTTCCCCTTTTACGCCGCTGACTGCTTCCTCGACGTTATCGGAAATTGGCTGCGAAAATCCCCAAACCACACCGGGGATTTTCTCCAACTGGTGATTCATGGCGGCGATTAGTTCGTCTTTGTTTTCATGGAATACCGGACGCCATTGTTCCTTTGGCTTCAACCCGACGAAGTATTCGGTATTGAAAAATCCTGTGTTGTCGGTTCCGTCGTCAGGACGACCGGTCTGGCTTGTACACTCCGTAGCCTCGGGGAAAGAACAGAGTATTAGTCTCGTCTGGTTTGATACACGTATTCCCTCGGTTGGTCCTGTGCTGGGGGCCAGCGTGCCACGAACCCAGATCGAACCCTCGTCAAGATGGGGCAAGAACTCGGAACCGATTGTGTCAGTCAGCAGCAGGAAACCGCTGATGCCTACGGCCGTGGCCGCAGCCGCAACCACTACCCAGCGATGATCGATCGCCCAGGAGAGTGTGCGGCGATATCTGTTGGTCAACCAAACCAGCACGGGGTTCTGCCAGTCGCGAGCCCCCTTGGCAAAAAGGAAGCTTGCCAGGACGGGTGCAATTGTCATGGAGAAGATGACCGCCCCCAACAGAGCAAACGCAACCGTCCAGGCCATGGGCCGAAAGAGCCTGCCCTCGATTCTTTGAAGAGTGAAGATGGGAAGATAGGCGGTAATGATGATGGTGATTGCGTAGAATACTGGTCTTTGTACTTCGTGTGCAGCAGCGCGTATCCGGTCTGGCACTGGCTTCTTCTCATCATCGTGGCCGATATGACGGATTATGTTTTCGACCATCACCACTGCGCCATCCACCACCATCCCAAAGTCAAGCGAACCGAGGGAGAGCAGGTTCGCGGGAATGTGTCGCAGATCCAAACAGATGGAAGCGAACAATAGGGAGAAGGGAATGGTCAGGGCGACAATCAGCGCTCCGCGCACGTTTCCCAGGAAGAGGAGCAGCACAAGCGTCACCAGAATGAATCCTTCGGTGAGGTTGTGTAATACCGTGTGCGTGGTGAATTTAACGAGGTCACTACGGTCGATGAACGGAACGATTTTTACGCCAGGAGGCAGAAGGTGATCATTTAGTTCCTGCACCTTGGCGTGGAGACCGCGCAGTGCCGCTTCCGCTTCAGCACCTTTTCGCATTGGCACCCAAGCGGAGACAACATCATCATTGTCCACAATCTTGCCGTCATCGCGATGAATTGCACGCGCGAATTGACCCAATCGGATTTTTGGGCCCTGCGTTACAACTGCAACATCCTTGATACGAAGGGGCGTCCCGTTCTTGGTCAGAATAACCGTGTTTTCGATATCGGCAACATTCTTGACAAGACCTACCTCACGAACGTTGATCTGCTGCAGACCCGCTTCGACAAAGCTGCCGCCCGCATTCGTGTTGTTGTTCGTGAGTTGCTGCTCGACCTGCGCCAGACTTAGTCCGTAGGCGATAAGTTTGTTCGGATCAACGCGGACCTGATACTCGCGGGTGGGCCCGCCGAAGCTGGCGACGTCCACTATATCCGGAACCGACTTCAGATTCTTCTCAACGACCCAGTCCTCAAGCGACTTCAGTTCCATCGGGTCGTACTTGGGATTCGTACTGTGCAGAGTATAGAAATAGATCTGTCCGGTCGGACTCCAATCGGTTCCCATCTGCGGCGTTACACCCGTTGGCAGAGTGGCTTGGCTGAGACGCTCGAGAACTCGTTCACGATTCCAATCGTTACTGGAGTCGTCATCGAAGATCAGCTTTACATCGGAAAGACCAAAGAGTGAAAAGGAACGCAGATGCACGACGTGTGGAATGCCATTCAAGGCAATTTCCAGAGGAACCGTAACCTGCTGCTCTACCTGTTCCGCTGAAATTCCAGGCCACTGGGTAATGACCTCTACATAGTTATCCGCCACGTCGGGATAGGCATCCACGGGAAGACGGTGAAACGCCACCATTCCGCCCACTGTGAGCAGAATGGCGAAAGCCAGAATCAAGAGCCGCTGGTTCAGTGCAAAATCGACAATCCTCCGAATCATCTATTGCTCCACCGTGCTCTGCAAGGACAGCGCATTCTCCACCACCTGTGTTCCTGGCGTGATTCCTGAAACGACTTCCTGCATCTTTCCTGGAAGCATTGCACCGGCAACTACTTCGAGCCGGCGGAAGTGTCCATTGCCCAAGGGTACGTAGGTCCACTGGCGATCGTGAAGGTGCAGGATCGCGGTCGCCGGAACCGCGGCGTGCGTTTCGGCCTGCTTGCCATGGAAGGTTGCCGTAACAAACATTCCAATGTGCATCAGCCCCGGGTTTTCGAGTTCCAGTCGAATCTTCGCGGTGTGAAGATTGGGATCGAGAATGGGACCAATGTTGCTGATGCGGCCTTTAAATACTTTGTCGGGATATGCATTGAGGCGAATGTCAGCGTAGTCGCCGATCTGAACTTGAGGCAAAACATTCTCATATACGTCACAGAGTATCCAGATATGCGACAGGTCAGAGATCGTAAATGGATTGGGTCCCGCGAGCGCCTGCACTCCAGCCGCATTGGTGACTTGCTGGTCGGTGATTACCCCTGACACCGGCGCATGAATATCAATTACTCCTGTGGGGTGGTCTTTGTTCACACCCAGGAGGTGAAGACGTTCGAGTGTGGTCTCCAAGGTTACCTTGGCATCCTGCTCCGCAGTCTCAAAGCCTTCGAGAGTGCTCTTGGAGGTAGCTCCACGTTCGAAGAGAATTTGAGAACGATCAAGCTGCTGATGAGCCAAGCGTTCGTCGTTCGCGGCTTTTCTGTAGTCGGAGAATGCGCCAGAGACATCACTGCTCTGAACCCGCAGCAGCAGTTGACCTTTCTTGACCACGTCGCCGAGCCGGGTATGTATTTCGACAATCCTGCCTGAAGCGAGCGAAATGACCGGAATCGTTCGCGAGATATCAGGGCTGACAACGCCGGTAACATTCACTTCGGGCGTCGCCTTGTACTCAGTCGCGACGAATAGTGGGAATTGTTCCGGATGGTCCAACTTGAAGTTATTGGCATCCATGTCAGGAACGACCGAAGGCTGCGGAGGAGCTCCGGCGTTCGGATCGGCATTAGCTTTGTTGCAACTTGTAAGCGCCAGATTCAGCACAAAACAGAGTACAGCCCACACTAGAATCGGGCGTTTCATTGAATGACCTCTCGACCGACTGCAAGATTCAGTTGGCTGGTGGAAATCAAGTAGGCACCAACCAGATTCACATAGTTCAGTTGAACGCTGCGGTAGTCGTTCTCCGCATTCAGAAACTCCAGCAATGATGCACCGCCATGCTGATATGAGAATGTGATCGTGTCACGCACCCTTACCGCCTGCTGAAGATACTTCTGTTTGTAAGGGCGCAGTAAGACGAGATTACTATTCACCATTGCGTGCGCCGAATCGACATCACTGAATACCTGCGCACGGTTCGCATCCAGTAATCTCTTGTTGCGGTCAATATCCAGCTGCGTGCGGAGCTTCTCTCCCTGGTTGCGATCGAATATCCGCAACGGGATGTTGACGCTGAAGCCGACATAGGCGTCAAGGGGAGGATTGCGGCCAAGATCAAATCCAATCGTGGGATCGGTGGAACCATTCGCCGCCGCGAGTTTGTGATCAGTAACAGCCTTATCGACCGTTTCCATTGCCGCGCGTAGGTCTGGACGTGAATCAATCGCAATTTTGCGAAATTCGTCCAGCGACATAAGTTGGTCAGAGAAATCAAACATTCCAGTCACATCGAACTTCTCGACGGGAGTTCGATCGTTCAGAAGCATCAACAGTTGAATCTTTGCGGTTCTGAGGTTCACTTCTGCTGTTTGCACATCCGATTCAAACTGCACGCGCTGCAATTCCAGTCGATCCAGGTCAATTTGAGCGATGTCGCCAGCCTTATACCGCTCGCTGCTGATGGCGAGCACATGGTCGTAATAGACCAGGTTGTCCTTTGCCAGCGCCGAAACGGCTTTGGCCTGCAACGTTTGAACAAACGCACTACGAATCGTGAAGAGAAGATTTCGCTCTAAGTCCGACTGTGTCAAAGCGGCGATTGCCGTACCCTTCTGCGCACTCTCCAGCCGCAACTCGCGCTTGTGCTCACGTTCGTGCAGGTAGCTGATACCAGCCACGGTCAATAGCGTTCCGCAGCAGTTATGCAACGGACCGCCAGGAAGATTAAACTGATCGGTCGACAGTGACAGGTCTGGGTTCGGGCGCAGGTGCGCAGTGATTTCTTGTGCTTTGGATTCGTCAATGTTTAACTTACCCGCCAAAAGGGTGGGATTGTTCTGCTCAAACCGCTGGCGCACCTGGTCCCATGTCATTGGGGATGAAACCTGAGCAACCATGCTCGTGCTGGCAAGCGCAACTGTGCAGCACAGCCAGAAAAACTTTCGCATTCGTTAACTCCGTATCAATTTGTCAATCACGGGCCGGCGGCGAATGACCACATACTCCATATCAAAGATGGTGGCCTGGCTCTGCTCAACAATTAATCATGTATGACCCGCAAAGAAGCGAACGCCTATCTTTTGGCTGTCGGGGCTATCTTGCGGCCATTCAGGAAGCAGAACGCCTTTGGGCGCATGACCCCGCTATCAGTGTCTCGTCATCAGAGCTACCATGTATCTTTGACGAGGATCTCTGACACTATGATCTAAATTATCTAAAGAGTGCCGAAAGCCAGTCTAAAAGAATCATTAAAAAAACAAAACCAGAAAAAGGCCCGCACAACCGCATCGCTATCGATGGGGAATGATTATTGGATGTTTAGCGGCAGACTTGCTATCTTTCGATCGTGTATGACTATTTTCCGATCAGTACGGACATATGTGGCATTGCTTAGTTTCGCTTGTGGTGCAACATGGGGGACGACGTGCCATTTCCTGTAGCACTTTCTATCTACAGTCCGGGCAATCGCAAGAGACTACTGACTCTTGCCGGTATCGCTGTCATCGCAATTGCGCTGATCGACTGGTGGACCGAGCCATATATTTCGCTAGGGTTTCTTTATCTTTTCCCCATCATGCTCGCCGGGGGCTTTCTTTCTCGTACGCAGATCGTGAGTCTGGCCGTAATCTGCGCAGTACTTCAAGAGGAATTCAGCAATCTTCCAACCGGAGACGCGTGGCCGCGATTGATTCTCTCTTCTGCGGGGTTTATCGGCACTGGGCTTTTCATCTCGGAGCTGCTGCGAAACCGCCGGACGGCACTGGAACATTTGCAGGAAGTGGAAAGCCAGGTCGCACTGCGGAGGGATGCGGAAGAGCAACTTCAGTTGCTGATCGGGAGCAGCCCTGCTGCAATTGTAACCATCGACGCGGACGGCACAATTCTATTGGCAAACCACGCCGCGCAAGAGATGTTCGTGCCCGGCGGCGCTCCCCTTACAGGCCAGAGTGTTCAGTTGTATCTGCCGGCATTGGGGGCAGCAGTTCAATCCAGGAGTTGGAAAAATTTTAGAACCACGCTGCAATGCAGAGGACAACGCAGTAATGGTGACGTTTTTCTGGCAGGGGTGTGGTTCTCGACCTACTCGGCCCAGTCAAGCAACCGGTTGGCGGCAATTATTGTCGATATGTCCGAAGACCTCAGAAACCGTGAAGAGCTGAACTTAGATTTCCTTTTGAAAAACACACGCATCCTCATGAGTGCTGTCTCCCATGAGATACGCAATCTCTGCGGAGCCGCACTGGTTGTGCACAAGAATCTGACAAAGGTAAGTGCGCTGCGTGGAAATCTGGATTTCGAAGCACTGGGGACCTTGATTCAAGGTCTCGAGAAGCTCTCCCTGAGGGAGCTGCGCGGTGGCGCAGAGCACACTCGCTCTGCTATTGAATTACCCTCCCTGCTCGACGAACTGAGGGTGCTCGTTGAGTCGACGTACCACGAAGAAGGCATCAGTGTGTGTTGGGAAAATGATGTTGAACTTCCGCTGGTTTGGGCCGACCGTTACGGTCTGTTGCAGGTTTTTCTGAATCTCGCAAAGAATAGCCGTCGTGCGCTGGAAGGCGTAGAAACGAAGCGCTTGACGGTGAATACAGCAGTGCAAGGCAATAGCGTGGTCGTTCGATTTGAAGACACTGGAGTTGGGGTGGCCAATCCACAGAACCTTTTCCGGCCATTTCAGCAGGACGCCAAGGCGACGGGCCTGGGCTTGTACGTCTCGCGAACACTGATGAAGAGCTTCGGCGGAGATCTCCTGTATGAGGAGCGCAATCCGGGCTGCTGCTTTGCTGTTGTTCTGGAACCTGTGTGCAGCCGCGAAGGAGGCACAAATGTCTGATTCGGAATCGCCCGCTCGAATTCTCCTGGTGGATGACCATGCGCTCTTTAGAGACAGCTTAGCCCGCTTCCTCGATGGTGAGACCGGGCTCAAGATCGTCGGCGGATGTGGAACATTGGAAGAAGCCCGGGACTTCTTGCGCAACGATGCGATTGATCTAGTATTGCTGGACTTCGATCTCGGCCAACGCGATGGTATGGATTTTATTCGGTCAGCCGAATTATTGAATTACAAGGGCAAGGTGTTGCTCGTCACCGCGGGCGTGGATGAAAGCAGTGCGGTTGCACTTGTAGGTCACGGAATTGCGGGGGTGTTCTTCAAGCACGATTCACCTGCACTACTGGTCGACGCAATTCGTGAGGTACTGTCCGGTCAAACGTGGTTTGAACAGGGGTTTCTTCAGAAACTGATCGGCAGAGCTACACAGAAGGAAGAGGGTCCTCAAACTCGAAAACTGACGGAGCGCGAACGACAGGTGCTCGCCGGAGTCTTCGAAGGTTTAGCAAACAAACAGATAGCTGATCAATTGCAGGTTTCCGAGAGTTCTGTCAAAGCAACGCTGCATCAACTATTTGACAAAACTGGAGTCCGCACACGAGGCCAGCTCGTCAGAATTGCTCTTGAACAGTACAAGGATCAGCTATGACACACCGACAGTTCACCCGGTTTGCGCAGCCTAATCTTCCCGACCTCCCGCCGTCCAGGGCCATTGGCTGGAGTTCAAAGCATGCCTTTCCGGGCAATTGCCGGTAAACAACCTGTAAATTCACAATCTGCATGGCTTTCGCGCAAGAAACGGGTTTACCTCGGCGGATAGGTCCTTTATCCTACTCTCAATACCCAGCAGCTGCTGTTTGCACCACAGGGACTTCGAGGGCTCACGCGTGGAGCTGTATCAGTTTGACGAAGATTACGTGAAGCGGCTCAAGGCAGGAGACGCTAGAGTGGAGCAGCACTTCGTCTCTTACTTTGGAGAGTTGCTGCGGATCAAGCTTCACTCACGATTCCTCCCTCATAATCTGGTGGAAGACATCAGCCAGGAAACTTTTGTCCGTGTTCTGGCGGCGCTGAAGCGTGACAATGCCTTGCGAAACGCGGAATCACTCGGCGCATTCGTGAACTCTGTTTGCAACAATATCCTGCTTGAACACTATCGCGGTTCGGGACGGGAACGAAGTATCGAGGATGCCCAGGAGCCCGAAGACACGAAAATTGATCTGAATCGCGCTCTGGTTTCAGAAGAGGCACAACGGTTGGTCCGGGAAATTCTCAGCCAGATCTCCGATCGCGACCAGATGATTCTTCGCGCACTATTTATTGAGGAAAAGAGCAAAGATCAAATCTGCCGTCAGTTATCGGTGGATCGTGACTACCTGCGAGTACTGTTGCATAGGGCTAAGGCCCAGTTTCGCGAACGTCTCGGTGCCAAATTTACTGCCAAGCTGGAATAAAAGGGCAGATGGACGAAACGATTCTGGCTTTTGGTTCACTCTGGATATGGAGAGAAGTGGATACGATCTGTTTTGAGGCGGAAAACCGCCGCTTGTCTTAGAACTGCCAGCAGACCTGAGGGTCTCAGGAGCATATGGACCATTCCAACGCATTGAAAGACAGGTTCGTGGAGAGATACCTCCTGAATGAGCTGACCGCCGCGGAGAAAGTCTCCTTTGAGGAGCATTATTTCGCCTGTCAGATTTGCGCCGAAGAAGTGCGGTGCGGCGAGGCTCTGATCGAAAACCTGCGCGAAGTCGTCCGGCAGGTTCCGGCCTCCAAATCTCTCACAGTGGCCGCCGCAACCGGTGTTCCGATCCCCGGCAGAGCCCGGTTTCAGTGGCTGTTTCCGGTGTTTGCCGCAGCCTCGATTGTTCTCCTGCTGGGCATCGTCGGATACCAGGACTTCGTAAGAATACCTCGGCTGGAGCGCGAAGTAAGTATGGCCGTACCGCGCACCCTTACTTCCGCATCGCTCGCGCCTTCCGCATCGCGCGGAGGGGCCTTACCAACCGTCAAGATCGGGCCGAATGAACCATTCGGGTTGTACCTTGATATACCTCCTCAGAGCGGAGCAGTCGCCTTCCTCTGCGAGGTTCGCACAAATTCGAAGATCGAATTTACCGTTCGGGTTACAGAAGAGCAGGCTAGAGATACGGTTCATCTCCTGATTCCGGGAGACACACTGAAACCCGGTCGATACGATTTGGCCATCCGCAAACTAGCCGGGAAAGATTTTTCCGGTGACGGCACGGAAGTGATCCGCTACTCGTTTCAGGTTGAAAATACGCAGTAGACGTAGAGCAGTAGTTGTTTCTTTGCACTCACATTGCAAATGGAGGCGGCGTACGCTTTATGAGCAAGTCAAGTCCTACTGAGTTCTACTATCACGCACATGGCACGGCAATTCATGGACAAATCACCCGTCCTGTCAGCTATGCGATCGACACCGTTGCCAGCACCGCACTGCCGACCCGTGGCGGCGCGGCTTCAGCCAATGCCGGTAACACGGTCTATTCTCATCCTCAACTTGGCAACATAGTCTCCTTCAAGAGCGCGTCCACACAAGTCGCAGGAAGTTTCGATGACGCTGACGGACACCATACCACGCTCGTAACAGTGACAGTGGACGGCCTCAACGTGTTGGACACCATCACTGCGGACCGCATTGTGATGAAGCTCTCTGCGCACCATCTTCCGTCGGAAGAGGAAGGCCACATCGTTCCTCTGGGCAGCCATTTTGACAATCTCAAGATTGCTGGACATCCGGTAAAAGTCGAGCTCGACCACGAGCTATTTTCCACCTACGACACCTATGCGGGTTTTAAGAAGAACTATCAATCGGACGCGGCATTTCGCAAACGGGTGCGGAAACAGTTCCTCTGGGGAGACTACGATGCTGATACGCCGCAGTTTATAAAGGACCGCTACCAGTGGCATACAGATAAGAACACTCCTCCTGAGTCCAGAGGACTCGTGCCATGTACGCTGGTGAAATCGGTGGAACACGATCAACCCAACGTGCTCAAGACCTATGGCAATGTGATCATCGTGCCCCAGTTCGGCAAGGTGTTTCTGGGTGAAGTGACTCTCAAGACCGGGACCCGTCACATCACAATGCTGCGGCTGGAATTGGGATCTCCAGTGGCGGGCGACATGGGTATCGGCGGCGGTGGCGGCAATGGAGCGGGTTACCCATAGACTTGCACCGATTCTAAGGGCAGGGCGAGTGCCGAAAGCATTTGCCCCATCCTTCTATAGAGATCAAGTCGGGTTGCTCGGGTCGATTGTTGCAATTGGAATCGAGCAGTCTGGGTGACTGCTCGCGCTCTTGCGTCCTCCAATTTCAATCTCAGCTTGTATTTCTCGTATTCCACCACATTTTCCACCTTCTCGAACACCCGCGCCAGATTGCCATGGACAGGAATCTGTCCCTAGAGCCCTATCCCTCGGCGCTGTTATAGAAGTGCATCAGCATCTGGTTGGCAAGGCCACGCTGGATTCCCGCCTTGCAACAACTGCTGTGGAGTCAACTACCAAGGCAGACACTCCGCTGTTCGAATGACTCTTCGGGTGGCATACTGGCAGTGACACTCCCCCGGACCCGAAGGACTTGTGCCGTGCCAGATCCAGTTCTGGAATGCAGCGCTGCTGAATCCATGCCCGTTTGCAATGGAAAGCTGAACCGTGCTCACCTCTTCGTGATTTTGTTGGCGTTACTGAGTGCGACAGCGGGGCTGGTAAGCTGCTCGCGTCAGCCGCATCCGGAGGTTCTTTACCAGCAGGCTACAACGGCATTTGAACAGGGAGATCTCCCCTCCGCTCTGCAGATCAGCAATCAAGGCGAAACACGTTTCAGGAGGTCATCACCGGAGTGGTCCAGACGATTTCGCGTTCTTGAAGCGCAGGTACTTGTCTGGCAGGGCAAGAGCCAACAATCGCTGGCCGTCCTTGAGGAAAGTTTCTCCCCTAACTCAGTTCCGTCCGAAATTACCATCCGCGAAAAGGCGCTCCAGGGAGTCGCCAACGTTTACCTGCAAAGATTTAAGGAAGGCGAGCAACGTTTGACCGAAGCAGAACAGCTTGCCAATGCCGGACATCCAGAGCTCCTCGGAGATATCTATCTCTTTAAAGGAATCCTGTGTGCGCAACTCACGGACTACCCATGTGCTGAATTGTATGCCCGCAAAGCGCTCCGAATAGCACGTTCCAACCGGCAGGAATTTCTGGAGGCGAGCGCGCTGGGGAATCTTGGCCTATCTTATATGCGGCGCGGACTTATCGATGCTGCGGTCGAGTCATTCACAGCCACCAATATCATTGCGCTCAAATTGCACAACAAATCTCTTAGCTCGCGGACGGCGGGAAATTTGGGTTGGTGTTACGAAAAACTCGGGAACTACGACAGAGCGATTGAACTATATACCGAGGCGGAATCGTCTGCAAAGCAGTTGGGCATCCTGAAATATCAGCTCATGTGGCTAAACAACATCGGATGGGTTCACTTGGAACTGCATGATCCAACTGGATCCGAGCCTTACCTTCAGGAAGCCTTAGCGATCGCGCGCCAACTCGGAGATCAATCCAGCACTGCAATGTGCCTCAAGGACCTTGCCGCTGTCTCGTTGAAGCGCGGGAAGCTAGATGCCGCTGCGCAATACAATCACGAAGCATTGAGAATTGAAGAAGCAACGAATGATCATATTTGGCTCGACGACTCGCGCCAGACAGAGGCTCTCATCCAGCAGGCTAGGGGCAACTTCGCAGACGCCGAAAAACTGTTGCGCGAGGTCATCCATGATTCCGGGGAAGATGTCTCTCTGCGCTGGGAGTCAGAAGCCACGCTGGGCGAAATTTACGCGGCTCAAAAGCATGATTCGGCAGCCGAAGCACAGTTCCGCCGTGCCCTTGTGACAGTGGACGCAGCGCGAGCTGCGCTTACAAATGAAGAGTTCAGGCTTTCCTTCCTCACCACGGCTAGCGAGTTCTACGATTCCTATATTGAGTTTCTGGTCGAGCATGGCCGTGCCAGGGATGCATTGGAGGTCGCAGAGCATAGCCGCGCCCGCACGCTTGACGAAGGACTAGGGCTCAAGCTAGGCAAGGCGTCTTTCCAACCCGAATTGGCCGCGCGCCGCGCGCACGCCACGTTACTGACTTACTGGCTCAAGGCCGATCGTTCATTCCTGTGGGTGGTGACTCCCCGACAGGTGAGGGTAGTTGAGCTGCCTCCTGCAGATCAGATCCGGACAGCAGTACGCGATTACAACAAGGCACTCCAGGGGACCCGGGATGTCCTGGAAACAGAAAACAAAACTGGACAGCAGCTGTACGCCATGCTCGTTTCACCGGCGGAAAAGCAAATCGCGACCGGCTCGCGCGTCGTACTCGTGCCTGACGATATTCTGCACACATTGAACTTTGAAACGTTGCTTGCGCCCAGACCGCGCCTTCATTATTGGATTGAAGATGTCATCTTGACCAGCTCGCCTTCCCTGGAATTGCTGTCATCCTCGACCGATCGCAAACCGGCAAACAAGAATTTGTTACTCATCGGAAATCCCCTGACAGCGAGCTCCGATTTCCCGCCACTGGCCCACGCAAAACTGGAGATGCAGAAGGTTCAGGGACAGTTTGTGCCAACCCAGAGCACGTTTTTGGAAGGAAAGCAGGCAACCGCGCGGGCCTACTTGTCCAGCAACACCGGAAGCTATTCCTACATTCACTTCGTGACTCATGGCACTGCGAGCCGGGTTGCGCCGCTGGAGTCGAGTATTGTTCTTTCGCCGGATGGCGATGACTACAAACTCTATGCCCGGGATATTACCTCGCGTCCTCTGCACGCCGAACTGGTCACGATCTCTGCGTGCTATGGTGCCGGCACTCGCGCCTACACCGGGGAGGGATTGGTCGGTCTCTCATGGGCCTTTCTGCGTGCCGGAGCCCACAATGTTGTGGCAGCACTCTGGGAGGTAAACGATGCATCTACACCGGAGCTGATGGATGTCATGTATCGGAAGCTCCTCGGTGGGTCCACTCCAGCAGAGGCATTAAGACTCGCAAAACTAGAGATGTTGCATTCTCGCGGAGTCTTCCGCCGTCCATTCTACTGGGGAGCGTTCCAGTGTTATACCGGCTATTGAAGAAAAAAATATCCAAAACAATTCTCTTGAAGCGCGAAACGATTTCCGGTTGAGATGCACCACTGTTTAGAGTCTGTCCGGAAGACGGATCGCCTCTGCGATGAAAACATAGGGCCTAGTTGCACTTTCGGGGGAAAGGTCGTGATTAGGCCCTCATGCTTTCGCGCAAACGGTCCTTGGTACTTCATCGCACAGAAACCTGACGAAAGTGGCCTGCCACACAATACCGATATTGGTGACGGAGCGATCGGAATCCGCTATGGGCGCTGGAGCACGATGGCAGATCGACGAGCCGTACCGATTATTTGTCGATAAGATTTGCGATGGAATCATTCTTGCCGACGCGCGGGGAACCATCAAGTACGCCAATCCGGCAGCAGAGCTGCTGCTGGACTGTGGGCAAACGGAATTGCTCGGACAATCAATTCTTCTGTCGCTGGATGAAATCGATTTCATAGAGGTTGCGTGTGCCCAGAGGGATGGCACAACCATATTTGTCGAGCTCCGAGTATCGCGAGTCGATTGGCAGGGCGAGCCCGCGTATATGATTTCCATGCGGGACACTACCCGTCGAAAGAAGGCAGCGCCGACGGAATGTGCGCAAAGGCAAACGGAGTTCGTTTCCCCTGCGGAGACGCCGTCTTCCGACTCTCCAGCTCTGCAACAAATTCTCGACAGCATGACGGAGGCGGTGGTTGTATATGACCAGAGCGGTAGGATTACAAGCTTTAATGCAGCAGCACTCCGGCTGGGATTTGTGCAATCCTGCGGGGCGTCTGGAGAGCGGTCTCAGCATCTTGGTCTTTTGCTGAAGGACCCGATCACGCCGCTTCCCGCAGGAGAGTCACCGATAGCGCGGGCGCTGCGGGGTGAGTCTACAGGGGAGACCGAGTTTTTCATGGCTTCAAGGCAAGACGCTTTGGGTAAATTCATAACACAAAGCGCGAGCCCCATGCGAGACTCCAACGGGTCTCTCTGCGGCTGTGTCCTCGTGGCTCGAGATATCACGGATCGCAAACATCAGGAGTTAATCTTCTCCAGGAATGAGAAGCTGGTCACTGTGGGCCGGATGGCTGCCACCCTCGCCCATGAGATCAACAACCCGCTTGCCGCGATGATGAACGCTCTGTTTCTAATCTCGCTGGACCAGTCATTATCGGACTCCTCGCGAAAAACTTTGAAGGTTGCAGAAATCGAAGTACGGAGGATCGCCAACCTCACCCAACACACGCTTGGTTTCCGAAGCCAGGCAGGACCTTCCACGTCCGTTGACATAACGGGTCTCGTCGATGATGTGTTAGAGATGTATAACTCCAAGCTTGAGAACAGATCCGTACGTGTCGTCCGGAAACATAGTGGTGCGTCGCACGTTCAGGCCATTGAGGGTGAACTGCGTCAGATCGTTTGCAATCTTGTAACAAACGGCATCGATGCTGTGCCACCGAACGGTTCCATGTTCATCCGCACAGCAGGTCCCATCATGCTCGATGGGATTCGCCCGATGATGCGGATCACCGTGGCCGATAGTGGAACGGGTATCTGCCAGGCGGGCCTGCAGCGAATCTTTGAAGCCTTCTACACCACCAAGGAATCAGTCGGCACAGGCCTGGGCCTCTGGGCTACCAGTGAGCTCGTAAGAAAATATAAAGGTAAGATTCGCGTTCGTAGTTGTGTGGGAAGAGGAAGCGTGTTCACGGTCTGGATTCCTACCGGTCATCGCGGTCACGCCGTGCAATGCGCATAACGCTGCAATGCAGGTGAGATCGGCATCGGAACCGATTCAAAGCCCCTTATACCAATCTAGCCATCCTATGAAGACAACGCTGAAGGCGATCGGCCGTTAGGCGCTCTTCTCAATCACGGCATCCGACTGTTGCGCGTACTCTGCCCACGAACCGTCATACAGGCTAACGCGCGCGGCACCAGCGATCTCGAGGCCAAGTGCGATGACCGCAGCAGTAACGCCGGAGCCGCAGGTCGCGGCGATCGGCTGCTCCATATCGACTCCCTTCGCCGCGAAGAGCGCGCGGAGTTTCTCGGCACTCATCATTCGACCGCCTTCGAGCAGTTCGGTAAACGGAACGTTCGTAGATCCAGGCATATGCCCGGAGGTTAAGCCGGGTCTCGGCTCTGGAGCGGATCCAGTGAATCGAGCTGCAGAGCGGGCGTCCAGAATCTGTGTGTGCGCCGCGATCATGTGCTGAACCTGGCCAAAATCTTTCACCGCGTCTTGATCGAGTTTGGCCCGGAACCTTGCTGGCTCGCGTCGACCTTCACCTGAGTCCGTCGGATACTCGCCTTCGGTCCACGCTCGGAGGCCTCCATCGAGAACGTGAACATCCTGTACTCCGAAGGTACGCAACATCCACCATGCACGAGGAGCGGAGAACACACCTTCCTGCTCGTAGATTACGACCACCTGATCATCACTGATGCCGAGAGCTGACATACTCCTTGCAAACGACTCGGCGCCAGGCAACATATGTGGTAGCGGGGTGGAGTGGTCGGAGAGCTCTTCGATATCGAAGAAGACCGCGCCAGGAATATGTTTCTCCAAATACCGCGCGCGACAATCGACTGCAGGAGTGACGCCGATCAGTGGAAGTGACGCATCCACCACTATGGTTCTGGGATCATGTAGATGGCTGGCCAACCAGGATGATGTGACGAGAGGGTTCATGGGTTAGGGAAGTATTCTACCGCGATTCCAGAAATCTCACGAAAATACCTGGGCACATGGCTCACTCGTGTACATCAACGGTCGGTCGCATACCGCAAAAGCTCCGCCGGTTGACCAGTGTCCACGAACGGATATCACGTCCGAAGGTGAGAACAGTCACATTCAGAGCTCGATGGCGGGAGTACATTTTCTTCGCATATTACATCTCTGCGTCGTCACGCATTTGTCCTGCGGTTGTAGTTCGCGCGTTTTATTATTGCGACCGTAACGGTCCTATCTTCCCGATCCCCCAGGGCCCACGAGATACCCGTCGAGTTACCGAAATTAGCCGCTAAGGTGCATTCGGGATTCAGAGCGTCTCGAAATTTTGCTGTCTGATGTGCATGCTTTCTCTGGGTAGTTCCCTCCGTGCCAGAGTCCCTTATGTTGGTCCATCCCAGGATATTCCTGTGACCTGTGCGAGCCATAATGCGTCGTTGACCCTGCCGCAAGTTCACGGTCGATCAACACTGGATCCAAGAAAGACACCTATCGGATCGATTGAGAAATCCTGTTTGGCGTGTCTGCGAGATGAGCATGTAGTTCCCTTTCCGGCGACCGGTAAGTCTGTCGGGCAAATCCGTCCCACTAGAAAGCTCGATTAACTTAGTGAGGAGTGTTTGATATGAAGGTGAATCGGCAATTTTCATTGTTTTTTGTTTTCATTATTCTTGCATTCTCAATGATGTGTTCACTTAGTACCGCGGCACAGGACCAGCCAAGCACGAAGGTAAATAGAGATCCTGTCACCTATCTACCAAACCAGACTTATTCCGGAGATGGTGCCATCACCTACGGATGTACGTCTTGCCATTCGCCATGGTTTCCAGACGGGTTCGACTATGTCTCCGATGTAACCATTTACTTCGCATCCGGACACAAGAACACGCTTACAAAGATCCGGACCGGAATCAATCCGACAATATATCCGGCCGCCAGTGATTACTACGGATCGGGCAGCATCTTCGACTGGACCGATGGACTCGTCTCAGTGGGCACAGGTGCTCCAATGGTGAACATGAATCCAGTGAATCAAAACGCCGATGGTTCCTATAAATTCTATGGCACCACCCAACCTCTCTATTACACCTATGGCGGTTGGTCCAATCCTGCTCAGATCGAAACAGTTTTCCAGCATGGTTTCACCGGCCAGTTATATCCGAATGGCAACTACGACTGCGCGCGCTGCCACACCACCGGCTATAACTTCAATGCCTCCGGGCCGGAACCCACCACGGCTACGTTACTCAACCCCACTATCCTCAGCTACGCTTTCAGCCCCATCACCGATGCCAGTTTCAGCCGCGTTCCCACGGACGGATACATTGCTCCGGGCACAAACGGTACTTCCTCGTGGTATCTAACTGGTGTCCAGTGCGAAAGGTGCCACTCTGGAATGGGATCGGTCATTAACCAATCCGCGACCGCACTCTGCCTCGAATGCCACCGGGAAGAGACGGTGAACACAGCTGCCCACACCATCACGCCCGGCAACGGTCTGACAGGAGGCGCATATTCCTATCTTTTGGTCAGCGACCATGGGACCTGCTCCAACCCAGCGTTTTCGAATTACACGAATTGCGCCTCGGGGGGCAACACGTGGAATTACCACCCATCTTTAGACCACGCCGCAGGTCCGACGTTCCTGAATAGCCCGCATTCACGCTTTAGTGGAACTTTGACCCAGAACAGGCAGAACTCCCCGGATCTCTCCGTGGCCGTGACCGGTACCTACAATAGTCAGTTCACCGACGCGATGGTCAGAACCTCCGGCGACTCCACTAAGAACGGCGGCTGCGTGGGCTGTCACGATCCCCACGTTACTACCGCGAACACAATGACTCTCAACAACAACAATGCTGCGGGCTACTACAACGAGGATCACGCCCCACACAATTGCAGTGACTGCCACGCCTTGTCGCAGACCATCATGCAAACCATCGCTCATCCTTGGGGGCAAGGGACGCCGTTTCCAACACAAACCTCTGCCGATATCAACGGCTCATGTGTGATATGCCATATGCAAGGGGCTTCCGGAGTCGCCGGAAACCACCTCATGCGCATCAGCGTGGACCCCAACTACAGCACTTTCCCCACGGCTGCCCAACTCAACAATTTGACCAATCCTCAAACCACGCCAAATACGGCTTCTGACGGAGCCCTCTCCAATGCAGTCTGGGAAGACGTTGACATTGCCTGCGGTCAATGCCATATAGGCGGTAACGGTAGCGTGAACCCCTATGGTTTAGTCGTTCCGCCAGCGTCGACCAACGCACGTCACTTCACCAAAGCCCAGTTGGCGGATATTGCAGCCAACGGGTATATGGACTATTACGGCGCAGGCCCCATCCATCCTGGTGATCCCACAACCGCCGCGCCCAGCTTTACTCCGTACCCAGGGACGTACTCCTCCGCACAGTCAGTGAAACTCACCGACAGCACATCGGGTGTGACAATCTACTACACTACCGATGGGTCTACGCCGAATACCGGATCAAATGTGTATTCGGGAACGGCAGTTCCAGTTACGGCAACTACCACGATTAAGGCAATCGCATACACGAGCCAGTCGATCAACTTGGCGGGCTGGGGCGCAAGTACGGTAGCCAGTGGGACCTACACGATCAATCTTCCGCCAGCAGCAGCACCAACGTTCTCACCAACGCCTTATACTTACACCACGCCGCAATCGGTGACGCTCGCAGATAAGACGTCTGGCGTAACGATTTACTACACCACGAACGGCTCAACACCAACCACCGCGTCAACTCCTTACACAGGGCCCATAGCGCTCTCAACTACCACTACGATCAATGCCATTGCAGCCGGCCCAGGGTATGCAGCAAGCCCGGTGGCCAGCGCAACTTACACATTCACCGCAGTGGCACCGAGATTCTCCCCGTCGCCCTACACGTACACAACGCCACAATCGATAACTCTTACGGACACAACGTCCGGTGCAACGATCTACTACACTACGAACGGCACCACGCCGACCACCGCGTCGACTCCGTACACGGGACCGATAGCAGTCTCGACCACCACCACAATCAATGCCATTGCTGCGGGCACAGGGATTGGTGCAAGCTCGGTGACCAGCGGGACTTACACGATCGTCGCGCCGACGCCTACACTCTCACCGGGAGCATTCGGGAATTTCACGGCTCCGGTGACTGTGACCATCACGGATTCCGCGTCTGGTGTAACGATCTACTACACCACGGACGGCTCGACGCCAACGACTGCCTCGAAACAGTACACGGGGCCATTCACAGTCGCCACCACAACAACAGTTAAAGCGTTCGCTTCCGGTGGAGGCTACGCCGCAGGCTCAGCCGTCAGCGGTACTTACACGATTGTCGCTCCGCAACCCACGTTTTCGCCGGGGGCGTTTGGGAATTTCACAGCTCCGGTGACGGTGACCATCACGGATTCCGCGCCTGGTGTAACGATCTACTACACCACGGACGGCTCGACACCAACGACTGCCTCAACCCAGTACACGGGACCATTTACAGTCTCGACCACAACTACAGTTAAAGCGATGGCTTCCGGCGGAGGGTACGGCGCAGGAGCAGTAACCAGCGGTACTTACACGATCGTAGCGCCCCAGCCGACGTTGTCGCCGGGGCCATTCGGGAGTTTTACAGCTCCGGTGACGGTAACTCTAGCCGATACTGCGCCTGGCGTAACGATCTACTACACCACGGACAGCTCAACCCCTACGACCACCTCAACCCAGTACACGGGACCATTCACGGTCTCGACCACAACTACGGTTAAAGCGATCGCTTCCGGTGGAGGGTATGGCGTCAGCTCAGTTGCCAGCGGGACCTACACCATTACTTTGCACTGATCGAAACGAGTAGCTCCATTTCACTGTTCTTAGCCAGCACAGGCCGCCATTTCCGGCGGCCTGTTTCTTGAGAATCGCAAGAGCGCTCGGGTAGCCCTTTGGTAAGTGAAGCCTCGCCCTGTGCTCAGCGCTTTCCCGCATAGTCAACAAAAAGCTCTGGAAATTGTTGCTTCAGCATCTCGATCTTCGGGCGATCACAGACCTGAATATATGGATTCTCCGGATTGTGGAGTGCGTAATCCTGGTGGTAGTCCTCCGCGCGGTAGAAACCTTTCAGTGGCGCCACTTGGGTGACAATCCGTCCCGGAAAAACCTTCCCATTGTCGAGTTGCGCGATGTAGGCGGTCGCAATACGCCTCTGGTCGTCATTGAGATAGAAGATCGCCGAACGATAAGAGGCACCAACATCGGGGCCTTGCCGATTGAGCTGCGTCGGATCATGCGCGACGGAAAAGAACACTCGAAGCAATTGTCCATATGTGATTTTGGAAGGATCGTAGACCACTTCAACAGACTCCGCGTGGTCGGTCTTCTCCGTTGTTACCTGATCGTAAGTCGCAGTTGAGGCGGAGCCACCGGCATATCCCGCCGTAGTTTTAACGACGCCTTTCACTCTTTCGAAGACTGACTGCGTTCCCCAAAAACAGCCGCCAGCAAACACTGCCGTCTGCTGGCTGGGGGCTGAAGCCAGTGGCAGGTCAGCCTTCGGTGGAGGAATCAATGCCTTGGGCGCAGCATTTGCCGTACATGCAACAAGGGGAACAATGAGTCCCAAGATCGCGGAACAAGGCAGCAAACGCATGGGCATGACTGTGTACCCTCCAATCCAGCTATTTATGAGACGCATTTGACAGAGAATGGTTACAGGCGCTCCCGGAAATTCCAATTGTGAGAAGCTCGGCTAAACACCGGTACAATGTGCAGGTTCTGCACAATAAGGAGAGAGGCCCCGCGCCTATGAGCGGGCGAGACTCGGCTGTGGGGCGCCTTCGGCTGAATCAGCTGAATGTTATTTCGCTGCAGTCGAGCTTTGTTGCAATTGCGAAGCGATTGTTCGGATTGGGGAAGGGATTCTCCGGTAGTTGGTTGGGTTGCCCCTGAGAAATTTAATCCGGAGCTTGCGTTCGTATTCTGATGGCGAGGTGCGGCGACATTCGCCGCATCAGAAGCGGCCGGGTGACCCCGGCCGGGAATTCGGGGCCTAACTGAATTCGCCGCGGATGTATTCCTTGGTGTGTTGGTGCTTAGGGTCCTCAAACAGTTTCTTCGATTGTTCAAACTCGACGAGATACCCTGTTCTTCCGCCCATGGATGTGTCCACATAGAGGAAGCCTGTGTAGTCAGCTACTCGCTGCGCCTGCTGCAAGTTGTGGGTAACGATTGCAATGGTGAACTTCTTGCGAAGCTCAAGCATGAGTTCCTCGATCTTGCGCGTAGCGATCGGATCAAGTGCCGAACACGGCTCGTCCATGAGCAGCACCTCGGGCTCGGTGGCAATAGCCCGCGCAATACACAGGCGTTGCTGCTGGCCTCCGGAGAGCGAAAGCCCGCTCTTGTTGAGCTTGTCTTTCACTTCGTCCCAAAGGGCAGCGGCACGCAGCGCGCTTTCCACCTTTGCAGCCTTGTCACCCTTGTATCCATTGAGGCGCAACCCAAAAGCGACGTTGTTAAAGATGCTGGTAGCGAAAGGGTTTGGCTGCTGAAAGACCATACCGATGAAGCGACGCACCGCGACAGGATCGATCGCGGCGTCATAGATATCGCGGCCGCGATAGTGGATGTGGCCTTCAAAGCGGAAGCCGCGCACCAGGTCATTCATTCGATTCAGGCAGCGCAGGACTGTGCTCTTGCCGCAACCGGAAGGTCCGATGAAAGCCGTGATGGAGTTCTTCTTAACCGGGATCGAGGTGTCACGCACAGCTTTGAAGCTGCCGTAATGGAGCTCGCGAATATTGCAGTCCATCACCACGTCTTCATGCTGCGGCGCATGCGGAATGTTGGGATTTTCATTTGGTTGCGAGGGAAGCGCGCTGCCGGTTGCCATAAACTCTCCTACCCTTGCTGAATCTGTTTGTTTGAAAAACTTTGGCCGATAAGATTGGCGATCAGGACGAACAGCACGAGCACAAGTGCGGCAGCCCATGCGAGTTCAACCTGATTCTTGAAAGGCATACCCGCAAAGTTGTAAATGAGTACGGCGAGCGACGCCGTCGGCTGCATTAACTGTGGGTTTCCGCCATGCGACCACATCCAATAATTACTGAACAGCGCTGTGAATATAAGCGGCGCGGTCTCTCCGGCGGCACGCGCCACGGCCAGCATGATGCCCGTTAAAATGCCGGGCATGGCCGTGGGAATGAGCACCATCCAAACCGTTTGCGTGCTGGTTGCGCCCATGCCGATCGACGCTTCTTTCATCTTGGAAGGCACCATGCGGATAGCGTCTTCGGAAGTGAGGATGATGGTGGGCAACATGAGCACCGAGAGAGCTACGGCGCCAGCCAGCGCGGAAAATTGTCCGGTGGCCAGCACAATCGCGCCGTAGGCAAACACCCCGGCAAGGATTGAAGGAAAGCCGGTAAGCACCTTGGCGGCGAAGCGAACGAGTTCCGCTACCTTACTTTCCCGGGCTTGCGCAAGGTAGATGGCACTCAGCAGTCCAACCGGGACGCTAAGTACAACGGCCAGCACAACCATAATCAACGTGCCAACAATTGCGTTGCCAAATCCTCCACCGGTCTCCAGCGGAGCGGGTGGCAGTTGCGTAAACAAGACCAGGCTCAGACGCTTGCCACCTCGCCAGAGCAGCATTAACACCACGCTGAATAACGGCACAAGAGCAGAGAGAGTCATCAGCGTGACAGCGCCGTTCAGCACAAAGTCCATGAAAGTACGCGGACGTCGCAACGAGTGTTCCAGTTCCGAGAAGTCAACCCCGGCAAAGGGGTCATCCACACCGAGCTTCGATTTCATACGTGTGACACTCATGTTTTCCCCGCTTATTCGGCAGCGTGCAGCGACGCACGTTGCAGTATGAGCGCACCAACGATGTTGACCGCCAGCGTGATAGCCAGCAGCACCAGCGCGGCGTACATCAGAATTCCAACTTCCTTGGGACCGGCTTCAGGAAAGTTGTTCGCCAGCAGTGCGGCGAGGGTATTGGCAGGAGAGAAGAGTGAGAGCTTGATCTGATTGCTATTGCCGACCAGCATGGCCAGCGCCATCGTTTCGCCCAGCGCGCGGCCGAACGCCAGCACAATGCCCCCCGCTATACCGCGTGAAGCCGTGGGTAGAATTACCGCAAAAATGGATTCCCAACGCGTTGCGCCCAAACCGTAAGCGGCCATGCGCAGCTTCGGCGGCACGGAGATCAGCGCATCACGACTGATGGCCGTGATCGTCGGCATGATCATGATTGCCAGCACAATCACCGCGGGCAATACACCCGGGCCGCTCAGGTCAGTAGAGAAAAAGGGAAACCATCCCATTTGTAGGTGCAGCCAGTGGCACACAGGCCTGATCAGCGGGATGACTACGAACAGGCCCCACAATCCATAGACCACGCTTGGGATCGCTGCCAGCAGTTCGATGAGCTCTTTGAGAATTCTCTCTAACTGGTCGGGAATGCGATTCCAATAGGGGCTGAGGTGCAGTCCAAATCGCTTAAGGATGCTGAAGACCGCGGTTCCGAGGAATCCTTCGCTGAGGAAAATGGCGGCGGCCACTCCAAAGGCGGTGCCTGCAACCAGGGCCAGCACAGAGGTGTAAACCGTCCCCCATATCTGCGCCAGAATCCCGTACTGCCCAGCATTGGCATCCCACACGCGCCCGGTCAGAAATCCGAATCCGTACTGACGTATTGCGGGCGCAGCTGCCACCGCAATGCGCAAGACGATAAAGGTCACCAACAGGATGGTGAACCATGCGAATGCATAACAGGAGCGACGAAAAGCTGCATCCAGCCCGCGTTGTAGCCGCGTCGGGGCCTGCGAGATCACATTGCGGCTGGTGGAGAAAACAGAACCGGATGCAACTCCTGGTTGCACAGACAAGTGGGACGACATGGATCACCTGCTTCGCGTTAATTGCTGGAAAGGTTTGATATGGCTGCGGTCGCCTTCGCGATTACATTCTGCGGCAGAGGAATGTATCCCAATGCTTCAGCTTCTTTCTGCCCGTCTCCCAGGCCGTATTTCACAAGGTCCTGAATAGCCGCCAGCTTGGTGGCGTCATACTTCTTGTAGAAAATCATCCACGTGTAGGTCACGATTGGATAGGCTTCATCGCCGGACGGATCGGGGTTCCAAGCAATCAAGTTGTCTGGAAGAGTGGTTGAGGCGAGCGCCGCCTGTCCGGAAGCCGTACTGGCCGCTACGAACTTGCCAGCCTTATTTTCCAGCGCAGCAAATGGAACGCTCTGGCTCTTCGCGTATCCGTATTCGATATAACCCACCGAACCAGGCGTGGTCATCACGCTGGCAGTCACACCTTCATTGCCCTTGCTCTTCGTTCCAACGGGCCAGTTGGGCATTGTGTTGGTGCCGACCGATTTTTCGAACTCGGGATTGATCGCACTGAGATGCTTGGAGAAAACAAAGCTGGTGCCACTGGAATCCGCGCGAACGACTACGTTGACAGGTTCGTCAGGAAGCTTTACTCCTGGATTCGCCTTGGCGATTTCAGGGTCGTTCCATCTCTTGATCTTGCCGAGGAAGATTCCTGTGTACGCCTTCCGTGAAAGCTTCAGATCCTTCACTTCCGGAAGATTGTAGGCAATCACGATGCTGCCCGCCGTCATCGGAAAAAGTTGCGCGCCGCCCGGCACGCGGCTGACCTCTTCGTCCGACATCGCGGCGTCACTGGCGCCGAAATCAACCGTCTTGTCAATGACGCTTTTCTTTCCGCTGCCACTGCCCACGGACTGATAATCCACCTGCACGTCCGGGTGCGCGGAACTGTATGCCTTGAACCACTTTGTATAGAGTGGCGCTGGAAAGCTTGCTCCGGCACCTTGCAACTTCACGCCGTTCCCAGCAGAGACGGAACCGGGAGTCTTGTTGTTGCAAGCAGCCAGAACCAGAACGACGCATGCACAACACAACAGCAGAGATGATTTTCTGGAATTCATGTAGCTCTCCTTGTCACAGTCACACATAGAGCGCGTGCCATTGCGGCATTCGGTAAGTAGGAGGAGTCTAGTTCGGGATCATTAAAGGACTGTGAACGAGCCGTTACGACTGCGCAAACATTCACCTCTGGCATCTTCAGGCTGAATAGCAGACAAGCCAGGCTGCTGGCACGCGAGTGTAATCGGAAGTTAAATCCTGTCCAGCACAGCCAGGCTGTTGTGATTTCTTCGCAGCATAGAGTCTCCCCGGCGGAATTATTAGCGGACAGGGAGAGCGCACATGAGCCCTCCTGCTGTCCAGAGTTTGTTTGGACCTCGTTCCAGCTTCATTACCGATCTCGGCCCCAGATTGCGTTCGAAGATCTCTCCGTAGTTGCCCACTGCCTCTATCGTCCTGGCTGCCCATGTGTCGTCAAGTCCGACGAATTGACCATAGCCGCGCTGAACCCCAAGCAAACGCCGAATCATTGGGTCTTCACTTTTCTTCATCTCGGCAAGATTCGCTTGTGTCACCCCACTCTCCTCGGCTTGGATCAGCGCTTCCACACTCCAATTCACGATGTTGGCCCATTGCGGATCGTCCAGGCGATAGGTTAGCGCCAACGGATCTTTGGCGATAACTTCGGGAAGGATTTCGAAATTTCGAGCCATGCCTTTGAATGCAATTCGTTCGTAGGCAAGCTGGGAGATGTCCGCCGTGATGGCAGCGCAGTTACGTGTGATGAAGGCGGCTTCCATTTCCCCTTCTTCTTGAAAGGCAAAAGGCAACCACTTAATGTTCTCGCGCTGCATGTAACCTTCAACCTGCGTCTCGATCTCTGTGCCGCCCAGAAAACAGACCTTCTTTCCAGCCAGATCTCTCGGGGAGTTGATTCCCATTGTCTTGTTAACCAGGAACCCCTGATAGTCATAGAAGACTGGGCGCGAAAAGCCGAGGCCAGCGCTGGTGGAATTGATGAGATTAGGAGATCCGGTCGCCAGCAGTGCGATCTCGCCGGAGGCCAGCGCTTTCAGCGCATCCTGCTCATCGCGATATGGAAATACCGTGAACTTGGCGTTTGGACCAAGCACTGCAACGGCCACAGCTTTGCATATGTCTAAGTCAAATGCCGAGTGATTCCCATGCGAGTCCTGCGTGGAATACTCTGGTTCCTCGGTGTTGATTCCGCAAGGAAGAGAGTCTGTGCTTCTTATTTTGTCGAGTGTCGTCCCCGCATGGACCATTGCGACGCTTGCGGTCAGTATCCATCCGACGATGAGAAACGGTGCAAAAGTCCTGATCATTCAGGCTTCCCCTTCAGGCGATAGCTAGGTATTAATTTGTAAAACTTCGGCGGTCGAGATTCCCTTCGGCCGCCGGATTGATTGTACGTATCCTAGTTTGTTGGCCAACTGCCAGAAGTCGGCAGGCCGGGATTCGTGCTCGGGCGAGGGTTAAAGTCCGCTGGGGCCGGGTCCAGCAGCTTGCCGTTGACCATGTCGGTCGGAGTGATTTGCAGAATGCGGCAGCCCTGTGCTCCGAAATGAGGCAGGCTCAATACCTGGACAGCAGGAATCATGGCGTAGGAGGCTGGCAGCGGTGCGGCGTTGCCTTTCAACCGCGCATTGTCAAACGCGGAGAAGAGGTTGCCGACGCCGGGCGTATGTCCATCGGAAGGTCCAAGATACTTCTGGCCATAGACGGCTTCGCCCTGAGCTCGTGCGGAGGCCTCGTCCGGAAGATCAGCGAGTGGCGTCAACTGGAACAGCTCATCGATGAACTTAATGATTGAGCCGTGCTCAGTGGCTTCATGAGAGATCCCGTGAACCACACTATATGGCGAAATCACAATCGCTGGAATGCGCGGCCCCTGATCGAGTGCCTCTCCCAGAGGATCGAAGGAGCGTATCTGAGGCTGTGTGTGGTCGTAGAGTCCATCGGTTTCATCGTAGGTAATGATGATGGCGCTCTCAGGCCAGTATTTGCTGCTCGCAATCGCATTGACCGAGTCAGCCAGAAGAGCCTCGCTGATCTGCGCGTCGGAGTAACCCGGGTGATCGTCATTGCCCTTGAATGCAGCTTCAACCGCAGGGCTCGGCGAACGAGGCGTGAGACCGTCGAGGTTGCCATACCCGCCGCGGACGTAGAAGACCCCTCCGTCCACAGGCAATGCATTGCTGCTGATTGCGGCAAAGAAATCGCCGAGACCCTTCAAGTGGGCCTTGGTTTCACCTAGATTGTTGGCCTCATAGCCAAAGTACTGCGGGCCGTTATGGTGGGCGATGTAATCAAGATTGGTCGCCGGGCCAGAAGGATCGGTCGGCTCGTGATCATAGCCTTCCTGAAACCATCCCCAGTTCACGGGTTTGTTGTGGTCGCCGGCAATCTTCTTGATGTCGTTTTGAACGTCTAGGAGATCGAACGCCGGATCCATATCATTTGCGGTGATCTTCTCAATCTGATCGCCCATGAAGGAGAGCGGCAGACTCGCAAAGGTCAGGTTGGACGCTGGATTCGAACTGACGCCGCCTGGATTGTCTACTGGCTGCTTCTCATTGGGAGGGGTAAGGACATCCAGAGCCGACCCCCAGAATGGCTGCGGGTCAGCGGTGACGGGCAGCTGCGCGTTCGTGGTTAGAACGTTGCTGCCCAGGCCAGGATGTTTGACCCACTGAGTTTTGCCAGACTGCCCCGCGATCATGGCAATGGCATTGGGCGTTGAAGGACCGATGACCGTATCAAAAAAGTTGTCGAATAGCGTGAAGCGGTCTGCGTAGTTCCAAAGAAACGGAGCTGTATCGCAATCCACGTGACCAACCACTAACTCACCCTTCTGTACCTGTTTTTCCGTCGGCAGAGGTCCGGTATAAGTCTTCCCATCTGCGCTCAGCGTTCCGGTGAGTCCTTGCTCCACGAAAGCATAGCGATTATTCTGCGCGACGTTGTTCGCATCCAGATTGAGCTTTGCGTCAATCCCCACATGAGAGTGGTTTACTGAGTCCGTATCCTCCGGGTAGAGGAGCACTGTCTTGCTGTTCACATCTGTAACGGACTGCGGAATTTTGAAGGGGGAGATAGTGCCAACCGACCCATCGGTCAATACGATCGGCTGAATAATGCCGGGAGTCTTAGTGGCCGGCTGCGAGAACAGCCCTCTTGCTCCAGGATAGGTGCCAAAGTAGAAATCGAACGAGCGGTTCTCTTGGAAGAGAACGAAGACGAACTTGATCTTCTTGCGAAGCAGATCGAGTTTCTGGTCGTGGGTGAGATAAGGCGCGTCCTCCACGCGAAGGGTATGGCGGGCAACTTCATCGCCCGACTTGGGAGCAATCACGACAAGTTTCTTCTGGTCGAGTTCACCGCCCTGCTGGTCTTGAGCCAGCAAGTAAGCCGGTTGCAACATCAACGCAGACAGCATCACGGAAATACAGCCCATTTTCAGCCATTCTCTGATTTGCATCGGTGTTCCTCTCAGTTAGCGAGCACATTGGCCCGTTAAGTTGTCGCCGTTTGCGCGGCGCCGCGAGCGCGGGGGCGGTTCGGCGGTGAGATACTGCCCGCACCAAGGAATAGCAAGGGCATATGAATGGGAATTTGAGTTGGCGTGAATAGCCAATAAACATCCAGAGTAGCTGATTAAGTGCCACCACTTAATCAGCGCTTAACTGGTGACCCTGCGCCGTCTGACTCTGAGACTCGGGAACAAGATAGAGAAAACAGCCGCTTGGTTCGAATGAGCGACAGGAGCGCAATAGAGCAAAGTCCTCGACTTATCGAGGACTTTGCCAGTCGGATTGAAGATGCTCTTTAGTTGCTCACCGTGATGTTGCAGATTGAGAGATAGCTCTTACCCATTGCGTCCCATGCCTTCACGGCCAGAGCATGAGTACCCGCAGACATGGTCAAAGGTGTATTCAGTGCAGAACCTTGCACCTGATAAACGAGTTTGTTGTCCTCGTAAATCTGCATGGCTGTGATCGGTGTGTTTGAAACAGTGCTTGCGGCAACAGTTACAGGAGAAGACACCTTTGCACCTTGCGTCGGTGACGTCACGATTACTTCCTGCGCGGAAGACGCGACCGTAATCTGGGCGGGAGCTTTGAACACGTTGCCAGCTCCGTCAAAGGCTTGCAGGACAACGATGTGACTTCCCAGAGACATTGCGAGTGCGGTGTCAACCTGGCCTGCCGACGTGGTGTAAACCAACTTGTTGTCTTCATAGACCTGCATTGCTACGATGCCCTTTGAAGACGCTGCTTCTCCAGTCACAGATACGGGTGATGAGACGATGGCGGCATTCAGAGGCGAGGTCATAGCAACCGAGCCCGCCTGCTGCACCACAATGTTCAGTGGAGTTTTGAACCAGTTTCCATGCGTGTCAGAGCCTTGAACGATGAGTTCGTGCCCGCCGAGAGAAAGATTGAGAGAAGCGCCCAGGCTGGGTCCAGCAGCAGTGTAGATCAGCGTGTCGGAGTCGTACACCTGGATAGTTGTTATGGGTCCAGAGGACGAAACTCCAGCCGCCTTGATCTGCACAGGCGAGACCACGTTCGCCCCTTCGAGCGGGGTGCTGACAGTGATAGCACCTGTTGCAGAGCCCGTGGGGAGCATGAAGAAATTCAGTTGAGCAGAATAGCCCGCGTCCACTTTCACCGTCTCAATATTGGAAGCCAGGTTGCTACCGGTGGCCATTATGGATTGAGTCGGCGAGGGCGCCGACGTGGTCTGGTAATAGCCGCTGCTGTTACTGGTGCCCTGACCGCCCTTGGCTGTGACGGTGGCGCCGACAATTGGTGCGCACGTATTCTGATTGCGAACGATTCCGGCCACGCTTCCAGCCTGGGCAGTGGTCGGTACGCCTGAAAGGTTAAGAGAAAAAGTGTTGTCTGTGTCGGTCAGATACTGATTGTAATAGGGAGAGTAACTCGTTATATCAACGCGATTCAATGCCGGTTTGAAGGTCATGATGCGAAGATATCCGCCGCCACCATTGGGCCAGTCCTGATAGTCGCTCACAATCTGATTAACAAGATTTCCGTTGACTCCCAAGTCCTGACGCGAAGCATAGCCGGTGTCGTGCCCGTTGAGCACCATCGTCACGTTCGGGTACTTGCTGATCAATTTGCTCCAGAGCGCATCGGCGTCGTTATCGCCAGCCAGCCCAAAGAATTCTGCCGAGTTGCCGTCACAGTGTCCCTGTCGAAGTCCTGATGGAGTAAGGAAAGCGTGTGTGACGACGATGATCTTCTTGTCCTGATTCTCTGAGATTACTGCGGAAGCCCACTCGATAGTCTGGTCGCGCGGTATGAACTCAAGGCAGAGCACCAGATAGGAGGTGCCGTTCACATTGAATACTCCGTAGAAGTTCTCATTGCTGCCCGCTGGAAAATTCCCACCATAATAACTCTTGCCCTGATAGCGCGACGGTCCAAAATACGAATTGAACACTGTCGCGTCGCGCGTCATGGGCGTAGCGCTTTTGTAATCGTGATTGCCCAGTGCGGCGAGGTAAGGAACCTTTGCATTGTCGAGCACACGATAGGACGCGTCGGCGTTGGCGTACTGAGTCCTATCGGAACCATTGTTAACGATGTCGCCGAGGCCGAGCACAAATTGTATATTCAGCGCGTTGGCGTTCGCCGCGATCCATTGCGTCTGGCTGGTCAAGATCTGTGGATAGTATTGCGAGTAGTTCTGTGTGTCTGGCAGGGTGACCACAGTGAACTCTCCACTGGAACTCTGTGCACAGCACGCAACAGTAACTACAAGTAATACGACTAATATCCCGATGGTGTGCAGACGAAGGCGCATATGATGCAATCTCCTGGAATTGATAGAGTCAGCTTAGCTTTCTTGTGAGTTGGAACGCAGTCAGCAGATAGGCTTAGAAAAGCGGTGGAGTATTACTCAGCTACTCAGGTGAAACTCTCGTGCTCCCGGTCGGGAACTGCCGGTCGTCTAGGGTTGTCGAAAGGGGGGCATCGAGAAGAAGCCGAGATTCTCCCGCCAATACATCGAGTAAGACATTTACGAAACTTACGAACGCATGATGAAACTAAGTACCCGCCAAATCTTCCCCTGTCGTGCTCGAAATCAAGATTCACAATCATTTAACGATGGGACAGAATGCGTGTACGAATTCTGGCTGTGCGAACACGTGATATTGAGACTAACTGTGTTTAAGACATCTCGCGGCGCAAGTAATAGGCTGGGGGGAGTTGCACTACATCGAATAAGGCTGGGCCAGCATGCGGGTCTCTGGCGTGCTGGCCGACGTGCCGAAACGTAGAAACCCTTGGGGCGCAGACGTGCGCGCACGCAAGGGTTCACCTTATTCCGGAGTTTGTACAACCTGCCTTTGATCGTCAGCGGCCAGATGGTAGCCGAGCAGGTTATACGAGAGCGATGGTGGCACCTTTCGACAGTCTCATCGTCTACTTCTCCAATACAATCAACTCGAATGCACCAGGCTTGCCATCCTCGCCAGCAGCGTTCGCCACTGAGTAAACGACGTGTTTGTCGGCATTGAGGGCCATCGTCTTGGCACCCTTCTGCGTCGCGACATTGGCAAAGCTTGTGTACTTGTCAGGACCTTCCTGTTGAATCACAGAGATGTTGCCTTCGCCATTAGACGTAAAGATCAATCCGGCTTTCTTGTCATACTTGGTGGCATCCACCCCGTTGCCGATTGCTAACTTCTGCACAATCCGCCCCGAGTCGGCATCCACCACGAAGAGCACACCGTTATGGCAGCCCGAGAAAAGCCGCCGGTTGGCGCTGTCCAGTGCCAGGCCGGTCGGCTCTTCACAACCCGTCAACGGCCAAGTTGTCACAACCTTGCGCGTTGCGATATCAATCACGGCAATCAGATTCTTGTCCTCCAAGTTGACGAACACTTTTCCTTTGCCATCGGAGACGGCCGTCTCTGGCCTGCCTGGTAGTGCGACACTGCCTGCAACTACGGCTTTTTCAGGATCAATCAGAGTGCTGTCGTTGCTCTTGCCGTTGAACGTTATGACCAAGCCGCTGAACTTATCGAAGAGAATACCATCGGGCTTGCCGCCGGTTTTGACCGTAGCAATAGCCGCAAGCGTCTTCAAGTCGAAGAGGGTAGCGGAGTCGTCTTTGCCGTTGGTAGTAACTCCTCGCCCTAACTTATGCAGCAGTGCGACACCATGCACACCATTGGTGTTTGGGATTTCGCCAACTTCTTTGCCGCTGTCGACGTCAATCACCATTACACGCGTGGTCCGTGCGACATAGAGGCGATGTGCCTCGCTGTCCAGGGTAAGGTAGTCCCACCCGCCTTCGCCGCCAAGAGTAACGCGCCGGGTTACCTTGTAGCCTGAAGCTTTCTGCGTCTGGGCCAGCAGCGTTCCTGCCAACGCCAGCATGAGAAGGGTAAGACTGAAGTTGCGATATATACGCATGGCATTCTCCTAAATAGTTGACTGTAGAACCGAGTTTGCCACACCGCACTCATGCGAGTGTCAGAGCCTCTCTCTAATTCATCGTATGTTCACAGACCAGAGTTTCTCTCCTTCAGCTATTAACAATACGTTCACGACTCGTTGACAGGAACTTATTCGAAAGGTGCTCAAATCACATTTGAGCTCGGCTATGTTCTGCTGCCCTTTCCGCTTTCGGTAGCCATATTTCTTTTCGTTGTTGCTCACCACTAACCGTGCGAATGGAGAACTCAAATATGCGTCGAACGTTGTCATCGACTCTGATTTCTTTGCTATGCTTCTGTCTCTTTGGGACTCTTGTACAAGCTCAATCGGGAAAGGGCTCATTGAGCGGGCGGATTGAAGACACCGCGAATGCCGTTCTGCCGGGCGCGCAGATTGAACTGCTGCCTCGAGCCGGCACCTTCACCAGCAATGCACAAGGTGAATTCAACATCACCAATCTTGCGCCCGGTACTTACACTGTCCTCATCAACTACGTCGGCTTCCAACCATTCACGCAAGACGTTACCATTTTCGCCGGAAAGACGACGCAGTTGAAGGCTGTCATCACAGTGTCCGGCAAACAGGAAGAGGTAACGGTTCTCTCCGAGCGCCAGACTGGCGAGGTTGAGGCCATCAACCGCACACGCGCCGCTGAAAATATCCTTCAGGTTCTTCCTTCCGAGGTCATCACCAGCCTTCCGAACGCGAACATTGCCGATGCGCTGGGACGCATGGCGAGTGTTACGCTTGAGCGCGATGAAGGCGAAGGCAAGTACGTTCAAATTCGCGGCACCGAGCCGCGCCTGAACAACGTGATGGTGGATGGCATTACGATCCCGTCTCCGGAGACGGGCGTGCGTTACATCAAACTGGACACGATCGCCAGTGACCTGGTTGACTCTGTTGAGATCAACAAAACGCTGCAAGCCAACATCGACGCGGACGGTATCGGCGGTTCGGTAAACCTGCGCACGAAGACCGCAAGTGAATTGCCGACTTTCAATCTCTACGGCCTTGGCGGTTATACCCCGATCTCGACTCACGGCCGCGAAGTGATGCAGACCGGCGGCACCCTGGGCAAGCGGTTCGGTGAACAGAAGAAGCTCGGTATCTTGATCGGCGGCACCTATGACTACAATGGCCGCGGCATCAATGACATTGAACCTTCGCCAACCACCACCAGCCTGACTCCGCATTATGACGAAATGGATATTCGCGACTACGTTTATGACCGTACCCGTTGGGGAGCAACGGGCAGCCTGGATTACAAACTCGGTGAAGGTTCCAGCATTTACATGCGCGGTCTCTTCTCCACCTTCCGGAACTGGGGTCACAAGTGGGTATTTGGGCTGAACGATTACGGTACTCCGAAGTATAGCCAGGATTGGCGACGCCCGAACATGGCCATCGGCAACTTGGTAGCCGGCGGCAAGCACGTCTTCTCCGGGTCTTGGTTTACCTGGGATGCGGCGGTAGGCCGCGCGCGTTCGGAAGGTGGTAGCGGTAGCGCAAAATACAAGTGGGCCTCTACCTCCGACCCGAACATCGCAAATAACTGCTATAACGTTCCAGGAGTGAGCGTCAATCGCCCAGGGTGGAGCGCAGGTTGCTTTGGCACTGGCACCAGTAACGCGGTGGACAGCAACAACTATTACCTGAGTTCATTTGATCTGCCAAATGGCGGCATCAGCGCGCAGGTCAATTTGACCGCGTCTGCTGCGTATGGGAAGAATTACCACGCCGGCACACACTTTGGGACATTTGAATTTGGTGGCAAAATTCGCAGCGCCCACAAGTTCGACGATACTTATCAACAGTCCGCAGATCTGAGTACGTTCACTCAGGGCAATCTGTTAGTGGCTAATAACAAGGCTTGGGACAGCAACTTCACGGATCCCAACTACTACGACAAAACTTACCACCTCGGTCCCGTAACAGACTACAGTGCGGTTCGCTCCTGGGTGCTGGCAAACGGCCTTATCCCGGGCGGTCAAACGGGTCCGAACTCCGCCAACTACGACTACGTGGAGCGCATCTCGGCTGGCTATGTAATGAACACCATCGACCTGTCTTCACGAATGCGCCTGGTGACCGGACTACGCTTCGAACAAACACACATGAACGCATACGGTCCTAACAGCACGCTGACGGCTGTAAATCAGAAAGTCAATGGCGGCGACTATCTTGACGTTCTGCCGAGTGCCTCACTGCGCATTGGACTGACGAAGGACTCAGGGCTTCGCCTGGTGTATGGCCGCGGCCTTGCACGCCCAAATCCACAAGACATCGTACAGGCCTCTACGGCGGTGGACAACTCGGGAACTCCAGCACTGGTGACCATCGCGAATCCTAACCTGAAGGCCGAACACGCCAACAACTACGATGTTCTCTTCGAGCAGTACCTGAAATCGGGCGGACTCTTCCAAGCGGGCTTCTTCTATAAGGACCTCTCTGACCCGATCGTGAACGGTCAGTACATCAGTGCCAACTATATCGATCCGAGTGGTGTTGCCTGGGGCAAGACACTGGTCTCACAGGTACAGAACGTGGGCAGCGCTCACATCCTCGGGTTGGAAGTAAGCTATCAGCAGCGGCTTTCATTCCTGCCCGGAGTTATGCACGGACTGGGCCTCTCAGCAAATTACAGCTACACAGCATCTCAGGCTAATGGCTTGCAGAACCTGCTGCGCACAGATAGCCCGGCTCTACAGCGTCAAGCTCCGAACATGTGGAACTTCAGCCCCACCTATGATACGAAGAAGTTTTCGCTGCGCATGGGCATGAGCTACAACGGGCCGATGATCTATGCCTATCAGTATCAGAACCTGCAGTTAAATTCCGCGGGATCACTGGTTCCCACAGACCCGACTACTCAACCACTGGGAGCCAAAGGCCCCGCGGGTGACAACTATCTTTACGGCCATTACCAGATTGACGCGCAGGCGAGCTACAAACTTCCCTACGGGCTGCAGGTGTACGCCTATGGGTTGAATCTGAACAACGAGGTATTCGGCTTCTACAACGGCAGCCCGCAGTACGTTGTGCAGCGCGAATACTACAAGCCAACCTACGCGGCCGGCGTCCGTTACAACTTCACGCGAGAACGATAGACATAACGTCTAGGCAAATCGTCTCAGGCACGGTTCAACTGGTTGCGGCGAGGCTAACTAAGCCTCGCCGCAACCTATCTGCATTTGTGTCCGTCCAGCATTTAGTACAAAGAAGGTTCCAACGTCAGAAGGAGTTTTCTTTCGTTGGATTCTTCCGCCTCCTGCTGCTGGTGGTGGTGGTGGTGGAACCTTTCGGAACTCAAAAGTTGCTAACTGCAACCTGAATTATATATAGATAAAGGCTACCTTTACTCGTAAGCACTGTCACATCAATGCTTTGTAAAAGTATTGACTACTCTTTCTAGAACGCGGCGCGCAGTATGAGTATGTCGACCTTGAAATGCAAAATCGCTATAGGGATTTTGCACTTGGTTTGTTGGTCTTGATCTTCAAACCAACTAACAGCCGTCGCAGCTGTGGGAATGTGGAAATCCCGGCGTTTTTCCGGGATTTCCAAAGGCGGTTGGAAAATCGGGAAACCTGCATTTGGTTTTCCGATTTTTCAACGGACTGTCATTTCCATAGCTGTGCCGTTTCCTCTTTGCGTTCACTTTTCCGTGAAAATGCGTACTCTGCGCGCAAGCGAGCGCCTCGAGCTACGATGCGCGTCGAGGAGTCCGGAACGAGGGAATTCCCTAACACGCAGTACTATGTAGGCGGTTATAGACCCCATCGGCGTTTGAACTAAGCCCTTGCATGTCAGCATCGCAAGGTGCTCGATGCCATCGTCCGATGTCGCACCGCGGCCTTGGGCGGTCATCGTGATCAGTGCACGCGCTGCGGCCATCAGGCCATCTCGTACAACTCGTGCCGGAACAGGC
>Ga0182012_10000383_pt1 | contig 50124 bp, 50 predicted proteins | sample 612S2SmetaG_FD_120486 | JGI IMG/M metagenome (GOLD analysis project Ga0182012, IMG submission 120486) | Permafrost microbial communities from Stordalen Mire, Sweden - 612S2S metaG | ecosystem: Environmental > Terrestrial > Soil > Wetlands > Permafrost | place: Sweden: Stordalen | collected... | reverse complement strand
TCTCTTCAACCTCTGCGGCCATGGCCACTTCGACATGCAGTCCTACATCGACTACACCGCAGGCAAGCTGGAGAACTACGAGTATCCTGCGGAGGAGATTGCGATGGCGTTGGCCGGACTGCCGGCGGTGAGGTGAAGATAGGGACTGAGGGACTAGGGACTAGGGACTAGCAGAAAAGAAAGCCCACGCCGAGAGATTACGGCGTGGGCTTCTGCTTCTTTGCTGGCTCGAAGAGGTTACCCGTTCAATAGTTCCTGCAACTTATTCAGCGTCCGATGCAGGTCCTTATCGGCGCGGCGCTGCTCATCGATTTTTGCAATCGAATGCATCACCGTGGTGTGATGCTTGTTGCCGAACTGTCGTCCGATTTCCGGCAGGCTCGCTTCCGTCATTTGCTTGGCCAGATACATTGCGATCTGGCGCGGCACAACCACGTTGCGCGAATTGTTCTTTTGCTTCAGGTCGGCGACTCTCATGCCGAACTGCTCGGCAACGGCACGCTGAATGGCCTCAATGGTGATCTTTCGCACCTGCATGTCGATGAACTGCTTCAGGCACTGCTGCGTTGAAGCCAGTGTGATCTCCATGCGGTTCATCTGGCACCAGGCGATCAGCCGCGTCATCGCGCCTTCAAGTTCGCGAACGTTGGTGCGAACATTGGAAGCGACGAACAGCGCAACATCGGTGGGAAGCGTTACCTGTTCGCTCTCCGCCTTCTTCTGCAGAATAGCGACCTTGGTTTCAAGATCCGGTGGTTGAATGTCGGCGATGAGGCCCCACTCGAAACGCGAGCGCAGGCGGTCTTCAATTTCAGTGAGCTCCTTCGGCGGCCGATCGGAAGCAATCACGATCTGCTTCATGCTTTCATGCAGAGCGTTGAAGGTGTGAAAGAACTCTTCCTGGGTGCGCTCTTTCTGCGCAATGAACTGGATGTCGTCGATGAGCAGCACATCCACCGTGCGGAAGCGATCGCGGAAACTGGTCATGCGATCGTTGCGGATGGACGTGATCATCTCGTTGGTAAACTTTTCGGCGGAGACATAGGAGATGCTGGCCATGGGCTGGCGGCGCTTCACTTCGTGGCCTATGGCGTGCATGAGGTGGGTCTTGCCCATTCCGACGCCACCATACAGGAAGAGCGGATTGTAAGCACGCGACGGGCGCTCGGCGACGGCCAAGGCAGCCGCGCGTGCAAACTGGTTGCCGTTGCCGATCACAAAATTATCGAAGGTGTAGCGCTGGTTCAGTTGCGCGGCTGTCGACCAGTCGAAGCGCTCCTGCTGGGGATTGGCGCGCGGCGGCGGCGGCGGCGCGGTGGGCGCATGCGAAGGCACAGGGCCGAAGCCGCCATCGCGGCGTTGCGGAGGAATGGAGGGGTCTTCCTCGGCGGTGACGAAGCTCACGTCGTCGAATTCCAACGACTGAAGGTCGATCGCCTCTTGAATCAGGTCGCCGTACTTGTCGCCGATATGCTGAAACTCCGGCGAAGGCACGCGGACATACAGCGTGCGGCCCGCTGAGTGGCTATAACGTGTGGGCTTGAGCCAGGTTTCAAAGGACTGACGGATCACCTTTTTTTCGAGGGCCGCTAGAATCTGAATCCAGGGATTGAGTACCGTTGCCGGTGAAGTTGCAAATGCCATCGATCTAATCCTTGCCTGCGTCGCCTAATTTACGGCCGGAGACGGTTCATCTACGTCATTTTGGCAACGGTTCTCTGTTGGCGCAAAGCACTTTGCTTTGCGTCCAACTGCTATCGACCAGATACTTGGCTGCCGATGATCTGCCCCTGAAAACTTCGTGTCTGGGGCCGTGGATAAATACGCTCCGTGGGACGCTTGGAAACTTTTCTTGAACGGTCCCGATGGTAGCACATTTGGCGGTCGTTGCAATGCCCTATTCACAATACTTTTTGGCGCTCGTCGAGAGTTGCACCAATGGCGGTGAAAGTTGCTGCAGCGGCCACTTAGAGGGGCGTTCGATGTCGCTGCAAAGGCTTCCATAATCAGGGAAGAAGTGACGAAAACCGGCCTCTCCTTGATCGCTCCTTGATGGAATCCAACGTCAGGGAAATGCCCTTCACCAGCTTGTTCATAGGATGCAAGTTTGGGCTGAGAAGTACATAAGGCTGGATTCCTGCTGCAACCTGCGATATACTCAGAACTTGCCGTCAAGGCGCAGATTCTCTTCAGGAAGCAGGAGCGCATTCTTATGCCCAAGCGCACATTTCAACCCAATCGCCGCAAACGCGTGAAGACGCATGGCTTTCGCGCGCGGATGAAGACCAAGAGCGGCGCCGCCGTATTGAGCCGCCGTCGCGCCATTGGCCGCAAGCGTGTGTCTGTCAGCGCCGGCTTCCGCGACTAACGTCTGCCAGTCGTTTCGTTTGAGCCGGAGTCGACCGCAGCGCGTTTAGCCCCGGCCTCAACCGCTTCAGGCATCTGCATGACCAGTCTTCCCCGTAGCGCCACGCGTCAGGCTTCAGAGTCACCAGACCTGGAGCGTGTTTCTCCTACTCAAGACCCGATTCAAGCCCCGATTCAGTCTCGGCCTCAATCGTTGACAGGTGCATGCCTGAAGCGGCACGCCGATTATCAGCGCGCGTATGCGGGCAGCCGGAAGCGGCATTCTTCGTCGATGAGCTGGTTTCTGGCACGGCAACAGCGCGCGTACGAGGGCGCTGCATTGCCGGTGGGACCGCGAGTAGGCCTCACGGCAGGAAAAGTGCTGGGCAAGGCGCATGAACGCAATCGCATCAAGCGGCGCATGCGCGAGGCTCTGCGGCGGCACGTCGAGCTGCTCCCTGAGGGCTTCGATCTGATTCTGCATCCGCGCCGTTTTGTGCTGACGCTGGAATTCGGGAAACTTGAAGCGGAGATTGTGCGTATTCTTCATCAGGCACGGGCTGAGGCGGCGAAAATGTCTCAGGAAGTGCCTGCTTTATGACCCGCATTCTGCTTGCCACTCTCGCCTTTTATCAACGCTGGCTTTCGCCGGCGATCCACTCGCTGGGCCCGGGCGGATGCAGATACCTCCCTACATGTTCTGAATATGCGGCAGGGGCCATTGCGATACACGGCCCGCTGCGCGGCGTTGCGCTGGCACTCTGGAGACTGCTGCGCTGCCATCCGTTTGCGCGCGGAGGCCTTGACCCCGTCCCGCCCGCCGCCATTACAAGACCTTTTCCCCACGAACCATTACCATAGAAGAAGCATCGCCCTGACGGTCGTGTGCTTCGAGCGCCTGTGAGCAGGCCCTAGACGAATAGGAAGTATCCTTTGGCAGAAATTCGCAATCCCAATCTTCAGACGCCCGGCACTCCCGGCGGCAGTGGTGGCGGCGGGGGCGACATGCGCTCCACAATAGGCTTTGCCGTGCTGTTGCTGGTGGTTTTACTGGGCTACCAGTACTTCTTCAAGCCCAAGCCAGCCCCGGAAACGCAGACCGCTCAAACCCAATCGCAGCAGGCACCCGCAACTCCGACAGGGGCCGCGCAGGCAAGCCCAACCGGTACCCCGGGCGCGCAGACCGCATCGAGCACGCCCTCTGTGGCCGCCTCTCTCGAAACGCAGACGACTGTCGAGAATGAGCAGTACAAGATCGTCTTCACCAACCGCGGCGCGCAGGTAAAGCAGTGGATTCTGAAGAAGTATAGAGACACCGCGGGTAAGCCTCTCGACATGGTGCAGCAGCAGGCCGCGGCTCAGTATGGGTTCCCGCTCTCGCTCTACACCTATGAACCGGCGCTAACGTCGCAGGTAAATCAAGCGCTCTACCAGGTCACTGTCGATGGTGCGCAGCCCTCAGCCACCGGTCTGGTCCTGGCCCCCACAACGGTTACTTTCCACTACGCGGCTAACGGCGTGGATGTGCTGAAGACCTTCCGCTTCGATGCAAGCTATGTGATCGATGTCGAAGCCCAAGTCCTGCGCAATGGAGCACCCGTCAGAGCGTTGGTGCAATGGCCGGCCGGGTTGGGCGATATGGAGGAATTCCTTCCTTCTTCCACAACGCGCGCCCAAGTTCCGACACCGTCTTACTTCTCCTGGTCGCTTGACGGCAAGCAGGATTACCAGGCCGCCGCCAAGGTGAGTGGAAACGCGACAATCGATCAGCCCTACGCCTACGCCGCGATTACCGATCTCTACTTCGCCTCGGCCTTTCTGCCCCAGGATCCCGCGCACACCACGGTCGTAACGCTGCACAACTCCATTGAGATTCCCAGCGACTTGAGCAATCCCAACAGCCAGAGGAAACCGGCGAACGTGCTGGGCGTGGCTGTGGGCGACACCAGCGGCTATACAAAGCTGCGCCTCTTTGCTGGACCCAAGGCAATGGATGTGCTGGCTTCGATTCACGCTACTGCCGCAGACGGCAAGCCGACCGGCCAGACTCTCCAGCCGCTGATTCAGTTCGGCTGGATGACGATCCTGGCGACACCGCTCTATTGGGTGCTGCGTTATCTGAATGAGCACGGCGTTCCCAACTGGGGCTGGGACATCATCATCGTCACCGTGGTCTTCAACCTGCTGATGCTGCCAACGCGTTTGATGATGATGAAGCAGTCGCTGAAGATGACGCGCCTGCAGCCCAAAGTCGATGCCATCAAGCGCAAGTACGCCAATCTCAAGGTGAGCGACCCCAAGCGGGCCGAGATGAACACCGAGATGATGGAGCTCTACAAGCAGGAGAACGTGAACATGTACGGCGGCTGCCTGCCGCTGTTGATTCAGATGCCGCTGTTCTTCGCCTACTACCGCGTCCTGGCCAACGTCATCGAGCTGCGTCAGGCGCACTGGTACTGGCTCCACGACCTGTCCGTGCCCGACCCGATTTACATTCTGCCCGGCATCATCCTGGTCAGCATGTTCCTGGTGCAATTCATCACGCCGTCTCCGGGCATGGATCCCAATCAGCGCCGCATGATGGCCATCATGATGCCGGTAATCTTCGGCTTCTCCATGTCCCACTTCGCCTCGGGCCTGGCGCTCTACTGGTGCACAGGAAACCTGATCAACCTCGGCATCCAGCTAGCCATCAACAGATCGAAGATGGGCCAGGAGATGCACGAGATAGCCGCAAAAAGGCAAGCGAGAAAACTAGGCGCCAGTGGCGCGAAGACGATTCAGGGGAAGCGCTAAGGCAAAGTCCGCATCCGCCACAAAAGCTGGGTGCCCCATCCTTTCCACGTTTTTTGTCGAATGGGTGGGAAACCTCAATCCTCGACCAGCCCGTTCATCGGCAGCCTCGTAGCTTCCAATCGAAACTCACACCTATCGCAAGAACGAATCATGGCGTCGGTGAGAAATCTCTCCCAAGCTACATCGCTGGGTGCCCCATCCATTCGACGTTTTTTGTCGAATGGGTGGGAAACCTAAACCCTCGACCAGCCCATTCCTCGGCAGCATCGTCACCCCTGGTCGCAACTCACGCTCGCAAAAAAGAATCATAGCCCCGGCAAGAAATCCCTCCCCATCTTCATCCCAAAGGCCTCCTCCGGCTCATTCCCCGCCAAAGTAATCCCCCGCGAAAATACCCCCAGCAGCGGACGGGCACGCTCCACCGCTTCGTCGGTCCCCGCCGCTACGATCCATAGCCGGCCATCCTCGGCATCGCGAGCCGTCCCAAACACCGGTGCTCCCACGAAATCGATGCCCCGCTTCGCATGCTCCCCCGTGAGCCGCTCGGCAAGGCCCACGCTAATCGTTCCGCACAGGACATGAAGCACGCCGGGCGAGAGCGCATCGATCAGCCGGTGAACGCCGAAAAGCACCTCTTCATACGCCGCATCGTCCAGCAGCATGGTGATCACAGCGTCGGAGCCCAACTCCGCTTCAGCCGGAGTCGCCGCGGCGATCGCGCCTTCATGAAGAAGCGGCTTGGTCCGCCCTTCCGTCCGGTTCCACACCGATAACTCGTGTCCGGCAGCGATCAGCCGCAGCGCCATCGGCGTTCCCATCGTGCCCAGTCCCAGAAATCCGATCCGCATGGCAAATCCCCGTCCATCCACTGTATGCTGTCGATTCAGTTCCAGATTCCAGCTCACAAGGAGAAGCATGGCTGCTCGCAATCGCATGTCGATGGCCGGGGCTCTTGTCTTCACAAGCAAAGCGATAATCGCAAGCACCTATGGCGAACTTCTTGCATTTCGCGAAAGCGGACGACAGGTTGCAGCAGTGACCACGCTCCATGCGCTGCCGCTGATTGTGCTCTCGCACGATCCGCAGGTTGGAATAGGCTTTCCACCGGAAAGTGCCGCGGAAGGGGAAAAGCAATGGAACGCCATGCAGGAGGAGCTCCGCGCGCTATCGACAAACAGCAAACGGGTGATCGCGCGAACCAGCATGCACCACGTCGAGTCGTATCGAGCAGAACTCGTGATTCAAGCCATCCGCGAGGTCTTCAATACGGCCAGGACCGGTCAAACAATCACGGCCGCAACCTCAGAACAGTAGCGCATTCCTTGAACTGCCCGCGTCGACCTAAGAACCAGAATTGCTACTTCGTTGCTGACGGATAGACAGTCCAACCGGAATCTGACCTTAAGGGCATTTTCCTGTTTCTCAGTGGTTTGAAGCGAACGCTATATAATCTCGATTGCCGTGAGCAACGCTACTGCGCCAAATATCTCTGCCGCCGAGCACCATCAAGCGGGAATCAATTTCGCTGCGCAACACAAGTTCGGCGAAGCTGTGAGGGAGTATCTTGAAGCCGCTCGGTTAGACCCCAATATTGCCGAGACTTTCTATAATCTGGGAGTCGCGTATGGCGAACTCAGTGAGTGGAAAGCGGCGATAAAGGCGTACAAACGGGCAATTCAGCTGGACCCAAGAGATTGGCAGGCCCAGTGCAATCTTGGCATGGACTACGTCAACTCGCGACAATATAGGAAGGCTATTCGTGCGTTCAGATGCGCGGCCGAGTTGAGTCCGCTCGACATGACACTGTTCGTTAGCATTGGCTACAACTCTGGACGACTGAAGAGGTATTCAGAGGCTATCGAGGCTTATCGCCAAGCCGTGGAACTAAAACCTGACTTCGCCGTTGGTTGGTCTAACATTGGCTTGTTCCAACTCCACCTGCGTCATTTCCGTGAAGCGATTCTTGCTGCCGAAAGAGCACTGGCCATTGATCCCGATTATGCACCACCGTATGTCGTCATCGGAATGGCGCGAAGAGAATCTGGAAACCTCGATGGTGCTTTGACGGCCTTCAGGCGAGCAGCAGAGATAAATCCGTATTTCATGGAAGCGCACGCCAATCTCGGCGAGACGTATCTCCAATGCAGTCAGATTGAGGCGGCCTCCCGACAGCTTCAATGGACGCTCGAACTGCACCCAGAAGAGCCATGGCTCTATCGCACAATGGCTTTAACACATTGGAAGCAACGCAAGATCATCGCCGCTCTTGGCGATTGGTCCAGGGCGGCATACCTCTACTCGAGGCGAGCGCTGAGAGGCACAATCTGAGTCAACTGGCGCGACACCGGCGATGCACCCACACAGTTCACAGTTCGTTTAAACCGCAATGACACTGAAGCCGCAAGATCCACGAGAAAAAAGCGCCTTGGCCGCCAACGCGTGCAGCGTAGACGGCCCAAGAACGCACTGATTGTGGTTTATTCCTTGCTGCCGACGAGTGAGAACATGGCTCCCTGCGGGTCCTGGCCGTTGATGATCCAGCCGCCGCCGGGCACCTGCATGGGACCGTTCAGGACTTTCCCGCCGCCGGATTCAACACTCTTGACCGCCGCGCCGATCGAGTCGACGCTGAAGTAGAAGTTCCAGCAGGAAACGGGAATATGCGGCGCTTTGACCATCATGCCGCCGTCGCCCATTTGCTTGTGGTCGCCCTGATCGAACAGGCGATAGGTGCCCATCGGCCCCATGTCCATATCGCTGAGCTTGGTCCAGCCAAAGAGCTTGTTGTAGAAGTCGAATCCGGCATCGATGTCGGTCGTGTAGAGCTCGTGCCAGCCGATTGTGCCGGGAGCCGGCGGGGCGGGGCGTTCCGGCGTGGGCATGGCCGGGTTGGGCGTGAAGATCACAATCGCAGCGCCCTGCGGGTCAGACATCACGGCGAAGCGAAGCACTCCGGGAACATCCGTTGCAGGCCTCAATAATTTACCGCCGGCTTCAACAACCTTCTCGATGTGCGCGTCCACGTCATCAACAGCAATGTAGCCTACCCAGGCCGAATGTCCGGGGACATTCAACATGCCGGCGATTCCAACGTTACCGAGGTTGAAGACAGTGTACGCGGGGCCGTCACCGGGCATCTCTTGTGTGGTCCAGCCGACCACGTCCGAGTAAAACTTCCCTGCGGCTGCTGTATCGCTTGTCATCAGTTCGTACCAGCCGAACTTTCCTTTGGGTGTGAACATTGCAGGGGCCTCCTTGGGGCAGATGAACGAGGATGTCGGTGTCCAATCGACTCGTATGTTGATATCAACCCGATCAGAGATATGTCAATGCTCTTGCATGTGAATTTTGACGCAGGGACACGGCGAAGGCGGAGGCGGTGGTTCGATACGACCATGCGTCCGCCTTCTTTGGTGTGATTCTTCCGCGTTAGACGGCGACAGTTTCGATTGACTGCTTGATGGAGGGCTGCGCATACCCTTCATCGGCCAGATGACGCCCCATTTGCGCGTACATCTCCGGATCGCTCGGCTGCCATGTGCCGAGACCGTCGACATAGCGGTTGTACATGCAGAAAGCCGCGGCAATGAGCACCGTGTCGTGAATCTCAAGGTCTGTCGCGCCCTGTTTACGCGCGGCTTCAACGTCAGCTGTGGTGACCAGCTTGCCATCCTGCTGCACCTTGCCGGCGATCGCGAGCAGAGCCTTCAGTTTGTCGCTCACCGGCGCTTCGAGATAGTTTGCCTTCACACTATTGACGATCGAGTTATCGCCCAGATGCGCGGCAGCAGCGGCTCCGTGGCTCAATTGGCAGAACTGGCAGTTGTTTCTCGACGAGACATACGTCGCGATGAGCTCGCGCTCGCCAGGCGTCAGTGAACTGGGTTCATGGAGCAGGATATGGGCCAACTGGCGCATTGGCTTCGATGTTTCGGGACGAAAGGCAAATCCGGCGCTGATGCCGGGTAAACTCTCTGGCAGATGGATGTGCGGCATAAGTTTCCCCTATAGAGAAGGCTGGATTAGGGCTTAGGTTTCCCGCCCCTTTGGCAAGCTCAGGGCAGGCTCTTGCGACGGAAAAAAGTCGCAAGAACGGGGCACGAGGCATTTGTGGCGAATCACGCGCAGGGTTCATTGCAGACGCAACTCGATGAAAGCGAGTCGCGCGGGGCTCATCAAGATCAAGCGTGTGCGTGGGCTGCATCGGCGTGGTTGGCGAGGTATTCTTCGCTCACCGTCACGTAACCATCGCGAGCAACACGGCGGCCGCGTTCGCGATAGAGGGCTTCGTCGTCGGGCTGATCGGTCCCGAGGCCGTCGACGTAGCGGTTGTACATGCAGAAGGCGGCGGCGATCAGCACGGTGTCGTGAATCTCAAGGTCGGTAGCTCCGAGGTTGCGCGCGGCATCAACATCCGCGGCTGTTACCAGTTTTCCGTCCTGCTGCACCTTGCCGGCAATCGTAAGCAGCGCCTTGAGCTTGGGGCTGATTGCCGCTTGCGTGAAGTCGGTCTTCACCTGCTTAACGAGTGCCTCGTCGCCCCCAAGATGCGCCGCGGCAATGGCTCCGTGAATGCTGTGGCAATAGTGTGTGCAGTTGCGGCTGGACACATAGGTGGCGATCAGCTCGCGCTCACCGCGGCTGAGCGTGCTGGGGCCAGTGAGCAGGATTTCAACCAGCGCGTTGAGCGGCCGCGCGGTCTCCGGGCGGAAGGCCATGGCGCCACGAATACCGGGAAGGTCCGCGGGAAGGGCGATGTGAGGCATGATTTTCTCCTTATCGAAAACAAACAGAATTTGGTGGAAACGGTCTTCAAGACAGCTCGGTTTCGGCGGCAAGTTCAGGTGTAATCTGTCTTCCGCGCAGCAGGAGCCAGCGCACGGGAAGTCCAGCTAGGACCACGGCTGCACCCAGCAGCGAAGGCCACAGGCTGTGCATGAGTAGCATTACGGCGAGCAAGCCACTTCCGAAGATGAAGACGATGGGCGCCAGCGGAAACCACCAGCGTCCGACTGGCTCCGAGGTGCGAAAGAGAGTTGCCACGGTGAGCGCGAGAAAGACAACTGCGGAAAAAATGATGAAGGCCAGTATCCGGTCGAAGGCGCCCAGCGCAAGCACCGCTAGCGCCATCCCAGTTTGCAGCAGCACGGCGTTCGCGGGCGTACCAAAGCGGGGATGAAGGCGCGCAAAGAATGCCAGCGGACCGGACTGGCTCGTTCGGCTGTTGATGCCGGCTTCTTCGCGAGCCAATGCGTAGGTCACCCGCGGCACAGCCATGCTCAGCACCATGAGGCCGCCCGACACGCAGAGCAGCACGCAAGCCGACAGCACGCGACCGCCCTCGGTCCCAAACAGCGCCTGGCCAAATTGAGCCACAAAGGCTGTGTTGTTCTGAATCTGCTCCATGGGAACGACCGCGACAAAGGCGAAGCTGACGAGCAGGTAAATAGCGGTAACGATGAGAACGCCGGCAGTGAAAGCGATGGGCAGATTGCGCCGAGGGTTGCTGACGTCGCCGGCGATCTTGCCCGCCTCCCACCATCCGCCGAAGCAGAAGAATGCGCTGATGGCTGCTCCGGCAATGGCTCCGAGGAGAGGGTCAGAACCGCCGCGCCGCAGGGTGAATGGAGCAAGGTTGGCCAGGGTAGCTTGGCCGGAAACGAGCGCCCAACCAACCAGTCCAGCGAGAACGGGAACCTTGAGCCAGTTGAGCGTGGTCATGAAGCCGCTGGAGAGGCGTGTACCAGCGAAGTTGATTGCGCCCAGTGAGATCAGGATAAGCGCGGGTAATGCAGCAGCCAGCCAACCGGGAAGCGGGACGAGCGCCTGAACATATGGAACTGACCCAACACACAGGGCCGCCGCTACTCCGGGATACATGACCACGGCGGCCATCCATCCGTAAAGAAAGGCGATGCGACGCCCAAAGCCGTGGCGGAGGTAGACGTATTCGCCGCCGGCCTGCGGATAGCGCACAGCCAGCTCAGTAAAGCAGAGAGCTCCGGCCAGGGTGAGGACCGCCATGCCGCACCAAACTCCGGCCAATAGCGCAGGCGACCCCAGCGACCGCGCCATGCCCGCAGGGGTAAGGAAGATGCCCAGGGAGATGGCTTCGCCTGTGACAACAGCGGTGGCAGCCCACACACCCATCTGCCGCCCGGTCTGTTGCCGCGCTTGCTGTTCGGTACCCATCGTTCAGACATCCTACGCAGTCGGGCTGGGACGTGCATCGTCCAATAGATGGAGCGAAGGGCTGCAAACAGTCCCACGCAGTGGGTTCGGCATTCGATGCATCCGGGCCGGTTGGTATATCGTCCAATGCGTATGGCAAACGTGACCAACGCTCCGCACCCTGCCCCCGAGGCCGAAGAGGTATACCGCCGCTGGATACAGTTTCTCGACGATGAATTCACCAGGCATGGTTCTGCGGAACGGCGTGCTGAAATCGTCCGCGACCAACTCTACCAGCTCTATCTGGGGCGTCCCCACGGAGGCAAGCTCAACCTGACGCTTACCAGCGAACTTCCCGGCAACGTGGTCAGCCTTTCACTGGACTGCGAGAATGTGACCCTCGAAGCGCAGCATTTTGCCGACGCTGACTGCCAATTATTCGACGAACGCAAGCCGCTGCTGTGGTTCTGGCAGATGTTCGATCGTTCGCCTATAGGTCTTAACCACTGGCTGGGCCTGCGTTTCCGTTGCATGCTCGGGCGGCACATTTTCAAGAGCATGGGCTCGGGCGTAAAGATCTATCACGGCGTTGACCTCACCTTCGGCTACAATCTGTCGATCGGCGACGGCGTGACCATCCGGCAAAGAGCACTACTGAACGACCGCGGCGGAATCACCATCGGCAAGAATGTGGTGATCGGGTCATTTGCCCGGATTTATTCGCACACCCACTCTCCCGACGACTACGACAAGGTGACTTTGGTGCCCACCACGATCGGAGACGGCGCGCGCATCGGGAGCCACGCGATTATTCTGGCCGGCCAGAAAGTTGCCGCGGGCGAAGCAGTAGGAAGCTTCCCGATGGATCGGGTTTGAGAATCGTCTTACCCCTTTGCTAAGTTGTTTGTTTCGGCAGGTCGTTTTGGCTTTTTTCTGCCTAACCTCATTATCTTCATACGCATGGGGAGAAATGGGGGGAGGGGTGGGGTAAATCGCTGTCTGAGGCAGGTTGGACTGAGAGAAATTGGGGGATTTGCAGCGTTGTGGAGACCATGAATTGATTGTGCGCGTTTCCGCGAATCAATCTGCAAACTGCGGGAAGATATCGGAGACTTATTTTGTCAGCCGGTTTCTTCATGCGATTGCCCTGCATGTTCCCGTCTCGTGCTCGAAATTCAGGGACCCACCATGCTAACCTGAGCTTTCCGGTTAAATGGAGCTTGGTTTGCAACAGTCCGACCTTATCAAAGCGATTTTCGAGTTCGTCATTCTCATTTTCTCGCTCTGCGTGCATGAGTGCGCACATGCCTGGACGGCGTCGTATCTGGGCGATCAAACCGCGCGGCTGCAAGGGCGCGTTACCCTGAACCCCGCCTACCACGTGGACCCGGTTGGGACGCTGCTGTTTCCGGGGCTAGCAATCTTCGGGCCGTTCATCGGGTTCAGCTTTTTTAGTGGAATGCTGATCGGTTGGGCTAAGCCGACGCCGGTGATTACCCGCAACTTTCAGAAGATTGTGCGCGATGACAACCTGACCACTTTGGCCGGGCCGGCTTCGAATTTGATCCTCGCTTTCGTTGCGTTTGCAGTATTGGCGGGCATTTCGATTTCCAGCCCAGGCGCCCATCAGGCTGTCATTTTGTCCTTCATCGGAGCGCTGCGACCCGGTGGGGCCGCGATCGCACAGCCAATCCCATTGCTTTGCAGTCTTGCGATATTGATCAACCTATCGCTTTTTGTCTTCAACCTGTTTCCAATTCCGCCTTTGGACGGCAGCCGCCTGATGCGCAACATTCTGCCTTACAACGCGATGCAGGCGTACGACCGGATTCCCATCTGGGTCAGCTACCTGTTCATGATTTTCGTGGGTGGGTTTGTCATGAGGCTGTTCCTCGGGCCAGCGCTGGAGATCGTCTATCTGGCTTTGCGGCTGGTATAGGCGATTCCACAGCCCGCGCCTGCCCTTACACCCCGCGGGCCCGTACAATGGATTGAGCCGGTCTTGAGCGTTTCGGCCCGGGCGGCGGCTTCTCGGCTTCGCCCCGCATTCATTCACGGAATCGACTAGAAAATGCCTGAAAATGTGATTTCATCTTCCCGGCCGCGTGTGTTGAGCGGCATGCGCCCCACCGGCAAGCTGCACCTGGGCAACTACATGGGTGCGCTGGCCAACTGGGTCAAGCTGCAGGATCAGTACGAGTGCTACTTCTTTATCGCGGATCTGCATGCGCTGACCACGGACTATGCGGATACGTCGAAAATTCTGCCCAACACAATGGAAGTCGCGCTGGACTTCCTGGCTGGCGGTTTGGACCCGGAAAGGTGCACGATTTTCGTGCAGAGCCACGTGAAGCCGCACTTCGAGCTGCCTCTGTTTCTAGGAATGATAACGCCGCTGAGTTGGCTGGAACGTACGCCCAGCTACAAGGAGATGCAGGAAAACATCTCGAACAAGGATCTGACCAACTTCGGCTTTTTGGGCTATCCGGTGTTGATGGCGTCGGACATTCTGCTCTACCAGACGCAGTATGTTCCCGTTGGCCAGGATCAGCAGGCACACGTGGAGCTGACGCGGGAGATTGCGCGGCGGTTCAACCAGTTCTATCCCAGAGCAAAAGCCAAGAACGTCGGGGATATACTCCGAGCAGCCCAAGTGGACCCTCTTTATGTTCTTCCCGAGCCGAAGGTCTTGCTCACCCCCGCACCAAAGCTGCCCGGCACCGACGGCCGGAAGATGTCGAAGAGTTACGGCAACACGATCCTGATGACCGATCCCGAGCCGGTGGTGCGACAGAAACTTAAGACCATGGTAACGGACCCGGCGCGCATCCGGCGGACCGATCCAGGCGATCCGGACAAGTGCCCGGTTGGCGACTTGCACAAGGTGTTTTCGACGCCCGAGACGCTGGCTAACGTGTATGAAGGCTGCCGTTCGGCGGGAATCGGTTGCATCCAGTGCAAGGGCTGGGCGGCGGACGCGCTGGTGCAGGTGCTTGCGCCGATTCAGGAACGGAGGGCAAGGTTCTCCGAATCCCAGGTAAAGGAAATCCTGAAGGATGGATCGAACCGCGCATTTGCACGCGCGGAACAAACGATGCAAGAGGTGCGTGCCGCCATGCAGTTGAACGGTGTGGATTGAAGGGTACGGGATTCATCCCGTACGTTAATACCGAGCGCGCCGAGCGAATGGAAACTCATAGAGCGCCGTCCCTCAGGGGCTAAAGCCCAGCCGCTTGCCGGCTGAAAAGTACGGGCTGAAGCCCGTACCCTTCACAAGGTAGTACAAACGATCTTAGAAGGAAACCCAGAAGCATTGATGGAACAGAATCACAATCCGGACGATGTGTACTCGCCCGACGACCAGATTGCGCCTGATGGAACGTCCAATCAGGCTGCGGAAAAACTCGAGATTTCTGGTGATGAGGGTGGAGAAAGCCCGTCCGCGGCTAAAGCCGGGACTCATTCTGATGGCTTTATACGGGGGTTGAAACCCCCGACTCCCTCCGACGCGAGTCTTTCAGAAGGCGGTGATGCCATAGGTTCCTCAGGGGAATCTGCTGTGCCGGTAGCAGCGCCGGAGCACGCAAGCGCTCCCGACCTGGTGCTGCACGTTCAGCCTCACCCCGACGAAAAGGCTGCGGCCAAGGCTGCGGCGGTGCAGAAGAGGCGCGACGAAAGCTCCGAGGAATCGCCATTCTCGGTGAGCGTGGGACAGGTTTACGACGGGCCGCTCGATCTGCTGCTGGACCTGATCCGCAAGCAGGATATCGATATCTACGACATACCGATTGCGAAGATCACGGCGCAGTTTCTGGCTTATGTGAACCAGCTGAAGTCCTCGGATGTGGATGTGGCGGGGGAGTTTATCTACACGGCGTCGCTTCTGATCCACATCAAGAGCAAGATGCTGCTGCCACGTGCCGGTGCGGGTCCCGAAGAAGCGGCCGAAGATCCGCGGCGCGAACTTGTTGACCGTCTGCTGGAACATGAACGGTTCAAGAATGCGGCGCAGATGCTGCAGCAGAAGCAGATGCTGGAGGCCGCGACCTGGTCCAATCCTGGATTCAGGGAATTCAAAGACGATGCGGCGGCAGAGCCGGAGATTGCGGCGGATACCGTTGACCTGGTGCGGATTTTCCGGGATATTCTGGAGCGCGCGCGGAACCGGCCTGTACTGAATGTCGAAGAAGACTCGGTAACGGTGGGCCAGATGATCCGGTTCCTTGGCCGCCGTCTCGCGATGGAAGATAAGCCGGTCTCTCTGTACAAATTGCTGAGCCATACCAGGTCGGAGCGGGCCCTGATTGCCACGTTCCTTGCGCTGCTGGAATTGGTTCGCCTGCAGGCCATCCTGCTGCGCCAGGATAAGGCCTTCAGCGACATCTTCATCAAGAAGCACACCGGCTTCGACGCTGTGATGAATGAGGGGCTGGCCAATGCTCGGGACGATTGGCGCTAAAATATGCATGTGCCCAGTCTCGGCGATACTTGGGGTGTTCCGATGGAAGAAAAAACTGAAAACGGCGTTGAACTCAAAGGGTTCGATTCGCCCGCCCTCCGGATGAAACCAGAGGATGGAACGGAGTTTTCCGTACAGATGGAAGCGGCAAGAATCGTCATGGAAGAGTACAAAGAGACCCTGCAGGGGCTGGCGGATTCATGACTTATTGGCAGTTCGTGACCGCTGGTTTCCAAAATTCACAGATTATTCCCATTTAGCTCCCTGGACCTGGCGGGTGTAGAATCTATGCAGCAGAACCAGATCCATCTGGTTCACCGAGCAAACAACTGCGAATTTATGCGGTTGTTGGGGTTTTATGGACGTCAACTTATCCGGCTCTTCTCTCTCCGGCTTCAAGCCAGCCCATCTCCATCTACATTGCATTTCTGTTGGTGAGTTCTTCATCGGGAGGCCCAGGCGTGCCCGGAATGTTTCCGGCCGCATTGGAGACTTCTAATGGCAGACCTGGCAACTCTTGTAGAAGCCATCCCCTCCAGACCATCTCTCGTTCCGCGCAAAACCAGGGCGCGTTCAAGCCGTTCCGGGATTGCCGCATTCCTGATCGCTCTTGTCGGCGGCGTGGGATACATTGGCGTTCATGTTGCAAAAGACCTCAACAACGTCACGGTCACCAGCGTTTGGCCCTATCTTCTGCTGGCCCTGGCGCTTCTGATTGCGCTTGGCTTTGAGTTTGTCAACGGGTTCCACGACACGGCCAACGCTGTTGCAACAGTCATTTACACAAATTCGCTGGAACCCAATGTCGCTGTAGTGTTGTCGGGGCTCTGCAACCTGGCCGGGGTGCTGGCTTCCAGCGGTACCGTGGCTTATGCGGTCATCACGCTGCTCCCAGTGGAACTGATTCTGCAGGTGAGTTCGGGGTCAGGCTTCGCGATGGTTTTTGCGTTGCTCATCGCGGCAATTCTGTGGAACCTCGGCACCTGGTGGTTGGGTCTTCCGGCTTCGAGCTCGCACACCATGGTGGGTTCCATCATCGGCGTAGGCGTCGCCAATCAACTGCTCAGTGTTCATACAGGCACTTCGGGCGTGGATTGGGATCAGGCGATCAAGGTACTGAAGGTGCTGCTGATTTCGCCGGTGGTGGGATTCGGCGCGGCAGCACTGCTGATGCTTATTTCGAAGTTCATGGTGCGCTACCCGTCGCTTTACGAAGCGCCGAAGAACAATGAGCCTCCGCCGTTTCCCATTCGCGCTTTGATGGTGCTCACCTGCACCGGCGTCAGCTTCTTTCATGGCTCCAACGACGGGCAAAAGGGCATGGGCTTGATCATGCTGATCTTGATCGGCACCGTGCCAACGGCTTATGCGCTGAACCATGCTGTCACGGCACAGGATATTCAGGAGTACATCGCAGCATCAGAGCAAGCTGGACAGATTCTCGACCGGCATGTGGACAAGAGGGGGATTCTGGGCGCGGACGCCCGGGCCGAGGTGACGGATTACATCCGGACCAAGCAACTGCAGCCGGATACGATTCTGGCGCTGCGCGAGCTGGTTGAGGATCTGAATCACGAAGTAGCGCTCTACAAGATGTTCAAGTCGGTTCCGGCACAGGACCAGCCAAATGTGCGGAACGACATGTATGTGGCCAGCGAAGCGATCCGGCTGATGCAGAAGAGCCATAATCCTGCATTCACTCCCCAGGAGAACGCGGTTTTAGCCAACTACAAGGCCAAGGTGGACAAGGCTACCAAGTTCATTCCCGATTGGGTAAAGGTGGCTGTGGCTCTGGCGCTGGGCCTGGGAACGATGGTTGGGTGGAAGCGGATTGTTGTGACGGTGGGCGAAAAGATCGGCAAGGATCACTTGACTTATGCGCAGGGCGCGGCCGCCGGCATGGTGGCGATGGGCACGATCTGGGCCGCCGACACGTTTGGACTCCCGGTAAGCACAACGCACGTGCTGAGTTCAGGAGTCGCGGGAACCATGGTGGCCAACGGAAGCGGTGTTCGCCTCAGCACCGTTCGCAACATCGCCGCAGGCTGGGTATTCACGCTTCCTGCCGCGGGGTTGCTGTCGGGACTGCTTTACTGGCTTTTCCGTACAGTCTCCTGAACTAGAACCGGTCCGAATTGAGAGTTTCCGCCTGGCGGAAGCATTTTTTGCATTTTCTCAATTGCCGGAAGACGGGCGAAAGCCCCATCCCGCTGGGGCTGAAGCCCACATTGATTTTGTGGCACTTGCGGCACGACTGAAGTCGTGCCCTGACACTTCTTGCCTCTTCCGTTGAGTTCCTACGCAACCTCCATCCCCCCGCTCCCTCCGGAATCTCCTGTTTAGAGCCGTAGGATTAGCCTCTCGATCGGTCCGCAAGACTGGCTGCCCGGCAGCGGAATTTCCGCTAAACCAGGCCGTCGCTCAACAGAATCGGCCAATCTGCCGATATTCTTCCCAGATGGAAGAAGCCTCTATGCAAACTGAACTGACAAAAGCACCTGAGGGTACTCCTCAGGATTGGGCTTCCGAGATGCGCTATGTCGCCCGTCAGCCGATTCTGAACCTGCAAGGCCGGGTCCACGGGTATGAGTTGCTGTTCCGGACCGGTCCACTTGGAGTCTCTCGAGGGGATGGCGACATGGCCGCCCGGACCATGCTCGATAACGCAGTGATTTTTGGGCTCGAACGGTTCACGAATGGGCTGCCGGCTTTTGTGAATTGTAGCGTCGAGGCGCTCACCGAGCATTTGGTGAGTGTTCTGCCGCCGGCGGAGACAGTTCTAGGGATACCCGCGAGTCTTGTAAAAACACAAAAGCTGATTGACGCGTGCCGCGATCTGAAGGCCCGGGGTTACCGGCTGGCACTTGACGATTTCACCTGGAATGCGAGTTTTGAACCGCTGCTCCAGTTATGCGACTACATCCGCGTGGATTTCAACCAGCTCGGCGCAACGGAACGGGAACATCTGCGGCGTTTGAAGTGCGACTCCATCACGGTGATCGCGCAGAAGGTGGAAACACAGGACGACTACAAACAAGCCCGCGAGAGAGGCTTTACGCTCTTTCAGGGTAGCTATATCTGCCAACCGGTGCTGGTAAAGAAGCGCAAGGTGCCCGCCAACCGGCTCTTTCACTTTGAAATTGTGCGCGAACTGCACCACGATCCCATCGATGTCAGGAAGCTGGGCAAGCTGGTGATGCGCGACGCGTCGCTGACTTACCGGCTGCTGCGGCTCGTCAACTCGCCGCTTTACCATACCCAGCAGGAATTGCGCTCCATCGAGTCGGCGCTCATCATTCTCGGGGACAGCATTCTTCGCCGCGTCATCTCGGTTGCGGTGCTCAGCGAGATGAATGGCGGACAGTCCAATGAAGTTTTGCGCATGGCCCTTATGCGCGCTCGCTTCTGCGAATTGGCCGCCGGGGAATGCAAAATGGACGCTTCCGAACAGTATCTCGTAGGAATGCTGAGCCTGGTGCCTGCCATGCTGGGTCTCCCCATGGAAGACATCACGCCATCGATGCCCTTGCGCAATGAGATTCGCGACGCGTTGCTGGGCAAAGCGAACCCGCAGCGCAGGCTGCTCTCCTGGCTGGAGTGCCATGAGCGGGGCGATTGGGCGCCATGCGACCGGATCGTTCAAGCCATTGGCTCAAGCAGGGAACAGTTGATGCGGTGCTATGCCGACGCTGTGGTGTGGGCTGAGACCGCGCTTCGTTCCTCCATCTGAGGCCGACCTCCTGGGGTGTGAATTATTGAGCGGGTTGCAATTCCGCCCAATAATTCACACCCCTTTCATCTGCTTCGTATATCCATGGATGGGTCCGGGGTTTGTCTTCCCCAACTGCGCCGGACGCAGTTCGATCCCATTTATTGGAGCAAGAGCATGTCCGATTTGGCGACAACCGTCCCCGGCCGTCCACCAGCGTCAGCCCTCCTCGAAAAGAAAATGAAGAAATCCCACGCCTTTATCAGTGGAGCGGTTGTGCTGGCGGCTCTGGTGATTGGGCTTGGGTTCATCGGCTTCAACATCTCCAAGGACTTCAGTGGCGTGACTCTGGGCAGCATCTGGCCTTACCTGCTGCTCATTCTGGCCCTGGCAATCGCCCTCGGCTTCGAGTTTGTAAACGGCTTCCACGACACGGCAAATGCAGTCGCAACAGTAATTTATACACACTCGCTGGACCCGAATATCGCGGTCGTCTGGTCGGGAATGTGCAACCTGGCCGGCGTGCTTATGTCTACCGGAACGGTGGCATTCACCGTCATTACCCTGCTTCCTGTCGAGCTGATTCTGCAGGTCAGTGCCGGTGCAGGCTTTGCAATGGTCTTCGCGCTCCTCATCGCCGCCATTATCTGGAACCTCAGCACCTGGTGGTTTGGTCTTCCCGCCTCAAGCTCGCACACCATGGTCGGCTCCATCATCGGCGTAGGCGTCGCCAACCAGCTTATGAGCGCGCATGGCAGCGGAACGTCCGGCGTCGATTGGGAACAGGCTACCAAGGTCTTCAAGGTCCTGCTGATTTCACCTGTCGTTGGTTTTGGCGCCGCTGCGATTTTGTTCCTGCTCTCCAAGTGGCTCATCAAGTATCCCGAACTCTACGAGGCTCCCAAGGATCAGTCGCCTCCACCGTGGCCGATTCGCCTGCTGCTGGTTCTCACCTGCACTGGCGTCAGCTACTTCCACGGCTCCAACGACGGACAGAAGGGCATGGGCCTCATCATGCTTATCCTGATCGGAACCGTACCCACCGCTTACGCGCTCAACCACGCCGTCACCCCGGCCCAGACGCAGGACTTCATTGCCGCCTCTGAACAGGCCGGACGTGTTCTGGACCAGCACGTGGATAAATCCGGCATCCTTGGCGCCGACGCACGCGCCGAAGTTACCGACTACATCCGCACCAAGCAGATTCAACCGGATACGGTTTTGGCGCTGCGTGAACTGGTGGAGGACCTGAACCACGAAGTGGCCCTCTACAAGGAATTCAAAGCTGTCCCCGCGGGCCAGCAAACCAACGTCCGCAACGACATGTACGTAGCCAGCGAAGCTATCCGGCTAATGCAGAAGGCGAAAAACCCAGCGTTTACGCCGGATGAGAATGCCGCTTTGGCCAACTACAAGAGCAAGGTGGACAAGGCTACCAAGTTCATTCCGACCTGGGTGAAAGTGGCCGTGGCCTTGGCGCTGGGCATGGGCACAATGGTGGGCTGGAAACGGATTGTGGTGACGGTGGGTGAAAAGATCGGCAAGGAGCATCTGACCTACGCGCAAGGCGCCACCGCCGAGCTTGTCGCGATGGCAACCATCTTTGCCGCAGACAACTACGGGTTACCTGTAAGTACCACGCATGTGCTGAGTTCGGGCGTGGCGGGCACCATGGCGGCTAATCGCAGCGGCCTCCAGCTATCGACCATTCGCAATATCGCGGCTGCGTGGGTATTTACCCTGCCGGCTGCGGCACTGCTGTCAGGCACGCTGTTCTGGCTATTCCGGCAGGTAGCTCACTAGGCTCAATTCGGCTGGATTTAGGGGCGTTCGCTACGGCGGACGCCCTTTTTCCGCAGCTTGCACAAGGCATTCGCGCCCAATGGGCAGCGGGATGGCTCCAGTTCCGGTACCATACTTGAGGTACCTATTGCAGAATGAGCCTTAAAGCAAAGCTGGAAGCTGTCATTTACGCCGCGGAGGAGCCGGTCACACTGGCTCAGCTCTCCGCATTGTTTGCTGCCGACGCCCTGGAGTGGAAGGCGCAGCAGGAAGCCGCATCTGCCGCGACGGCCGCTGAGCCGACCCCGCAAGAGCCGTTGCCGCTGCTGAACCAGACGTTCGACTATCTGGAGTTGGAACAAGGGTCCGAGCCGCAGGTTGAGACGGGTGCGGGACAGGCGGAGCCGACTGCCGAAGCGGCCGTTGAACCTGTCTCAGAGCCCTCTGAAGTGGTTGGTGCTCCGGAGGCTGGCCCAGAAGCGGAAGCTGCCGAGGCGCCATCTGTCGAGGGTGCGCCTGAGGTTGCTCCTGATCCTGAAGCGGAAGCCAAGCGGCTTGCCCGCCAGCAGGATCGCGAAGTTCGTGCCATTCTGCGGGGACTCCTAGATGAGCTGATCGCCACCTATGCGAGCGACGACCGTGGCATTGAAATCAAGGAGATAGCCGGCGGCTACAGGATGGCCACCAAGCCGGAATGCCACGATGCGGCGCGGATGTTCGTCAAAAGCCTGAAGCCGGCGCTGAAGCTTTCTCTCCCAGCGCTGGAAACCCTGGCCGTGATCGCCTATAAGCAGCCGGTCACAGCGCCCGAGGTAAACGAGATTCGGGGCGTTGATTCGTCGGGCGTGTTTGGGTCGCTGCTGGCGCGCAAGCTGATCGCCACGGCGGGGCGGAAACAGGTGATCGGGCGGCCGATTCTCTACAAGACGACCAGGGAGTTCCTGCTTCGTTTTGGCTTGAAAGATGTGACCGAACTGCCGTCGATGGAAGAATTTGAAAAGATCGCGCAGCTTGAGTTCGAGGACATGGCGACGGCTGCCGAAGGAGAAGCGGCTGCGGCGGTGGACGAAGATTCACGCCTGGAAGTGGACGGAGACGGCGACGAGCCGTCGGAAGAGGCCCCAGCAGAGGAGAGCGTGCAGGAAACGACAACAGAGGGCGCGAAAACAGAAAGCCCCGTACAGGAAAACACCGAGAAGGAAACGAATGAGACCGCCGCGATGGCGGACAGCGAGGAAGTTCCGGAGATTGAGCAGCCGGACACCACAGAAGCACCCGCCGAACCATTGGAATCATCGGAACCATCGGCGATCGAAGCGGATACAACCACCGCAGAGGCCGCGCCTGCTGCGCCTTCCCCCCTAGAGCAGGCAGAAACTGAGACAGTACCCCATGACTGATGAAAATCGGCCTGAAGCGAATGAAGATGAATTGATCGAAGCGATCAAAGCGGAAGTTGAAGACCCAATCGGCGACGAAACCGATGGCGAGGCCGCGACGACGACCGACCCTGAGCCGGAAGCCGAGATCGAGGCCGCGGAAGAAGATGCCCTCTCGGAGGCGGAGATCGATCCGGAAATTGAAGCAGAGGTGGACGACGCAGAAGGCGAAGATGAGCCGGAGTCCAAGCCCAAGTCTCGTCCTCCGGCCAAGCTGGAGCGGCTGCAAAAGATCCTGGCTCAGGCGGGGATAGCCAGCCGGCGCAAGGCTGAGGAGATGATCGAGCAGGGCCGGGTACAGGTGAACGGCACGGTGGTAACCGAGCTGGGAACGAAGGCAGACGCGGGGCGGGATCATATCCGGGTGGACGGGAAGCTGCTGCAGGGTGCGGAGCGGCTGCGCTACTTTGTCCTGAACAAACCGCGGGGCTTTGTGACCACGGTGAAGGATCCCGAGGGCCGGCCTACCGTGATGCAGTTCTTCGACAAGATGCGGGAACGGCTCTATCCCGTTGGGCGCCTCGACTACATGAGCGAGGGCTTGCTGGTGGTGACCAATGACGGCGAACTGGCCAACAAGCTGACCAAGGCCTCGGCTGGAGTGGAAAAGACCTATCTTGTCAAAGTGGCTGGAATCCCGACCGAAGCCGAGCTGGACATTCTGCGCGCCGGCGTGGCGATCGAGAAGGGCAAGCCGGGTTCGGGTAAGGTGCGGACTTCGCCGGCCCGGATACGCCAGGTTCGCCAGGGCGACAATCCCTGGTACGAAGTGGTTTTGATTGAGGGCCGTAACCGCGAGCTGCGCAAGATGTTTGAAGAGGTTGGGCATTTTGTGGAGAAGATCCGCCGCGTTGGCTACGGCCCGCTGGTTCTCGACCAGGAGCCGGGGAATCTGCGCGAACTCGATCCGCAGGAGCTTGAGTTGCTGCGCAAGGCCGCGGATGGCAAGCTGAAGACGCCCAAGGCCAAGGAGATTCGACGGCGGAACATTGTCGACTCGCTGCCACCGGAGAAGCCGGCGTTCAGACCGCGCGGAGACAGGCCGGCCGCGGGACCAAAGGACTACAAGCCCAAGAGGGCGTTCGGCACGGATCGGCCGGCACGAAGTGGATCGGGCCCGGCGAGGTTTGACTCCGGTCCAGCAAAGTTCGGACCGGGACGGCCTGCGGAGAGCAGTGCGCCTCGTCCGGCGTGGAAGAAGGACGAACGACCTGCGCGGCCAGCGGCGCGATTCGATGCTGGATCAACAAGTGAAAGGCGTCCGGCGGCGGGCAAGACTTATGGCGACAGGCCTTCGGCTGGGCGCAGCTTCGGCGGAAGGCCGGCGGACAGAACCTTCGGAACGAAGCCTGGAGGCTCCAGACCTTTCGGGGACAGGCCTGCCGGGCGATCGTTCCCGGCGAAACCAGCTTGGAAGAAGCCGGAGTCCGGTGATCGGCCGGATTATAAGCGGCCATCCGCGCCACGGCCAGAGGCGACGCGTCGGCCAGCCCCTGAGCCAATGGAAGATCTCGGGCCAAGGAAGCCGTCGCGGCTGCACATTGAGCCGGTTCAGGATTTTGGGCGTACCGAGCGGCCAAGGACGGACCGACCGAGCTCGAGCCGTCCACCGTCGGGCGATTCGGGACCTGCACGCGTTGGATCGGGGCGTTCAGGGTCGGTTCGGCCAGGTGGCGGGCGATCGAGTTCTACGCGACCGTTCCGTAGCGAAGGCGGGTTGGCGCGGCCGTTTACGACTAGCAGCGGGAAGCCTAGGCCGGGCGGGGCTCGGCCCAGCAGCAAGCCTGGGAAAGAGGGCGGACGGTCGTATGGCACCGGAGCGGGACGCAGTGGACCTCGCACGGGCTCGGATTCCCGGGCGAGTTTCGGGCCAAAGCGGCCATTTACTCCGCGTGCGGAAGGCTCTGGAGGTTCCAGTCCACGGGGCGAGGAATCGCGGCCGGAGCGGAAGACTGGCGGAGGTTGGAAGCCAAAGCCTAATTTTGGCGGCAGGCCGAATTCGGGCTACAAGGGCAAGTCGAGCGGGGCAAGCGGGTCAGGCTCCAAGCGGACCGGGCCTCGTCCTGGTGGACCGCGTCCCGGTGGCTCGCGGCCTGGTGGGCCGCGACCGGGCGGGAAGAAGCCAGGGGGAAGACGGCCTTAGCTGCGGCGGAAGATCTCTGCTGCGAGCTTGCGGAACTCGAATACCTGATACTCGCGGATCACTGTGGGCGTGAAGATTCCCATGATGACCGTGAGCACAATTCCCGGTAGCAACCATGGAATGATGACGCTGCCGGGTTCGCCCGCAATTGCCGCGATGCCTGCGAAGAGAAGGCAAGCTGCTCCCAGGCTGGCGAGGAGCATGTAGGCGCCTGTGATCAGGCCCTTTGCTCGGCCGCGCGGCATGCATACGCTCGACGCCACTACCAAAGCGCCGCCCAGAAGCGGGAGCCCGATGGCGATCAGCGTCCGGTAGTGTCCTAATTCACGAATTCCTTCCAGCAGACTTCCGGTCATGGTTTGCTCCTATTCTGCGCTTCGGTCGAGCGCCATCCTGTGTACATTGCGAATCTGTTTCGCTGTCGCTACCTTGATCTCTCCGCGCTCAACCAGATCGGCTAGCAAGCCGGTCATTGGGTCTGGCGGCGCTCCGGTCAGGGTCTGGCGCAGGTTTGCAATCACGCGGTCGAGCGTGGCGCGGATCGTCGGATAGCTGACGTGGTGCAGCAGCGCCATCTCCTTCAGCGAACCGGACGCGAGGACAAATTGAACGACAAAGTCGAGGTCTTCTTCGGGCAGAAGCAGCAGCGGATGTTCCTGCTTGCGGCGGTTCTGCCAGTTTTGAATCGGAATCGCGTCCATGGAGGAGAAAGTAGCACAGGTCTTGAATAATATTCAAGTTGATTTTAGTTTTATTTAGATATTTGTGCCGCTTTGCGACCTTTGGCGGCTCGTAAGTTCTTTGTTTTCGCAGGTGCTTTGGTGTTTTTTCAGCGTAACTTTATTATTTTCAGGTGTATGGGAGGAAAGTGGGGGAGGGGCGGGTATGTGGTTCCGTGGTTTTCGGGGTTGCGGAGGCTGGTCGGAAGAAGCCGGAGGGTCGACATACGGCTAAGGTGCGCTTCCGGATCGAATTAATCTGCAAACGCGCCTGCAGAAAGTTTGCTGTTTTTGGCAGAGTGTGGGTTTCTGCTTTCCCAGGCCTCAAAGGCGAGACCTGGGGCACTCGGCACCCGGCAAATTGAAAAAGAGGCGTGTTACGATTCTATGGACTCCAAAACGGCAAAAGGCCAGCTGGCAGGCTGACCTTTGCTCGCAGAACCTAAAGTCTATTGGCGGCCTCTCCCACGATGCCGAACTCAACAAGATCAGTGTACCATAGGGGGCAATCGTGGATAACTGGAAAGAATTCCGCTTCAAAATCGATGGGGAAATCGATGGCGTGAAGATTACGCCTTACACGATGCCTTTAGCTCGTCTCGCGTTATACTTGGTAGATTTGGCACAGCTTCTTGGTCACAATGGGAGCGTGCATCTCTTGAAGGTGGACGAAGGGAGTGCCGAGCCCGTCTTTTTTGTGGACCCCGAAGAGGAATCTCGAATCATCCATCAGATTCGGAATGCTCAAAAAGGAATGGGGCCTCGCAACGCTAATAGAGCATATAAGAAGCTGGACAGCAAGCTGCGGCATGACAATGCGACCGGCAGAATATTCGACGCTGCAGAGAAGGCAGAGATCATCGAATTCCCTGGCAATAGGGCCAATCTACCAGAGATCTACGAAAACATTCGTGAAAGAGCGTCTGTAACCGGAGAACTCAAGCGTGTGGGCGGCTTCGACAACACAATTCCAATTCATCTACTTCGGAACGATGGAGCTATTCTGTATTGCGAAGCGGACGAACACCTCGCCCAACAACTTGCTACTCGCTTTTATGCCAAAGTCGTTCGGATTCATGGAATCGCGACTTACAGCCGAGGAAACGAAGGCAAGTGGAAAATGGAGAATTTCAAAATTCAATCCTTTGATGAGGCGCCTCTTATCGATGAGAGCTTCATTGAAACGATGGAGAAACTACGAGCTATTGATGGAAATGAGTGGGCCGAGGTCGCCGATCCGTTAGGGGAATTGCGGAAGCTACGACACGGCGAGGAGATGACGAAATAATGATTATCTTCGATGCCTCTTACCTTGTCGTTTTTCTGAACAGGGACCCCGCGCGGGCGATGGACCGACAGGGAAACCCTGTCATCAGATTCAAAGAGCGCGTCGAGTATCTCGCTGGTTCGATTAATGCATCGGGCGAACAGATTGGGATTCCCACTCCGGCATTGGCAGAAGTACTGGTTAGATCGGGAAAAGGGAGATCTCAATTTGTTTCCATTCTCAGTGACCGCATGCGATTTCAGTTGTTGCCATTCGATGCCCGTGCAGCGATTGAGGCGGCTGAATTAATCGCATTGTTCAAGTCGAAACAAGAGACCTGGGGAACCCACGCAAAGGTCAAATTCGATATCCAGATAGTTGCGACGGCCAAAGCCGAGGATGCAACGATGATTTACTCTGACGATCAGGATATAGAAAAGTTTGCTAAGCGACTCAAGATTCCGGTAAAGCGGATTTGCGACCTTGACCTTCCACCACGCAAGGAATTTCCGGAGATCGAATCGGGCCCTATTGGCGAGCAGAGGCCGCTTTTCGACTTAGTCTCGCCTTTGTTTGAGTCCAATCGAGATTTCATGCTTGACCGAGCCGCGGAAGCGGAGGTAATCGATGGACCAAGAAAGCCGGTCGAAGAATCCGCGGCTGGAGAACCCGAATCGAACAGCGAATTGGAAGCCAATCCCGCACCCCCCGATCCGATTCGAGGAAGCGATGAAGCACGTGTTGAAGGAAACGCCACCCCAGGAAGCTCCACTGAGAAGAGTGTGGGGAAAGAGCCTCCCTTGCGGATGATCACGCTTGAATGAGCCTCTGTCAGAGGAGTTCCCATCCAGATATTTATCGCTTGTAAGTCCATTGCTACAAAGCCTCGCCCCATTTTGTTTGGTCCCGCTGGTTGGCTGATCACATCCAAGTGAAATCGAGTTAGGGACCGGCCCTGCTGTATACAGCTTATCTGCTCACAAATGGAGGATTGGCGCGTCTTTTGGAGTGCGGACTACTATCAGACTCCCGGAGCAGAGACCTAATGGCAACGGACGTGGCGAGCTACCCTGTTTCCCCGGCTGCGGGTGCGGCTGGTTTGGCGTGGCCGAATGTACGGCCAACTGCTGGGAATGTACAATCCTTGGCAGGTATGGCTTCTACCACGACCATGGACGGTGGCAAGAGCGCCCAGGAGCGGATGCAGGCACGGGCTCCGGAGATGGAGCTGATCCGCGAGGCGCAGGCTGGGTCGCGGGCGGCATTCGACGCATTGGTCCGGCAGTATGAGCACCAGGTGCTGCGGCTGGCCCTGCACTTGACCGGCAGCGAGCACGACGCCGAGGACATTTATCAGGAAGCTTTCCTGAAGGCATACCGGTATATCGGAAATTTCCGCTTCGAATGCTCGTTTTATACGTGGATCTACCGGATCGTTACCAACCTTTGTCTGGACCAGCTGCGGCGCAAAAAGACGCGGCGCGAAGACCACGCAGTGGTGCTGGACCATTCTGGTGACGAGATCGATGTTCTGGCGTCTGTTTCAGATGACAGGTCGTTTTCGAATCCGGCGAAGGAACTGGACCGGAAGGTGCTGGGCGCGCGGATTCAGGCGGCGCTGAGCAAGCTGACGCCGCGGGAGCGGATGGTTTTCGAGTTGAAGCACTACCAGGGTTTACGGTTGCGCACGATAGGAGAAATGCTGAGCACCACGGAAGAGACCGCCAAGAATACGCTCTTCCGGGCGACCAAGAAGTTGAGAACACAGTTGGCGGAGTTGCGGTAGAGAAGCGCTTCAGGCAATTCCAACATGGAATGCGGATTTTGTGAACGCGCGTTGAATTTCTTTTGAGGCTGGAAGGACGTAGCGATGAATTGCGAACTTGCACACGAGCGCCTCGTGACGGCGGCGTACGGCGAGCTGCCCGACGAGCAGATGCACGAACTGGAGCGGCACATGACTGGCTGCCCGGATTGCCACAGCGATCGGGAACAGTTGCAGGCGATGAAGATTCTCGCCGATGCGCTTCCAGTGTTGGAACCCCCTGCAAACCTTGTGGCGCGGTCGCGGTTGCGGCTGGAGGAAGCGCTGGACGCTTTGCCGCCGAAGCGCTGGTACGACCGGCTGTCGCAGCGCATGCTGAACAACTTTGCCATCCTGCAAACTGCTCCTGTGGCTGTCTGCCTATTGCTGGTGGTTGGGGCGGGGGCGGGAATCCTGGGTGGGTATGAGTTTGCGCAGGGCCGGGCGGCCCAACTGGCGGGGCGGACGCCTATCCCGAAGACACCGAGCATTATTGAGCAGCCGGCTGCGGAGATCACCAACATTTCAAGCATTGTGCGCCAGCCCAACAGCGAGATGGTGGAAGTCCGCTACAACCAGATTGTGCCGCAGCAGATGGAGGGTTCACTGGACGATCCCAAGATCCGCGAACTGCTGATGCTGGCATCGGAGAATTCGGCATCGGCGGGTGTGCGGGACGACTCGGTGGGCTTGCTGGCGGCCGAGTGCCGTGCGGGGCATAGCTGCCAGGCGGCGGGAATTCGCGATGCGCTGATGGTGGTGCTGCGCTATGACAAGAATTCTGGCGTGCGCCTGAAGGCTCTGGATGGGTTAGAGCCTTATGTGGCGGCAGATACGCGTGTCCGCGACGCGGTGCTCGAGGCGCTGCTGAACGATGCTGACCCGCGGATTCGCACCAAGGCGGTAGACATTCTGGAGCCGGTGGAGGCCGATACAAGCGTGCGGCAGGTGTTGCATTCGGTGGCCACTTCGGATCAGAATCGTCATTTAAGAACGGTTTCAAGAAAAGTCTTGAGCCGGGTACCGGATATTCAGTAGACTTGCTAACGCTTCCGGTGACTGCATCGTCAGGAAAGAATGTGGGCCGGAGTCAAAAGAACTACGGAGAGAACGAGATGAAGCACTTTTTGAGGCCGTATCGCAGTGTCGGAGTGGTTGTATTCCTTGGTGTGGGTGTGGCGATGGTTGCGGGACCGCAAGCGGCCAGAGCCCAATCGACAGATATTGTGGAGCTGCTGCAAGGGACCAATCCGCTGCTGCAGCATTCCAGCTCGCAGGGCTACCTGGGCGTTTGGATCGACGACGTCGACGCCGAGAAGGCGCAGGCATTGAAGCTGAAGGAAGTTCGCGGCGCGGTGATTACGCTGATCGATCACGACGCACCGGCGGGGCAGATTGGACTGCACGTCAACGATGTAGTGCTGCAATTGAACGGGCAGAACGTGGAGGGCGCGGAGCAGTTGCGCCGGATGCTCCGGGAGATTCCGCCCGGACGGAAGGTGAGCCTGGAGTTTAGCCGCGACGGAAACCTGCAGACGACTTCCGTGGAGCTGGTGGATCACCGCGCCATGGCGCACGATGTCTGGAACAAGCTGGGAAACAATGGGGACGTGTTTGCGCAGGCGCCGGGGATGGGCGTGTTGCCGGGCGGAGGGGACGCGCCGCTGCCGGGGATGTTCCACATGCCGATCTGGGGACCGACGCTGAATGTGGGCGCGATGGTTGAACCGCTGACGGGGCAAATGGCGGAGTACCTGGGAGTTCCGAGCGGGCTGATGGTGAAGCAGGTGGCGCATAAGAGCGAGGCGGCTACCGCGGGGTTCAAAGCTTTCGACGTGATCTTGAGGGTGGGGCCGGATGCGGTGACAACCATGTCGGATTGGGACCGGGCACTGCGCTCGAACCAGGGCAAGCAGGTGCAGGTCACGATTCTCCGGGACAAGAAGCAGCAGACGCTGACGCTGCAGGTGGATTCAAAGCACAAGACGGGCGCGCTGGAGATGGAGGAGCTGTTCCCGGCCGGCGATTGCCAGATGGTGGCGGAGTTGGACCCGCAGGCCTTGGGGCTTTTTGCGCAGGACAGCGAGGCGGCCGCCAGGATGCGCGAACAGGCGCAGGCGTTGAAAGATCAGATTCGTGGAATGGTCGACGGGGAGATCGACGCCAAGACGGCGGAGGAGCTGCGCAGGCAGGCTGACGAATTCAGTAAGAACTTCAAGGCGGACGAATTCAAGTTTGACCAGAAGCAGATGGACGAGTTCAAGCAGCAGATGGAAGACTGGCAGAAGAATTTCAAGGTTGAAGACTTTCAGATGGATCAGAAGCAGATGGACGAGCTGAAGCAGCAGATGGAGGAGTTCCGCAGGGACCTCAAGCCGGAGGATCTCGAGATCGCTCCTAACTGAGGGTTTGGGATTTCTGTCAAAGGAAAAGTCGAAGGGCGTCCGCTGCGGTGGACGCCCTTGATGTTTTACCGGCCCATCTCGTTTATCGGCCGCTCAACGGTTGGGCTGTTGCCTGGATTTCCACTTTGTGGCCGGAGCTGGCATCCGTAGCCGAGTAGATCACAGTCGGTTTGTTGGAAAGCAGAACGGCGACGACGCCGAGATTCCAGCGGCTGACCTGGGGGAGGTTTCCGGGGGTGAAGTTGGGCGTGGGCACGAGCGAACTGCTCTCCGCTCGAAGGCTGACAATGAGCGTGTCTCCGCGCCGGGTGGCGTCAGAGATGTCGATGCTGGTGCCTACCTCCTGATACGATTGGCCGTCTTTGCCCTGGTAGGGGATGCGGTCACCGTCGCGAACGGCCTGATTGTGGTAGCGATTGTCGTCTGCAATTACGGAGAGGGTGTAGCTCTTTTCCAGGATGGGTTTGCCACCGTTGGATTCCTTGACTGAAAGCGTGAGGAGATAAGGCTGAGGTTCGGGCTTGGCGGCCTGGGGCTCCGCTTCCGGTTTGGTGGGCTTGTCGCCCTGGGCGGCGATAAGGCAGGGAGCGAGAGCGAGGCTCAGGATTGTGGCAATGGTTAGGCGCGTTGAGGATTGCATGGGTTCTCCTTAGAATCGGTCGCCGGGATCGGCGGGGTTGTCGTCAATGGGCGTGATTTTGATGGGCTCGATTACCAGCGGATCGTCCGAAAGGGGTTTGATTTCAAGAGGCTTGTCGGGTTGGTCTACTGCTTTGGCGAGGTAGGCGATGGCCTCTGGGCGGTTGGCCAGCAATTGGGCGATCAACTGCTCCTGAGTAATGACTTTGGTGGGGCGGGCCGTCATTTGCGACGGAGTTGGCGGCTTGTTGGTGGAGGCATGAACGAGAGCAGGCAGTTGGGGCCGGTTTGAAGGCGGAACCGACGGTGCTGCACGATGTGTGTCAAGGTTTGAGGGCACGGGCTGTGTGTAGAACCGCAAGACGCCCAGCACGAATAGAACGGCGGCCAGGGCAGCTGCGGGAGCCCAGATCCATTGCCATTTAAGCCCCGAACGGCTGGGCTGCGATTCAGCCGCTGCAGCGATTTGCGCGTGGAGGCGGTCTTCAAAGCCCAGGCGCGGTTGTGCTGGGGTATAGCTGGCCAGAGCACGCTCCAGGAGCTGGTCGAGAGGGTCGGATTGATCGGCTGCGGTCGAGAGCTTGTCGTTCATTTGCTTCCTCCTTTCTGTTTTTCCATTTGGCGACGGAGGATCTGTCTTGCGGTGTGGATTCTGCGCCGTACGCTGCCCTCGGGAATGCCGAGAATGGCCGCTATCTGGGGCGAAGTCAGTTGGCCGAGAGCGGCAAGGGCCAGCGGCTGACGCAGCTTTTCCGGCAGCTCGTCGATTTGGAGGTGAAGCCAGGCTTCGAGATCGCTGTCGAGCGCGGCCTGTTCCGGGGTCTTCCCAGGGCACGGCTGTTCGAGCAGGATCTCGGCCGACCTCGCCTCAGCTTTTGGCCGGACATTGCGCCGGACGGACAGCCGCCAAGCGACTCGCGCAAGGTAGCCCGGCTCATCCTCGATCGCGACCTTTCGAATCTTGTCAGACGAGCTGCGCAGCAGTTGCAGGAATGTCTCCTGGACCACGTCTTCGGCGTCCGCAGCATTGCGCACCACCGCAAACGCTACGCGATAGACCAGCCGGGAGTGCTGCTCGATCATCTGGTGTACGGCGTCGCGTTGCATGGTTTGGCGCGCTGATAACTGCTCCTCCTGTGTCTCGGTTAAGCCCTCGTCCGGCGCCTGTGCGGAGGGCGAGAAGAATTGGCCGAAAAGGTTTGGGAGAGCATTCATCGTTTCTATATATAAAGAGCGCTCATACGATTCGATCGTTCGGAGATTATTGAGATTTTGCGAAGCATGCGCGAAAATCACGGAATCCGTCGTAGACTTTTTGGAAGCAGAGGTGCGTTGGCGGGGAACGTCAAGCACATTGGGGGTCTGGGGATGAATGCGGAACAGACGATTCAGGTGAACGGCACTAAGAGGCTTGTCCAGGCGGAAGAGGCGGATTTGTCCGGGTCGAGCTTCACAGACGTCAATCTCTCCGGCTCTACCTTCAAGAATGTCAACTTCGCCGGCGCGGAGTTTGAAGACGCGAACCTCTCCGGCTGGAGCGTGCGCAACGCGAACTTTTCCAGGCTTGAGATCAACAATGCGGACCTGCGCGGCGCGGCGATCATCGACAGCCTTACCCAGGGTATGACCATCGACGGCATTCCCGTTGCGGAACTCCTGGCCGCTTATCGCGCGCTGACCGCCATGAGCGACTAGACAGTTGACCGGCGGCAACTTCACGCCCTTGGCCGAGTCCCACACGCCTTACAATTTGCGGACGTAGAGAATCTTCCCGACCGGGGGAGCGTTGTGCGGCCCTGCGTAGGCGGTCATTCCTACTCAACGATTTCATTGTGATACAATGCGTATATACACAGTGCGCTACGAATGGGCGAACGGAAGAACCGGGAGAACCAGCGCAAACATGGCGGAATCTCGTTCGAACTGGCGGCACTTGTATTTGAGGATGAGAACTGCCTGATTGAACTCGATCGTGTCGATGAAGCAGGAGGGCAACGATGGCATGCAATTGGCGAGGTCTCCGCTGAGCCGGGAATCGAGGATTTCCTGCTCGTAGTTCATGCGTACAGAGAGGATGACGATGGCGAAGAGATTATCCGGATCATCAGCGCACGACGGGCTGGTAAGAATGACTTCCGAAGATATCAGGAACAGGAAGTGGACTGATGCCGAGATACAGGCGGTTCGACGCGCGAGCGAGGAACGGGCTGCTGGACTAGATTTGCCTGAAGAGGAATATGAAGATATTCCGCAGCTTACTGAGGAGCAGCTTGCGCGCATGGTCCGGCTTCGTGAAGTGAGGCGGAAGGTGCCGGTGAGTGTGCGCCTCGATCCGCAGGTGCTGGATTGGCTGCGCGGCAAAGGCGAGGGGCACCTTACGCGGATCAACGATATTTTGACCAACTTGATGGAAGCGGAAAAGCGGGCTGGTTCGGGTAGGTGAAGTTACTGCATTTGCAGTAGGAAGCTACTGCAATCGTGGATTACCTGGAGAGTCAGGGTTCGTGCAATCCCACCCTTCGATAGAAAAAATCGAAGGATGGGGCACCCACAGGTTTTTGGCTGGGTCTTTGGGTGGGCCACCCGCTGAAGGAGCCGTAGATCCACGCGGAGCGGCGATACTCTGACTACTTCGATGGAAGGGCAAATGCACGCCGGGTCGAGTAGACGGTGGAGACCCGGGCTGCAAAGGCGGGGCGCGGCTTGGCAACCTCGGCGACGGGGAAGGCACAGACCGAGCGGTGCATCCGCAGTTCGCTTCTGGCGCGCTCCATTTCGACGTTGTCATAGGCAGCGAACCTGCTGCTGGCGGTGCAATACAACGAAGAGCGAGCACGGATGCACTCCGTGTTCCAACCCTCAAAAGTTCGTTCGAGACGTTTACAGACTGGACAACCCACAACTTCCCCCTCCGGCCTTCTGGCCAGAACCGATGTAGATGAGATTGGGCGGCTTTAGTGCGCCAGAAGTTGATGCTCGGCGTGGAGCCAGTCCTGTGTGTCATGGCCGGGCTTGCTGCCGCGGCTTTCATAGATCTGGAATGCGCGCTCGCTGATCTGGTTGTGCGTCACGCAGATTTCAGGCGCTGCCGACTTGCTGGCTGGCGAAGTTTTGGCTTTTGACGGCTTTGGAACCTTGGAAACTACCATTGGGAACTCCACGACTATAAAGAGCTAAGAGATAAGATACTTCAGAGTAACTGCCTTAGTTCAGCGAGTCTGAAAGGGGAGATATCTAACTCGCCCCTAAGTTCAAGGGTAGGCTTATTGAACTGGGGAGTCAAACGGGGGCGAGACGATGCGGTTGGATTTGCTGGATGGTTTGGAAGAAAGCGGGCAGAGGCCCGGGCCTGAAGGCCACGCTGATTTGTGCCGGTTTTCAGTGGGCTGATGCCCCTTCTTCTTCCGGAGTCTTCGGCTTACGGTTTTTTGGTCACGCCGGCACTACTGGAGGGTGGGGCGGTGTGCGAGCCCACCCTTCGATAGAAAAAATCGAAGGATGGGGCACCCACAGGTTTTTGGCTGGGTCTAAGGGTGGGCCACCCGCAACGCGAAGGATGTGAAACCCAGCATTTTTCTGTTCAGAATTCCAAACTGCTGTGCACTGTCCTATTTTCGGACACTACAATTGGCTCCTATGGAGCCTCGACTAAATCTGGTTCGGTCACTTGCCCAGGCGCTTGTTGAACTTACGCCTTCGCAACTCGATTGGGTTGGCGGGGTGATTCGGCAGTTTCACCTCTCTCATGAATTCAATCGCAAAGAGGAATCGGATCTCGTTACGCCTGCGGTTCTCGATATGTTAGGCGATGCGCTTCGCATTCACCATGCATTCAGCAGACAGCCATTGAGTAAAGACCGTTTTGAGTTCGCTTTCGAAAGATCGTTGAATCGCGCCGGAATCCATGCTGAGCTGGTCGAAAACAGAACCAACCGCGGCCACGACATGACAATCCGAGGGGTCCCGGTGAGCCTCAAAACTCAGGCCGACGCGGGGATTCGCGTTGAGTCATTGCACATCAGCAAGTTTATGGAACTTGGCAAGGGGCCATGGGAGTTATCCCTTCTTCGCGATTTGTTTCTGGCGCACATGCACAGCTATGAACGAATCTTGCAATTTCGCTGCCTCATCCAGGGGCCGGCACATTACCTATACGAACTAGTAGAGATCCCGAAGAAACTGCTGATTGAAGGCGCCGCTGCGCAGCTCGTCATTCAGGCCGACAGCCGCCAGACCCCAAAACCGGGTTACGGATATGTATACGGGGCAGATGGGGATCTTAAGTTCGCTCTCTATTTTGACGGTGGGACAGAACGCAAACTACAAATCAAGGCGATCAACAAGGCTTTGTGTACGATTCACGCGACCTGGAAATTTGAATCAGCGCCCCTTGAGCAGCCTATTTCTGGCTAGGTTTGCATATTCTTCACTAATTTCGATTCCTGTGCACTGGCGTTCGAGTTCATTGCAGACCACTCCAGTTGTGCCAGAGCCGAAAAACGGATCGAGTACTCGATCGCCCGCCTTCGATCCCCCCGCTACGCAAATCCGTGCCAGTGACCTCGGAAATACCGCAAAGTGCGCGCCTGCGTACGGTTCTGTGTTTATATTCCAAACGCTCCGTCTGTTTTTCTTCCGCTGTGTGTGGTCCTGTGCAGGTTCTTGAATGGCCTCGTGATCGTAGAAGTATCTCTCCGACTTCGAGAAAAGAAATACGTATTCATGCGAACGCGTCGGGCGATCCTTTACGGATTCAGGCTGACAATTTGGCTTATTCCAGACCAGATCTGAGCGCAGGTACCAGCCATCAGCCTGTAATGCGAATGCAACTCGCCACGGGACGCCTATAAGATCCTTTGGCTTGAGACCGTTAGGTGTAGGTGCACGGTAGGACATTCCGCGGCCCTTGTTCTTCGCATCATCGTCTCGCCAAGTTCTTCCACCACTTGTGTAGCTATCGCCAATGTTTAGCCACAGTGTCCCATCGACCGCTAAGGTTCGGCGAACTTCCCTGAAAACAGCAACAAGGTTGTCGATGTACAGATTGACATCCATCTCGGCCCCGATTTGGCCCTCGACTCCATAATCGCGGAGGCCCCAATATGGCGGAGAGGTAACGACAGTTTGAAACAACCCTTCAGGAAAACCAGCTAAAATGCGACTCGATTCACCCACTAGAACCTCGCAAAGGTTGCGAGGGTTTTGGGAGCAATCAGGCTGGATTTCGTCTTCGAGATCCGGAAATAACCGAAGAACCTTACCCATGGCCTTATTCTACTTTGCATATCAATCTCCTTCAGAGGTTTTTGTGCCCTGGGAATTGGACTGTTCCAATTCAGGAGCGCTGACTCGTTTCGAGGCGGCTTCTCGTTGTGTTTCAATAGTAGAGATGGGTGTGCCACGGAGAGCTACGGTGCGGGGGCGGGCGATTGCGGCTCGGCGGAAGGTGCGCGAGTATGCGATGGTCGCTAAGGCGCTCGCTTCTACTGCGCACCCGGTGCTGGCGCAGATTGTGCCGGCGCGGTTCTGTAACCTTTCCTGCGGCTATTGCAATGAGTACGACAAGGTTTCGGAGCCGGTGGCGCTGGACGAGATGTACAGGCGCGTGGACCACCTGGGGCGGCTGGGGACGGCCATGATCGGCATCTCGGGCGGGGAGCCACTGACGCATCCGGACTTGGATGAAATCATTCGCCGCATGAGAAAGACGGGCGCTATTGCGGGGATGATTACGAATGGCTACCTGCTGAATGTGGAGAGGATTGAGCGGCTGAACCTGGCCGGCCTGGACCACATGCAGATTTCCATTGATAACCTGGAGCCGGATGAGGTTTCGAAGAAAAGCCTCAAGGTGCTGGATAAGAAGCTGCAGATGCTGGCGCAGTATGCCGAGTTTCACGTGAATATCAACTCGGTGGTGGGGGGCGGCTTTAAAAATCCAAACGACGCGCTGGTGATTGGCAGGCGGGCGCTGGAGCTGGGGTTTGAGTCGACGATCGGGATTATCCACGACGGGAGCGGGCAGCTGAAGCCGCTGCTGCCGGAGGAAGCGAAGGTCTACTTCGCCATGACCGACCGGAAGAAGTCGAACTACGCGCAGTTCGACGGCTTTCAGAGAGCCATTGCCGAGGGACGGGAGAACGAGTGGCGCTGCCGGGCGGGGTCGCGGTACCTCTACATTTGTGAGAATGGGCTGGTGCACTATTGCTCGCAGCAGCGGGGGTATCCGGGGGTTCCGGTTGCGGAGTATACGACGGCGGATGTGAAGCGGGAGTTTTTGACTGCCAAGAGCTGCGCGCCGAATTGTACGATTGGGTGCGTGCATCGGATCAGCCATATCGACCATTGGCGTGCGCCGCAGACTAGTACGATTTCGCCGGGGACGGATGGGGCGGATTTGGTGCAGATAAACTTGGGGAATTGACCGACAGAATGCCCGAAAAGAAGAAGCAGGTCCTTCGACTCCGCTGAAAAGCGCTTCGCTCAGGATGACAGGTTCTTTATTTTGTTTAGGATGAAGTTTTATGTTTAGGATTGGCCGCGCCTTTGGGTGCGGCTTTTTGTTGCTAGCGCGGGATTAGCTGGAATTGCTGGATGGCGACCTTTGGGCCTACGTCGTAGTTGGCGCTGTCGGGGAGGAACATGATGGTGATCTCGTCGAATTTGCGGATTCTGGCGGGGGTGGGGATTTGGAAGCTGAGGGTTTCGGCGGCTGGGGAGGACTTTTGAGAGAAATGGTCGGGCTGGCTGCTGGCTACGGGCTGCTGGCCGAGGTAGAGCTGGTATTCGGGGGATGATGAGTCGGTGAGCAGGACGGCTAGGTTGATGACGCCGAGGCGGTTGTCTCCGTTGAGGATGCCGACCTGGATCTCGCGGCAGCGGGCGAGAGGGATGGACGCGCCCAGGGTCTGATGGGCTTCCATGGTGAGGGGAATGAAGTTGTTGGCCTGGAAGTCGTGGATGAGCGGAGTTCCCTGGACCTTGAAGGCGGAGGGGCCGGGGGCTTTGTGGGGCGGCTGGAAGTAGTAGTAGGGGCCGTCGAATTTGATGATGAGGGGCTTGGTGGTTCCGGGGGCGAGGAACGAGGTTTGAGGCGGGAGCGGCGGGGCGATCTGATTCTTCTGCGGGACGGGATAGAGGATGATGCTGTGATAGCCGGAGATGCCGGTGGCGGAGGTGGCGGCTGTGGGGTCGGGTTTCTGGTCGGCGTCGCCGGTTTGAGGCTGGGAGTTGGTGCTGGCGAGGGCGGCGTCGGCTTCGGCGCGATTGCGGTGTTCGACGCCGTAAAGCAGAGCAAAAAGAGTGATAAGAATGGCGGGGACGACGGCGTACGCCAGGCGGCGGGCGGCGCGGACGGTCTGCTTGCGGTGATCGAGCTTCTGGACGGGTTCGAGGGTGTACTTCCAGGCGAAGATGAAGGCGGAGACGCCGAGCATGGAGCTGCCATCGATGATCCAGCCGTTGGCGTAGTAGTAGCCGGCCAGATAAATGCAGAGGGCGACGACGTAGCCGTAGGCTTCGCGGCGCGGGCGGGCCAGGGTGGCGGCGAAGAGGGCCTTGTTTTCGGGCTCTGCGTTGTGCGTCTCCTCGTAGAGAACTGCGGCGGGCGGAATGACCTTGCGCAGGGCGGCTCCTAGAAGTGCTGCGGCGAGGATGGCGATGGGGGCTGTGACGGGCGAATCTTCGCGGGAGAGAAGGACGAACGCGGGCACCCAGACCCAGCCGATGGCGCAGCAGAGCACGAACAGGGCAAGCGGGACGGGTGGGTTGGTGCTGAAGGGCGAGCCGGAGTTCTTCCAGTAGAACCAGATGCCGGCCGAGCCGGCTAGCGTGGCGAATGCGATGAAGATTACGGCGCGGATGACGATCGAGGTGAGCGTTGGTGCGTGGGCGTCGGGCAGGTGGAGGAAGAAGAAGGCGGCGATGAGGGCGTTGAGGAGGCCGGCGGCGGCAAGGAAGCCGAAGAAGCGCATCATGCCGTGCGGGCGGGATACCGCCGAAAAGCTGGACACGCCGATTTGGGTTGGGGAAGCCATGCTCCTGGGCGGGGATCTCCTCCGGGCGAAGGCAAGCTCTTTTTACGTTAGACACCGGAGGAATCGATTTTGAGCCGGGAAATGCGGAGGAATTGCGAGCGGGGTTCGTGGCCTCCCACCCTTTTCACGAAAGGGCTGTGAAAAGGATGGGGACCCAGGTTGGGTTGGCGGGTCAGATGACTGGTGCGGCTTCGTGAACAGGAAGAACTTCGATGTAATCGAGGGCGGCTGGATCCTGGCCGTCGGGAGTGCCTTCGATTTGGAGGATGTCGCCGGGCTTGAGGCCGACATTGGGAACGGTGTATCGAGTGGAGTTATCGCCGTTGGGGTGTTTTGAGGGCAGATCCGCGTTTCCGTCCCAGGTGGCGGCGGGCTGGCCGTTGATCTTCAGGGTGTAGTGGCCAATGCCGCCTTGTAGATCAAAGTACTGGACGGCGAACGAGTAGCGGCCGGGCTGGCCGGTGTAGGTCCATTCGGCGGAACAGACCTTTTCGGAGCATGTAACGGCTTTGCCGCCGGAGGCGTCTTCCCAAGGGGTGACGTCGATGATCTTGTAACCGTTGAGACGGGCGTCTTCGGCCTCTAGACGGCCGGGATAGTGGCCGGCGTGGCCTTGGTCGTCGGGAATGCCACTTAGCTTGAGAAAGTACTGGACGATGGCGTCGCGCCAGACTATGGCGTGGTTGGCCTGGTATTGGAGGCGCGCAAGGACGTCGTCGTAGAGAGGAGCATCGACGCGACCCTTGAGCTTTGTCCATTGGTCGACGTAACCTGCGGCGAAGGCTGCGCCGTTGTAGTGGCTGTCGTAAATGTGCTGAATCACGGTTTTGCCGTCGTGCAGCTTGTAGGTGTAGGGGACGTGGTGGAAGAAGAGGAGCAGGTCGTCGGGGGTGGTGGCGGGGTCTTCGTAGAGCTTGGCTAATTCTGGTGGGTATTGGGCGGTGTAGCCGGAACCGGTGGCTACGGTGCGGTCTTTGCCTACGCCCTTTGCGTCTGCGTCGTGCCACTGGCCCCAGCCATTGCGCTCGCTGGACTCGATGTTGGGGCCGTAATGAGAGCCGGTGATGTCGGTAAGCGTTTGGAGGCCGAGCGGGCCTGTGTAGTCTTCGTAGTTGCGTAACGACCGCTTCAACATCATGACGACCGTGCCGACAACTTCACGGTCGGTGGTGATCGTTTGGCGGGCCCACTCTTCGGCAATTGAGTCAGGCTGAAGATTGGGATCCCAGGCTAGACGGCCGAAGGCGTAAAGGTTGGCGAGGGCGAGCGGCGACGAGAGCCAGCGGTCGCGACCGATGCCGGCGACGCCGACCATGCCACCAAGGGACTGGTGGAAGGATTTGCCTGCGAGGATTTCCTTTACTGGCGTGGACTGGTTGTTGGCGTGGAGGTCGAAGTCGAGGACCTGTTTCCACATGGGTGCCAGGTAGACGAGATGGCGCTGCTGGCCGGTGTATTCCTGGGTGATCTGGACTTCCATGGCCTGGGCGGTTTTCTGGAGACCTGCGAACAGAGGGGAGACGGGCTCGCGGGCCTGGAAGTCGATGGGGCCTTCCTTGGTCTGGACGATGACGTTGGGGGCGAATTGGCCGTCGAGGGGATGGAAGATGTCGTAGGCGGCGCGGGCGCGGTCGGCTTTGGGGTCGTGCCAGTCGAGGTGGTGGTTGTAGACGAAGGCGCGGTAGAGGACGACTCCGCCATGGGGGGCGAGGGCTGCGGCGAGGGTGTTGGCGGCGTCGGCGGGTGTGCGGCCAAAGCTGGAGGGGCCAGGCTGGCCTTCGGAGTCGGCCTTGACGGTGAAGCCGGCGAAGTCGGGAATGAGGGTATAAATCTCGTTGACTTTGGCGGTCCACCAGGCTCTTACGGCTGGATCGAGAGGGTCGTAAGTGGGCAGGCCGCCGATGGTTTGGGGGCTGGCAATGGCTACCGACATGGCGAGATGGACGCCCCAGGGACGGAGCGCGTCGGCGATGCGGGCGATCTGCTTGAGGTGGGTGGAGTCGATGAGCTGCGGGGCGGCGTTGACATTGTTTACGTTGATGCCGTTGATGCCGATGGACGCGAGCAGGCGGCCGTATTCGGAGACGGGGGCGAGGTCTTCGCGGACGTTGCCGCCTTCGAAGAAGATGCTGCGGCCTGCGTAGCCGCGTTCGATGGAGCCGTCGGGGTTGTCCCATTCGTCGACCCAGCGGATTTTGAAGGCTGGGGCGGAGCGGACCTTGTCCGCGGGGAGCGTGGGAAATGGAGGGCCGTGAAAGATGTAGTTCGCCGAATCGCTACCGTTTCCGGGGGGGCGCAGGAATGCGAAAACGCCATAAAGGACGCCGGGCTCGTCAGCTCCCGCGATGACCAGAAGCGTCTGATCTCCAGAACCTTCCCGATATATCCAGTAGCCGTCGGGTTCCATGTCGGTAGGGACGGGAAGCTGGGGGTAGACCTTGCGGATCTCGGCGACGGTGCCGACGAAGGTCTGGCCTGCGACGGCCTCCTTTGCGCGGGCGGTAAGGTTCCCGTCGGCGAGACTACCCAGGCAGCGTTTGAGCTCTTGAACGGCGGATTGCTCCAACGCACCCGGACCGATGGCGCGGATATCCCGAGGGAAGAACGTGCGTGCGCTGGAGGGGTAACGCAACCAAGCCTGATCGGCGGTTTGGGCGGCGAGGGCTGCTGCGGACAGGACGGCGACCAGAAACAAATACAGAGAGATTTGTGCTTTCCCACCCATTCGCCAGAAAGAAGGCGAATGGATGGGGCACGGGAGGTTGTTTCTACCTTGGATGTGGGTGATTTGGGTTCGTGGCCTCCCCGGTCTCAGAATCGAGACCGGGGGCACCCGGAGTTTTGGGGTTGGAAAAAACTGGGAAGCGGACATTTGTTGCACCTTCGTGCTTCCTGACCGTTTTATCACTTCGCTGCGGCGGGTGGAATCAGGCGGTGTCCCAATCGATGATGGCTGGGCGGAGGCCGCGGACGGCGTTGCATAGATAGACGGCGTCGGCTTGGCGGAGGTCTTCCAGGGTCAGGGTACGCTCGACTGCTCTGGGGTTGGTTTCCAGGATATGGCGGCGGTGAACGCCGGGGAGCAGGCCGCAGCCGATCGGCGGGGTGATTAGGCGACCATTTTTCTGAATGAAGAGGTTGTGGATGGTGGCTTCGGTCACTTCGCCGCGTTGATTCAAGAACAGAACTTCGTCGTATCCGAGTGCCTGGGCGGCTTTCAGCGCTTCGGCGTAAACGGGCCGGTAGGTGGTCTTGTGGAAGTACATGGGATTACTTGAATCGGTGGGGTGGACGGAGATCTGGACGCGGAGGGGATCGGCGGTCGGGGAGGGGATGGGTTCGGATGTGATTTGGAGGGAGCCGTCGGGGTTCAGGAGGAGACGGACTTTGTGGGATTGGATCAGCAAGTCAGCTCCCGCTGCGCGGGAATAGCTAGTCAGCGAGTCAGCGGGGGGCTGGACGGGGTGGGGTGGCGAAGCCGGGGGGTCTCCCACCCTTTCCGCAAAGGGACGCGGATAGGATGGGGCACCCTGCTTCTGTGCGAGTGTTGTTGCGTGGGATTGGAGGGCGGCTTTTGCTTGGGCGCGATCGAAGGGGAAGGCGAAGTAGTGCGCGGAGTCTTCGAGGCGGTCGAGATGCAGCTCGATCAGCGGGTAATCGCCTCGCCAGAGGAGGGTTTCAACTAGCGAGAAGCTGTCTGGAGAGGGATAGGACGCGGAGTCGGTATGGCTGGTGAGGAAGGTGGCCTTGAGTTGGCATTCGCGGAACTCGTCGGTTGGGTTGGAGTCGATGACAATGCCGCTGCCGACGCCCATGGAGCCTGAATTGCCGTTGAGAGCGAGGGTGCGGATGGCTACGTTGAAAACGGACTCTTGTTTCGAGAAGAAGCCGATTGCGCCGGTGTAGATGCCGCGCGACCGGGCCTCAAGCTGCGCGATTAACTGCATGGCGCGGATTTTGGGGGCGCCGGTGATGGAGCCGCAGGGAAAGAGCGCGCGAAAGATGTCTTGAAAGCCGATTTCTGGGCGGAGGTTGCCGGTGATGGTCGAGGTCATCTGCCAGAGGGTGGGGTAGCGCTCTACGGCGAAGAGCTGGCTGGCGCGGACTGAGCCGAAGGTGCAGAGACGGCCTAGATCGTTGCGCAGCAGGTCGACGATCATGACGTTTTCGCTGCGGTTCTTGGGGTCGTTTTGGAGCCAGGCGGCGAGAGCGCGATCTTCGGCGGTGGTGCGGCCGCGGGGTGCGGTGCCTTTCATGGGACGGGTGGTGATGCGGCGGATTTCGGCGTGATTCTCCAGGTGGAAGAAGAGCTCGGGTGAAAAGGAGAGGATTCTGCTGCCTGGCTGGGTGTGGAGGAATGCGCCGTAGGGGGCTGGCTGAAGGCTGCGCAGGCGGCGGTAGAGATCCGCTGAACTACCTGGGGCATGGACCTGAATGGGAATCGTGAAGTTGAGTTGGTAGACGTCGCCGGAGCGGATCAGTTCATGGATCGCGGCGATGCGTTGGGTGTATTGCTGCTCGGACGTGGGCAGTGTGCATGCGAGGGGATAATCTTCGGCCGGCTTGAGTATGGGGGTGTGGAAATCGGCGAGTGTGGGTGGGTCGCCTGCGACGAATGCGCCTGCTTGGTGATCGAAGACGTAAGGCCGCTGGTAGATGCCGAACCAGGCTAACGGCTGTCCGGAGGGTTGGCTGGGACCGGTAGCGGCTGGCTCAAAGAAACCGCCGCACTCGTAGGTGAAATAGCCGGCGGCGTAAAGCCCGGCAGCGACGGAGCGCTCGATCTCCGCGAAGAGGTTGGGGATATCAGATAGGTGGTTGGCGACGCAGATGCTCAGGGGTGCGGTAAACAGACGGGTTTGGCTCGACGAGGCGGGGGAATCCGGCTGCGCAGTGATCGCGCCGGGGTTGGCCGACTCCAGCAGGACGGTTGCAGGCGTCCGCTCGACGAGCGTGTAAAGCCCGGCGGGAGGGGAATGCCAGCGGGCCATCTGGGCTACTTGACGGTTAGCGCCAATGTCGTTGTGTTCGTAATGGCCGTGACGCCGTTGCTGGATTGGGCGCTCACATCGATGGTGTAAGTACCTGCTGGCGTGGCGGGATTGGGGGGGGGACCGTGGTTGAAATAGTCGTAGCGCGCGTTGCAGGCGGTGGCGCCGAGCATGGCGACGAGGGCAACCAGTCCCAACAGCGAGAGACGCTGGAGCCACGCGCGGCGGCGCAAGGACCAGGCGAGACCTCCCAGGCCGAGAGCGCCGGGAAGAAGGATTGCCAAGGAGATTCCGCTGGAACCGGGGCGGGCGATGGAACCCTCTGCCTGTTGTGTGAGGAGCACCATGGAAACGGGGATGGGCGCGGTGGCGTTGGGCAGGATCTCAATGTTCTCGGGCGTGAAGACGCAGGAAGCCTGATCGGGAAGGCCGGAGCACGAAAGGGTAACGAACATGGGCGCCGTGAGCGCCGAGCTGTTCTCGGGAGTGACGGAGGCTGTGACGGCTCCCGATTGGCCGGGAGTGAGCGAAAGACTGGCCGGGGATACGGAGATCTGGAAGTCGGGTGTGGTGGCGCCCTGTGCCTGAGCACGGACAGACTGCGAAACCGATGTGAGATGTGTCGCATCGCCGACATAGGTTGCGGTGAGGGAGTGGTCGCCGGCGGGGAGAGCAAGAGCAAGAGTGGCCTGGCCCTGCGCGTTGAGAGCTGCACCGGCCAGCGTGCGGCCTTGATCGCTGATGGAGACAGCACCGGTGGCGGGAAGGCGATCTTCACCGGTAACAGCAATGGCGAGGTTTGCGTGCGTGCGTCCTGCCTGGTCGTGGCTCTCCACGGTCAGCGTGGTTTGCGTGGCCACGCCAGCTTTGTTTTCCGTACCGGGCCCATTCTGCCCGGCGAGGGCCAACGCGGGCATGGCCAGTGCGACGACAATTGCCAACTCAAGCCGCAAACCGCGGCGGTTCATACCTCTCACGTGCACCTGCTCCAAATCTCAAGAAAAAGTAAGTGTGTTGCCCATTGCCGAAGCGTAGAACACCATTGTAGCTGGCGGGAGCGCGGTCGGGCTATGGGACTGCCTTTCGTTTGACGGACGGGAGGGGAGAAGGTCGGCAAATGGATCACGTTTGGGTTGGCGGTGCGGGTCTACAGTAATCTGAGAAGCGCTGTATGCTTTTTGATTGAGGTGAACGCGATGACTGAGACTGCTACCCGCCCTCAACTTGCCCATTTAACCGCGGTGCTGGATGAACTGCGCGCCAAGGGAACACACTTCAACCTGCGCATTCTGGACGACCAGCAGGCGCCGGTTTGCCACTACGACGGCAAGCAGGTGATCAACCTGGCCAGCAATAATTACCTGGGGTTGGCTAACCATCCGAAATTGATTGAAGCGGCGCTGGCGGCGACTCGCGCCTTCGGGGTGGGATCGGGCGCGGTGCGTACGATTGCGGGCACCATGCGCATCCACATGGAACTGGAAGAGAAGATTGCTCGCTTCAAAAACGTGGAGGCGTGCGTGGTTTTCCAGAGCGGATTCACGGCAAATGCGGGGACGGTTAGCTCGATTCTGGGCAAGGATGACTTCATTTTCTCGGACGAGTTGAACCACGCGAGCATCATAGACGGGGCGCGGCTGTCACGGGCGAAGATCAAGGTGTTTCGGCATAAGGACGTTGCGCATTGCGAGGAGTTGTTGCAGGAGCTGGCTGGCGAACCGGGACACAAGCTGGTGATTACGGACGGCGTGTTCTCGATGGATGGGGACATTGGGCCGGTAGGCGCGCTGGCTGCGGTCGCCGAGAAGTATGGGGCGATCATGATGGTGGACGATGCGCATGCTTCAGGAGTTTTGGGACGGAATGGGCGCGGGTCGGTGGATCATTTCAACGCGCATGGCAAAGTGGATGTGCAGGTGGGGACGCTGTCGAAGGCGATTGGCGCGCTGGGCGGATATGTGTGCGGGAGCCGCGATTTGATTGACTATTTGTATCATCGGGCGCGGCCATTTCTGTTTTCTACTTCGCATCCGCCGAGTGTGGCTGCTACTTGCATTGCGGCGTTCGACATTCTGGAAAACGAGCCGGAGCGGATTGAGCGGCTGTGGGCCAATACGCGTTATTTCCAGGGCGAGCTGCGCGGAGCCGGGTTCAATGTGGGCGGCATCAACACGCCGGCTACGGAGACTCCGATTACGCCGGTGATCATTGGCGATGGGCGGAAGACAATGGAGTTTTCGCGGGCGCTATTCGACGAGGGCGTGATGGGGACGGGGATTGCGTTCCCGACGGTGCCGGAGGGGAAGGCGCGGATTCGGCTGATGCTGACTAGCGAGCATACGCGCGAGCAGTTGGATCAGGCGCTGGAGACGCTGGAGCGGGTGGCGAAGCGGATGGGAATCTTGGAAGCAGGGCAGGCATGATTGCTCATTTGCGGGGAAAGCTGATCTTCAAGGAACCTGGCCAAGCCATCGTGGAGGCCGCCGGCGTGGGGTACGACGTGACCATCTCTGTGCCTACGTTTACCATGCTGCCGAGCGTGGGCGCGGAGGCTTCGCTACACATTCATACGCAGGTGAGCGAGGATCAGATTGCGCTGTTCGGGTTTCTCGATCGCGAGGAAAAGCGGCTGTTTGAGCGGCTGATCACTGTCAGCGGCGTGGGGCCAAAGCTGGCGATCAAGATTCTCAGTGGGCTTTCTTCGGAGAGGACCGTGCAGGCGATTCGCGGGCAGGATCATGCGCAACTGGTGCGGATTCCCGGCGTGGGGAAGAAGCTTGCGGAGCGGCTGGTGGTGGAGCTGAAAGACAAGCTGGATGATTTCGCGGTTGCTCCGGTGCAGACCAGCGTGCGCGGGGCGGCGGTGGACGATGTGCTATCGGCGCTGACGAACCTGGGCTATCAGAGGCCGGCGGCGGAGAAGGCGATTGAGCAGGCTGTTGCGAAAGACAAGGCGCTGGCTGGGGATTTCGATGGGCTGTTCCGCGGGGCATTGAAGGTGATTCGGTAAGAAGCGGATGACAGGTTGCAGATTGCAGATGACAGTTGCGGGCCCTGCAGCGCTTTCGCGGAATCAACAGGACGTTGAAGGCGAACAGGCGTGGTCACAATGAAACCCCCTCAGGGGCTGAAGCCCGCGTCTTTCTTGGGTTCGTGGCGGCACGACTGAAGTCGTGCCCTGACACTTCTTGCATCTTCCGTTGAAGTTTTCCGCAGGCTTTGAAGCCGTGCCCTTTCAAAACACTTGCTGGATCAGAGATCCTTTGACGGTCTTCGCGATACACTCTTCATTGCTATGGTTTCGAAACTGAAAAATGCTGGTGCGGCGGCGGTTCCCTATCTTCGGCCTGAGGGGTTGAAGTTTCTTAGAGGCCTTGAGAAACACAACGACCGCGAATGGTTCAATGAACGGAAGGCTGTTTATGAGACGGAGCTGAAAGAGCCGATGCTGGCTATTGTGCGGAAGATTACGGACGCTATGTTGGAGTTTGCGCCGCATCATGTTAGGCCAGCCGAAAAGTCGCTGTTCAGGATTTATCGCGATACGCGCTTCTCGAATAACAAGCTGCCTTACAAGACACACGTCGCTGCGTGGTGGTCGCACATGGGGATGGAGAAGACTTCGGGCGCGGGGTACTACTTCCATGTGAGCCCCAAGGGCGTGGTGATTGCGGCCGGGTCTTACATGCCGGAGAAGGAGCAACTGGCGGCGATTCGGAATTGGCTGCTCGAGAATCATGCGGAGTTTCGCAAGCTGCTGAATAGGCCGGCGGTCAAGAAGACGTTCAGCGAGTTTGAAGGGGAGGCGCTGACGCGGCCGCCTAAGTGATTTCCAGTTGATCATCCGGCGATGGACCTGATCAAGTGCAAGCAGTGGGGATTGAGCACGACTCTGCCGGCGGTGACGGCGCTGGAGAAGAATTTTGCGCAGACGCTGATCAAGCATTTCAAGCTGCTGGCGCCGGTGGTGGATGCGCTGAATGCGCCGATTGCGGCTTCATTGACGCCGAAGAAGAAGGTGCTGTTCGGGCTGCATTGACCGGTGATTCAGTGGTTCGTGCTAACCCACCCTAGCGACAAAAACAGGAACTTCGCGAGGGTGGGGCACCCAGGCGAATTGCCGCGTCCCACGAGGTGAATAGGGCCAAATACCGGGCAAAATGGGACAAATATCGGAAAAATCCCTAGAAATCCCTAAAAACTTGTGGAAATCGAGGTTTTTGGGTTGACTTTAACCTGTCTGAAGTCGCATTGTAACGAACGACAGGGTTATCTAGAACCCGCATGAATACAGGGGAAACGTGCAGGCGTTGCCTCGGTCGCACTCCCCCCATGCGGTACGCGCAAGCGAGAAGAAACCCAGGCAACACTGGCCGCCCCGAGGGTAGGCCCAGAAGGAGAAGAACACATGGCAACTGGATTGACCAAGACCGCTCTTACGCGGCACCTGGCCGAGAAGCTGGAACTGACCAACAAGCAAAGCGCAGCCTTCCTGGACCTGTTGGCAGAGACCGCCATCAAGGAAACCAAGAAGAACGGCGTATTCGTGATCCCCGGCATTGGCCGCCTGGTCAAGGCAGAACGCAAGGCCCGCATCGGTCGCAACCCGCAGACCGGCGCGGCAATCAAGATCAAGGCCAAGACAGTGGTCAAGTTCCGCGTAGCGAAGGCTGCCAAGGACGTGATCGCACCAGTAAAGAAGTAACATTCCGGACTGCGGACAACGAAGGGGAAGAGCGAGCTGCTCTTCCCCTTTTGTCTTTGCTGCGGAATCATCCTGGTTACTGAAGTGAGGACCCGGCAGAATTCCTCGAACCGAAGCGATGGCCGCGGCATCGGATCAGTATGGCGACGGAATATTCAACGACGGCACCTAGGGATTTGATTTCAGCGGATTCGAGTGCAGCCCCCATTGCAGGAAGCAGCGTGCACATACTTCTTCGCCTGGAAGGAATGGCGGCAGCGGCGGTGTCCGCTGTGTTCTACGCGCGGACCGGTGCAAGCTGGTGGTTGTTTGCTGCGCTGTGGCTGACGCCCGATCTGAGCATGCTGGGCTATCTAGGCGGTCCGAAGCTGGGGGCGCGCATTTATAACGCAATCCACTCGTATGTGACTCCGGCGACGCTGGCTGTGGTTGGGTTGCTGCTGGGAAGCCAAGTTCTATTGCCCTATGCGCTGATCTGGATGAACCACATTGGCGTTGACCGGCTGATGGGCTATGGGCTGAAGTATCCGCAGGGGTTCAGATTTACCCACCTGGGCAAGCTGACCGGAAAGCGCGTCGAAGCTATTCCAGCGGCGCAGAATCCTGCTTGATGCCGGGCTTAATAGCGGGCATCAGCGCGCGGAAGACGAGCGAAATTCCGAAACTGACAAGGATGGCGCGTATCATGAGCCAGTTGTCGTATGTCCACGATA